>Ga0181414_1000461_pt1 | contig 12496 bp, 28 predicted proteins | sample 37SPOviralmetaG_FD_130139 | JGI IMG/M metagenome (GOLD analysis project Ga0181414, IMG submission 130139) | Marine viral communities from the oligotrophic San Pedro Time Series (SPOT) site, San Pedro Channel, CA, USA - 37 SPOT_SRF_2012-11-28 | ecosystem: Environmental > Aquatic > Marine > Strait... | reverse complement strand
AATAACAAAGTTTCAAACTATTCTATGAGCTTTGATGGGAGTTCTGAGTATGTAGATGCTGGAACCCCATTAAACGGCCTTAGTAAGTTTACCTTATCTATGTGGCTTTTTAGAACGGCAAATCAATCTATTTATGATGCAGTAATTGCTTATCAGGATAGTAGTTCTTCATATTGGAAATTATTTTTTAATTCAAGTTCTGATTCAACACAATTAAAATTTTTAGTTAGGCCATTGGTTAGTATGGGAGATGGTGGGAACACAACTTCAGTAACTTCAAACACAGGTGCGTTTCCACAAAACCAATGGACACACGTTGTTGTTACCTCTGATGGTATTAACAGAATGAAAATGTATGTAAATGGTGTTGAAAATATGTCATCACAACTTAATAGGCCAGACGTATTGTCGCAAACATCACAATTAAAAATTGGAAGAGACCAGTGCTGTGGAGGTAGATTTTTTGAAGGTCAAATTGACCAAGTAGCAATTTTTGATTATTCACTTACAGACGGAACAGGCGGAACAACAAACCAAATAGCTGAACTATACGGAAGCTCAACCACTGGTGTAGGCAATCCAATGGCTATTACAAATGGAAGAAAGCCAGTCGCATACTATCCTCTAGGTGATTATTCAGCTTATAACGGAACAGAATATTTAGTATCTAACTCTGCTCTTAGTGATTATGTTTTTGATTTTAGTGGTTCAAACGATTATATAGATTGCGGAAATGATAGTACTTTTAATATTACAGCAGCTATATCAGTTTCAGCTTGGATAAAAGCAAGTTCATCAGGTTGGATTGCTTCGTTTCCTTTCTTTGCAACAAAAGGAAGTAATGTATCCTATATGTTATTTGCAAAAAAAGTTTCTTCAACTAGTTTACTACCTAGATTAAGAATAGGAATTAACGGCGACCCAAATATGGTTGAAGCAACAACATCAATTAACAGCACAGATTGGCATCACATATTAGGAACTTTTGACGGTTCAACAATGAAAATTTATGTTAATGGTCAATTAGACAATTCTAAAAGTTTATCACAATCTATACCTACTGGAACAGATAATTTCACAATTGGCGGAACAAGCAGTGGAGGAACATCAGCTTTAATTTCAAATGTTGCTATTTTCAACATAGCTTTACCAGCAACAGGAACAGAATCAGTAGCTTCTTTATATAACTACGGAACACCACCTGACATTAGTTCTTATAGTGGTTTACAAGGCTTTTGGAAACTAGATGCTGGTAGCACCTTTGATGGCTCAAACTGGACTGTGCCAGATGAAAGTTCTAACTCAAACAACGGGACTTCTAGCGGAATGACAGCAGCTAATTTAGTTCAATCTAATCTTAATATATTAAGTCCTTATAGTAGGTATGCTTTAAATTTTGATGGAGCAAATGATTATATAGACATTCCATACAATACATCTTTAAATTTAGGCACACAAGCTACTTGGAATATGTGGGTAAAATGGGATGACATCACTACAATACATTGTTTTGCAAGTAGGTGGGATTCTGGACAAGAAGCTTGGTATATTCAAAAACCAACAGCACAAAATATTGAATTTAATATTAAACCCTTAACAGGTAGTTATTCATATAATTTATGGCCAATTTCTGGCTTTAGTGGAGTTGTAGATACTTGGTTTAATTTATGTTTTGTTTTTGATAGTTCTATTGCAACTAATTCAGACAAATTAAAATTTTATGCTAATGGAGTTTTACAAACACCTTCATCTACTAGCGGCACTTTTCCAGATACAATACCAGCCACAACTGCAAAAATGCGTTTAGCGGAATTTAGTGCTGGTTTTACTGGTAGACATTTCAACGGCTCTATTTCTAACCCTTCAATCTGGAACGCAGCCTTGAATTCAGCACAAGTAACAGAAATCTATAATGAAGGTAAGCCCTCAAATCTCAAAAATCATAGTTCGTATTTAAACCTTATTAGCTGGTGGACTTTGGGTGAAAACAGTTCTTTCAATAGTAACTGGACTGTATTAAATGAAATCAGCACTGGACCAAATGGCGTTTCGGTTAATATGGCAGAAGATGATTTAGTTTCAGGAGTGGGTCAGACCGCTTCAGGCGTAAGTTCGGGAATGGGCGGAGCAGATAACATAGTGGGCAATGCTCCTCAAAATAGTACAGGAAACGCTTTAAGTTACGGAATGGGCGCAGATGCCAAAAGCACTTCAGTACCAACATAATTAAAATATAAAAAAATGAGACAATACGTAGTAATAGATTTAAGCAACACAGATAAAGTAATTTACTCACAAGTAAATCAATCTAGTGCGCAAACTATGAGAAGAAACTTAGCAAATACAGAAGGGCTTTTAAGCTATTCAGTTGAGCCTAGTTTTATCACTAATGGTAGTTTGCCGATAATTGGTAGTGTGATGAATCAAACAGAGTGCTTAGAGCTTATGGCAACAAGTGCTTGGACATCGCCAATTGAAGAATGAGAAGCTTAATAGCTAAAATAGAAAACCCTAAAGTTAGGCGCAAAGGAGTTCACGCTAAAAGTAAGATGAGTAAAAATAAAAATAGTAAGAATTATAAAAAGCCTTATGCAAAACAGGGGCGTTAAAATATTAAATAAAATGGAGGACCACAGTCTACTTATGGCAATAACCGCACTAGTTGGGGGTTTAGGTGTAAAACAAATTTGGGATATTATCAAAAAAAAGATGGATATCAAAGCCAATAAAGAGGCTAGAAATGATGGTTTTCAAGTGCAAGTAATAGAACAGCTTAAAGAAAAGATTGACGATCTAGAAAAAAAGATTGACTCTTTAATAAAAGAAAACACACAACTAAGAGAGAAACTAGCTAGGATGGAAGAGCGAATTATATTGACAGCAAAAAAAAGAGTAAATAAAAAAAATGAAACTAAGTAATAATCTATCACTTAAGGAAATGCTAAAGTCTAGAACTGCTAGCCGATTAGCTATAAATAACAGCCCAACTGTAGAACATATAGAAAATATGAGAGAGATGGCTCTCAATATATTTCAACCAATTAGAGACTATTTTGGAGTTCCTATTCACATTAGTAGTGGTTATAGAAGCGAGGCTCTTAATAAGGCTATTGGTGGAGCGCATAGATACAAAGACGGAAAGTATGTAGCAACCTCTCAGCACTGCAAAGGTGAGGCGATTGACTTAGATAGGGATGCTTTTAGTGATCCTAATAACGCTGAGATATTTCATTTTATAAAAAAGAATTTAAACTTTGACCAACTTATATGGGAGTTTGGCACTGAGGAAAACCCAGACTGGGTACACGTTAGCTATGACACCGACTGCAAACAAAGAGGACAAATACTTATAGCATATAAAGACGATAAAGGACGGACTAGATATAAGCCTTATGAGTGATAAAAAGAAATTTAAAGATACTAAAGTAGGTAAATTCTTTAAAGATAAAGTTCCTCATATTTTAGATTTAGTCGGTGACGTTTTACCAGACGAGGGAACGTTTTCAATAGTCAAAAACCTTATAGACAAAGACGATACTATAGACTCTAATACTAAAAAAGAACTACATAACCAACTAATAGAAGCGTATAAGACCGAGGTAGCTGACAGAGACTCAGCTAGAAAGAGAGAGGTAGAAATAGCAAAGGTTAGAAAGTTTGATTTTATGTTTACTTTAACTGGTTTAGTTGGTCTTTCTACTTTTGTTTTTTTAGTTTATGCTATTGTATATGTTAAAATACCAGAACATAATGAAAAAACTTTTTATACTTTAATCGGTTTAGTTGAGGGAATTACTTTAAGTTTGTTTGGCTACTTTTACGGAAGTTCAATAAGAAAAAATTAATTATATTTACGTTTTTAAAACTTAGTGAAAAAAAATAAAGACTATAAAAAAAGGTATATAGATAAAAAGAACTGTAACCCTAGATATAGACTAAAGCCAGATGAGGCTGAGATTATACACAATTATAGACGAGCAGTAGAAGAGTGTGAGAAAGAGGGTTTAGATCCTAATACGTTACATAGTGGTTGGATTAAAAACAAAAACGCTAGTCTTTACTTTAAACAACCAAAACAAAGCGAATTAGATTTTAAGAAACTTAGTAAACAACTACTAAACGACTTAAAAGAATATTCTCCTAAATATCCAAAACTAGAAAGAGAAAAATACAAAGACGGACACCTACTATTTATGTGTCCTAGTGATTTACATATAGGTAAACTCTGTAAGTCTTTTGTTAGTGGTGAAGAGTATAACAACCAAATAGCAGTTTCTAGGGCGTTAGAGGGCGTTAGGGGGTGTTTATCTAAAGCACAAGGGTTTAATGTAGATAAGACTATTTTACTACTCTCTGGTGACTTATTGCACGTTGACAATTTTGATAATACAACTAGAAAAGGTACAAAACAAAATGAAGTAGACGGTCTACTAAGCGATCACTTTCAAATAGCTAAAAGGCTAATGGTTGAAATAATTGAGTTGTTATTAAATGTTAGTACAGTTCACGTTATGTACACACCAGGAAATCACGACAATACTATTGGCTGGTTAGTCGCTGAAATATTAGCTGTATGGTTTAGGCATAATAAAGATGTTACTTTTGATGTAAGCCTACAAATGAGAAAATATTATAAATACAAAACTAATCTAATTAGTAGCTGTCACGGTCACAGAATTAAAGCAGATACTTTACCTATGATAGTAGCAGATGAATGTAAGTGGTGGTCTGAAACTAGGTTTAGATATATGTTTACTCAGCATATTCACCATAAAATCTCAAAGCAATATCCAGGTCTTTGGGTGGAGTCTCTTATGTCACCAAACGAAGCAGATATATTTCACCATACCGCTGGTTATCAAAGCTCTAATAATAAAGGTATAGAGTCTTTTTTATTTAGTGAGTTTGGCCAAGTGGCTAGAATAACACACCTATTTTAACAATCGTTTGTTAATAAAGTTTTTATAGTATTATGTAATTAGTATTATAATTATATATATATTTACAACATAAACTTTAAAATAAATATAATGTCAAAGACTATAAACTATACGACTAGGACTTTTTATGTACCAGCTGAAAAAATAGAAACGCTGTTAAAATTTCAAGAGAAATGTAGAGCTAATGGACATAAGTCTTACAGTTCGGTAATGTTGAAACTTATGGAAAACTATAATAAAAATAACTAATTATGGAATCATATACTTTTTACAATTCTCATAATGACTATCTAGAACACTGGGAACGCTACGAAAGACATAATATTTTACACCAAAGATTAATTAATATATTAGTTCAGGCTAATTGGAATAAGCGTATATTAAGGTGTCCTACTTTTGTTTTAACTAACAACGATTTAGAAATTCATAAAAATAGATTTGAAAGGTATAAAAAAGCTGTTGATGTTATTGCAAATGAAATGAAACAATTAAGAGTTAATTACAACGAAAAACGAATAAACAAAATAAAAACTATACTAACTAAAATACAACAATATGACAATTAATAAACTAAAAACTGTAGACATAAAAGGTAAGTCTTATGTAACAGTAAACGAAAGAATTAAATATTTTAGAGAAAAATTTACAGGCTATTCTCTAACCTCAGAAATAACTCATATAAACGATAACGGAGTTATTATAAGATCAAGTTTAAGTAACGACAAAGGCGTTGAGGTTGCTAGCGGATACGCTCACGAAAAACAAAACTCTAGCTTTATTAATAAGACATCATTTATAGAAAATTGTGAGACTAGTAGCTGGGGAAGGTGCTTAGCTAATTTCGGAATAGGAGTAGATGCTAACGTTGCTAGTGCTGATGAGGTCGCTAATGCAATTAAAAACCAATAACTATGACAATATACGACCATATAGAAAATATAAACGACCATATAGAAAATATAAAACTACAATGCGACTTTATACTTAATGAATTAGAAAAGGAAAAATCTATTTATGACTATTGGATTACAGAAAATAAGGCAACAGATAATGAGTTTTTAGATGACTTATATACTAAAATAGATTCTGAAAAATTATACAACAAAATAGACAATAAAAAAGATGACACAATTTAAAATTAGATGTTCAGCTATAGGTCAGATTATGACTAATGCTAGAAGCAAAACCGCTACTCTTTCTAAGACTACTATTACTTATTTAGAAGACTGGCAAAAGGAACAAATCTACAAACGAAAAAAAGAGTTTAGTAGTAAGTACACTGAGAAAGGTAATATAGTAGAACAAAGCTCTTTAGACTTTATAGCTAGTGAGTTAGGTTATGGTAGTTTAGTAAAGAATGAAAAGTTTTTTGAAAATGATTTTTTAACTGGAACACCAGACGCAATCTTAGACGATCATATTATAGATGTAAAAAATAGTTGGGATTGTTTTACCTTTCCCTTATTTTTTGATAGTGTTCCAAACAAATCTTATTACTGGCAAGCGCAAGGATATATGGCCTTAACTGGTTTAGATTGTTATAAATTAATCTATACCCTTATGGACACACCAGACGAGCTTATAGAAAGGGAATACTACAATAGTGACTTAGAGTATGAGAGTTTTGCTAAACAGTATAAGTATTCTAGTATAGATTCTAAGTATAGAATTAAAGTCTTTGATATATATAGAGACAATGAGGACATTAATAAAATATATGAAAGGGTCAAAGATGCTAGAGTTTACATTAATAAGTTAAATTTAAATTTAAGACTATGAGTATATATAATCAAATTTTCGATACATATCGAATAGAACAAAAGAAAATAGAGGACGCTATAAAGCTCTTAGAAAAAAACAATTATAGAGTAATAAATAAAAACAAATAAAAATGGAAAAACCAAAAACAATATACTGCGGTGGTGGTAATAAAAGAAATGACAATTGGCTTACAGTCACAGTACATATAGACAAAGCCAAAGAACATATATTTGACTATAAAGGTAATAAGTATCTTAAGTTGAATGTTAATGTTAAAGATCAGGCTGACCAGTACGGAAAAGACGTTAGCCTAAGCGTTAATACTTATCAACCAGAAAAGGAACACAAAGCTGTTGAGACAGTTGAACAGTCTGACGATTTACCCTTTTAACGTTGATTATGTTATTGAGCAATTTAACAAATATGGTTTTAAGTTAAGTAAATGACTTCTTCAAACTATATATATCATTATATGCTTGGGGATAAGGAAAGAAGCCTTATCTCCATTTTTTTAAGGAACGGAAAGTCTTTTGAATATATACACAAAGAATTTAATATATCTCCAGCTTACATAAGAAATAATATTTGGCCTGACATATTAAAAACTAAACCTATAAAACTAGGACATAAAAATTGTGCTTATTATGATGATGAAATGCTATACGGAAAATTAAACTTAAATTATAATATTGATGACTTTTCTATATCTGAACTATTAGCTTATAATAATGACTGAAGAGCAAAAGGTAATATTATCTATAGAGTATTTTAATAAAAAGTATGATCTAAATTTGATTAAAAGTCTTAATAAATTTAAATACTGGGACGCTGAAAATATAGATTATATTATAGAGTTTAAGTTTAGAAATAAATTTTATATAGATAAATATATACAAATAGATAAATTTTTACGTTTACTAATGGCAGCTGAATACTATAATAAAATACCATACTATTGTGTCAAAGACGAAAAGGGATATCACTTTTATAACCTAGAACAACAAAAGACTGAGCTTTTAAATTCTAATGTTATAACTAAAAAAGTAAGTTATCAAACAGAATTTAACAAAAAAAACAAAATAAATAAATACTTTTATATTTTAAAACCATCACAACAAACACAACTAAATGAGCGAGGAACTACCCTACTTTAAATTTTTTCCCAGTCAGTGGATAGGGGGGGAGATTAACTATCTATCTAAAGAAGACAAAGGGGCTTTTATAGATGCCGTCTGTCACTATTGGAATAAAGACTGCTCTCTTACTTACACAAAATTATCTAGACGCATAGGTAAAAAGTCTTTAGATTTACTTATTGAGGAAGAGCTAATACAAAAAAAAGAGAACCAAATTAACATAAAGTTTTTAGATAAACAATACAACGAACGAAAAGAACAGTATGTAAAAAGAGTCGAAGCTGCTAAAAAGTCTAAAAAGAAATCTGGTTTTACTGATCCAACACACAAAAACGACAAAGAAATAAGAACCTTATTAAAGCAACTAGATGGGAATACTTAAAGACGGCTATGGCATAGACTATGTAATAGATTACAAAGACGGTAAAATTAAAAAGGGTCTAGGTATTAATTGTGTTTTAGACGATTATTTAAGATTCAAAAAGGGTCAAATGGTTTTGTGTAGCGGTTTTCCTAACGTTGGTAAAACCTACTTTTTAATGTGGTATTTACTTTGTCACTCTTTAATTAACAATAAACGTTGGGTCATTTGGTCTGGAGAGAATACAGCTGAACAGCTAAAGATTAGTTTAATTCAAATGATGACCAGAAATAGCTTAGACGATTTAACAAACAAAAACATTAAGACTTTGATAGACAAAATAGACTACTATTTTAAGTTTGTAGACAATTCTAAATTATATACCGCAAATGACCTTTTAAATATTTTTAGTAAATTAGAGGTCAACGGCTGTTTAATAGACCCTTACACTGGCTTAAATTTAGACAGAGCTGGTAAAATGTCGCAGTTTGATCGTAATTATCAATTCTGTAATGACATTAGAGAGTTTTGTAATAAGACTAAAAAGACTGTTTACATAAATACTCACCCAATTAGTGAGGCGGCTAGACGAGTTTATAAGCCAGGACACGCTCTAGAGGGTTATATAATGCCTCCTAAAAGTTCTGACGTTGAGGGGGGAATGAGCTGGGTCAATAGGACAGATGACTTTATGACAATTCACAGAATGACAAATCACCCTACTATGTGGTCTATGACTGAAATACATATACAGAAAGTTAAAAATTTAATGACTGGAGGAAAGATAAGTCAATTAGATAGCCCACTTAGATTTGATTTTCAATACGGTACTTACACAATTGGAGGTACTAATCCACTTAAAGACATACAACTATGAGCATTAAGAATAAATACAATGTTGAATCTATTAAAACTTGTGAATGTAAAGAGTGGTTAATTTATAAACATTATGCTGGTAGAATACCAAATATTGTTTATTTTTTTGGTTTATTTAATAATGGTGAATTGGTTGGTGTTTGTACTTATGGTTTTCCGCCTGCTGAAAATGTTTTGTTGTGTTGTGGATTAAAATACAAAAAAAACTCTATAGAATTAAATAGATTAATAAAAAATGATAATTTAGAAAAAAACGTTCAAAGTTTTTTTGTATCTCAAACTTTTAAATTATTACCAAAACCATTAATTATTATATCATATTCTGACCCAAACAATGGTCATAATGGTTACACATATCAAGCTTTAAATTTTATGTTTACAGGCAAAGGTGGTTCACCTAAAGAATATGTTTATAATAATAAACAATACACAACAAGACATATTAAAGATTATTGGTTTAAAAATAAAAACTTACCATTTAATAAAGATAAAACAGTAGAACAAAATTTTATAAATATTGGTGGTAAAGTTATCAAAATGCAACTTAAAAATAGATATGTAATTTTTTTAGGTAATAAAAAACAAAAAAAAGATATGATCAGAAATTTTATTTGGGATATAAAACCATATCCAAAAGGAGATAACAAGAATTATGATACAAGTTATAAAACAATTACACAAACAAGATTATTTTAAAACAAAAATAATTAAATACAACTATGAACGAATTAGACGTAATACTTAGAAAAAATAAACTAGATATAATGATTATCAAAGCTAGTCACCAACTAGAAAAGAAAAAAGATAAGGTTAAACAGGAGGGCCTAGAAACTTTGATGAACATACTAGAACTAATACACGAACTACAAGACGAAGTTAGACAGCAAAGAAAACAAATAGCTAAGTTAAAATATGAAAACGCTGTAGCCTATAAAGAAAACGCTATATTAAAAACTGACTTTGATAAGTACAAACACAACTTAATAAAAGCAGAATTAGATTCACCAAACTTAAAAAAATGAATGAAATATTTTATTTAATGCTAGTGTCTCATATCTTATGCTTTTTAGCTGGTTGCTTTTTTGTATTGCTACTTAAGAAAATATTTGATAAATAAAGATGAAAAAAAGAACTTTAAACGAGTATAGACAGGTGAAAGACTCAGTATATGAAAACCCTATTAATGAGACTGTTAATAGTATTGCTTACCTTTGTTCTATATATCCAAACAACGCTGACCTAGGGGCGGTCATAAGAAAACACTTTCAAAAATTATGAATGCTAATCAAAAAGGTAAACGCTTTGAGAGAGACGTAGCAAAGCAATTAAATAAGAAGTTTAACACTAACGTTAGACGGACTCCTATGAGTGGGGGAATGAGTATTAAAGGGGATATTATAGACATTAACCCAGACTCTGTACTATTTGACTATCACTGGGAATGTAAGAACCAGGAAAAGCTAAATATCTGGAAAGCACTAGCACAAGCTAGATCCGATAAGCCAATGGGAAAGACTCCAGTAGTAGTATTTACAAAGAACTTTGAGAAAGACTATGCCTGTTTAGAATTTGAGGACTTTATGAATTTATTATTAACTATACAACAACTACAAAATGAAATCGACACTAGAACGAATAGCTGAATTAATAGAAGAGTATAACTCTACAGATATATTTGACGGTAATAAACTAAACCAACAACTAAAAGAATTAACTAGTAGACTATATCATATAGAAACTATGAGAACTAAAGCCCACGAAAGCTATGAAAAAGTAATACATACTAAAGTAGCTGAAGGGTTTTCTGTAGCTAGAGCAACTAATGAGGCTAAGGTAGAAGTTCCTGAAATGTACCAACTAAGAAGACTACTAGAGTCTGGCTATAGAGTGGTTGACGCTATGAGGACTAATATAAGTTTCTTAAAATCTGAAATGTATAACGTAACAAAAGACTATTAATGGACAGAAAGCTAATTAAGAAAATAGAGAACTTTATTTTATATATAGGTAGAGAATATAAGGTAGTTGAATTAGAAGACTTTAAACAGGATATTTTTATACTACTACTAAACAAAGGAGAGGACTTTATTTTACAATTAGACAGCGAAAATTCTATAAAAAAGTATGTCTATAAACTTTGCATATATCAAATAATTAGCGAAAGAGGACACTATAGAACTAAATACTACATACCTAGTCACTTTAGCAGTATAGACGAAATAGAAACTTATAACAATAGCTGCTTTAAGGATGAGGTCTTAAACGATCTTATTAACTCTTTAGACGGCTTAGATAAGATTATGATGGAACAACTACTACTTTGCAGTGGTAATAAAAACTGCTTAGCTAAAAAAAGTAATATTCATCAAAATACAATACAATATAAATTTAAAGAATTAGCAAATAAAATAAAACAAAAATGGACACTTAATGAATTCTATACTTAACACCTTAATAATAATATCTCTAGCAACTACCTGGGTGGATTATGCTAGACCCTTAATAAATAAACTAGACTACAAACCTTTTAACTGTAGCTTTTGCATAACCTTTTGGTTAAGTTTAATTACTTTTTTTATAACTTTAGACCCTTTAATACTGGCTAGTCCATTATTTTTACGTATAATAGAAAGACGATTATTATGAAAATAGACGAGGTAATTAGATTATATGACAAAGCAAATGCCTTTCCTAGTAAGGTAGATATATCTTACTTAAGAAATAATTTTGACCCTATAATAAAAGAAAACTATCCAGAGGTTAGGATTAGTTGGGCTTGCAATAGTTGTGTAAAAAACCAAATGAGCTTACTACTAAACTGGCTAAACAATAAAGAGGCTGAACAGACTAAAAAGAAAAGGAATGTCAGAAAAAAAAGAACACCTAAAAAAAAGAGTTAGTTATGGCTACTTTATTGATGAGGACGGATTATACTATTATAGTGAAATTGACGGAGAGACTTTTCAGTGCTTTGACATAAACGGAGTGGCCTCTACTACTTTTGACTTTGGAATTGATTTTGATTTATTAGAACTAGCTTACATATATGAAACTGACACCTAAAGAAATTAAAGAACAAAAGGCTTTATTTGGTAGTAAGGATGTAAACTATTTTATTAGGTTTATGGAGGCTAAAAAAAATGGCGAAGACTACCAGACTATTTTATAAAACAGGTTATTGAGAATAGTCAAAAAATATGAAAATAACTAACGAAAATAATATGGAGCTAATGGCAAGGTATGAAGACAGCTACTTTGATCTGGCTATTGTAGACCCTCCTTATGGATTAGACATAGCAAATATGAATATGGGAGTGGGCAATGGTGTAAAACATACTAAATTAAAAAATAGAAAATGGAAGCCAAAGGATTGGGATAAACAAATTCCTAGTAAAAAGTATTTTGAAGAATTAAAAAGAGTT
>Ga0181414_1000458_pt1 | contig 12531 bp, 17 predicted proteins | sample 37SPOviralmetaG_FD_130139 | JGI IMG/M metagenome (GOLD analysis project Ga0181414, IMG submission 130139) | Marine viral communities from the oligotrophic San Pedro Time Series (SPOT) site, San Pedro Channel, CA, USA - 37 SPOT_SRF_2012-11-28 | ecosystem: Environmental > Aquatic > Marine > Strait... | reverse complement strand
CCTCTACGGAGCAGGTGACGCCAAAATTGGACATTCCTTTGACTCTTCCTTAAATGATATCGATGCTAAATCCAAAGGTGAAGAGATCAGAGAAGCGTTTGTTTCTGCTATTGACGGCCTTTCGGAACTTCTCAAGTCTATTAAAAGGTCTAGCCAAAAAGGTTACATAAAATCTTTAGACGGCAGGCAAATTAAAGTAGACAGCCAACACAAGTCACTCAATTACTGCCTGCAATCAGGAGCCAGCACCGTCGCGAAGCGTTGGATGCTTATCAATCAACAAACTATTCAATCTACAAAGTTGTGCTGTGCACAGCTTGCTTTCATACATGACGAACTCCAATTCGAGTGCCACCCCGACCATGCAACAGACCTATCAACATCCTTGGTATTCAGCGCAGCAGCGGCTGGAGAATACTACAACCTCAGAGTACCAATCGCAGCCGAAGCCAAGCAAGGATACAGTTGGGCTGACGTTCATTGATCCATACCAATGGGCGATTGGCATCTTTGAAGGTGAAGGTTGTCTTTCTTATAGCAAAACAAAGGACAAATGGCAGATGGAAGTTGAAATGACTGACATGGATGTGTTGTGGTCTTTCTATGAAGCAATTGGTTGTGTAGGCAACCTGTCTGGATTGCAAAAAAGACCATCACAACCTGAACACTACAAGGCTTCTGGTAGATGGCGTACGGCTAAACGTCAACTGATTCACGATCTTGTTCTTAAGTTTTACCCTTACATGCATGAACGTCGCCGTGCCAAGTGTGATGAGTTTCTCACATGGTACTACAAGAAATGAAACTTCTTATTGACGCTGACTTCATTGTCTACAAGTGCTGCGCTGCATCAGAGGATGAGATTGATTGGGGTGATGATGTGATTACCGTTGTCAGTAAGTTCAGTGAAGCTTACCGTGCCGTCGAACGTGACATCAAAAAGATCACGTCTGAATTCATGGATAGTGAGCCTGTACTCTTCTTTAGTGACTCTAAAAATTTCAGGAAAAAAATATATCCTGATTATAAAGGTCACCGAAATCGTAAGAAGCCCTGTGGTTATCGTCGAGTAATTTCTGAACTCGACAAAACATACAAGGTCATTCGGCTACCAGAACTAGAAGCTGATGATGCCATGGGTATCTACGCAACGTTCGAGCCGGGTAACGTTATCGTCAGTCCTGATAAGGACATGCGACAGATCCCTGGCAAACTTTACGACCTTAAAGAAATTGTAACCATTACAGAGAAAGAGGGTATGCGTTGGCATTTGATTCAGACGATGGCAGGAGACCAGACCGATGGCTACTCCGGCGTACCTGGAATTGGTGTTAAACGTGCTGTCGATCTACTTGAGAAAGACGGCTACACATGGGACACAGTTGTCAAAGCATTTAAGTCCAAAGAATTGGATGAAGACACTGCATTGATGAACGCTCGTCTCGCAAAAATCTTACAGCACACCGATTATGATGCAGCCGAACGAAGAGTCATTCCCTGGCATCCCACCGCCACCAGTCACTGAGTTAACAATGGAGCAAGAGTTTAAGCTCCGACGAATGGATGATCTTTTACCTAAGGCAGACAAAGAAGACATCATTACATTACTGATGGCATTACAGCGTCAAAACTTCTGCCTTTGCAACACTGTCAGCAACTTAGTACAACAATGGCCCATTTCTCACCCGCCTACTACACAAGAGGTTCCATGGAAACGTGGGACTTTATACGAGACCAAGGATTAAATTACCACCTTGGTTGTGCTCTCAAATATATTGTTCGTGCTGGTCATAAAGACAGCAAAGAGCAGGACTTAAAGAAAGCAATCCACTACCTACAAAATGAACTCGACAACACCCTTCTTGAATCACCTAACGTTGATGGATCAGGCCGAGCAGTTCCGCTCAGCGTATATGTTGATGAGTGGGAAGACAGAAAGGGGCGTTCAGAAAGCTTTGATCGATGAAGAGTGGTCAGAGTTTCACGAAGCCTTTCATTTCAAAGATGATTGTGAGCAGCTCAAAGAACTAGCGGACCTTGTGTATGTCTGCTACCAAATGGCTGCTAGCCAAGAATGGGATCTAGACGAAGCAATGCGTAGGGTCCACAAATCAAATATGTCGAAGCTTGGAGAAGACGGTAAGCCTATCTACAGAGCTGATGGCAAGGTTCTAAAAGGACCTAACTATAAAGAACCAACACTTACTGATCTTATTTAACTAATGACCACCTCTTACATTGCACGTACTGGACGTGTACAATCTTGGCTTGACAACCCTGAGTCAAGGCTTCCAGTTAGCTGCACAGTATTTGTAGTACAAGACTCAATGGAGGGTCCTGATGGAATTGAAGCAAGCTGGAGATTTGCTTCTCATGCTTTACGAAATGGAGCAGGTTGCGCGGTCCACTTGTCGGAGCTGCGACCCAAAGGAACGGAATCAATTAAAGGAAATGACAAGCTCGTTGCAAGCGGACCAGTATCATTTGCCAAAATCTACAGCACCTTAAATGAGATATTGAGGAGGGGCGGCACCTATCGTAATGGTGCGATAGTGTGTCACCTTGATCTCAACCACGATGATGCTCTTGAGTTTATCAATGTATCACGATCAGAGTTGCCATGGGTCAAGCGTTGCATCAACATCACAGATGAATGGTGGGAAGAATGTACATTCAAAGAACAATTGCTTCACGGAATTAAGTCCGGTGACATCTGGCTAAACAAAGTTAAGTATGACAAAAATGGAAAAAGAATCCGCGGTAACGTTTGCACTGAAGTGTATTTGTCAAGCAGAGGCACCTGTCTCTTGCAGCATATCGCTCTCTCTGCCTGTGAATTTGACGACATTCCAAGAGCTTTCACTGAAGGGATGCAGCAATTGTGCGAACTCCATGGTCGAACTGGCGTTGGCGATTCAGGAGAATATTTGCCAAGCGAAACTGACCGACAAGTCGGACTTGGAATGCTTGGACTCGCAAATCTCCTACGGCGGTACGGCGTAACATACGAACAGTTCGGTGAAGCACTTCGGTGCCTCAACACTGGAGTGGTAGTACGAACACCAGCCTATGAACTAGCAGTACAAATGAAGCTAGGTATCAACCTTGCAGCACGTGTTGCTAGGTCACACAACATGGACAGGGCGTTTGCAATTGCCCCTACTGCATCGTGTAGCTACAGGTCAAAAGATCTCGATGGCTTCACATCTACTCCTGAAATTGCACCACCTATCAGCCGTACTGTTGACCGTGATAGCGGCACGTTCGGTGTACAAACATATAATTATGGTGATGTTGAGATTGCATCAGAAGTCGGTTGGGATGCCTACAAGGCAGTCGCTGACGGATTGATGACATTGCTTAACAGCACAGGGCTTCTTCATGGATATAGCTTTAACTCTTGGAGTGACGTTGTAACCTACGATAATGAATTCGTGGAAGAGTGGCTACGGTCCCCGCAAACTAGCCTCTATTACAGTTTACAGGTAATGCCTGACACTCAAGACAAGTCTGATGCTTATGCTGCATTAGCTGACAGTGATATCGAACAGTATTTAGGAGGCATTTTAAATGAAGAACCTCAATGTGATTGTCAAGAATGAATCCTTATCAAAAACTACTAGACAGAAAACGCAAATGGACACCAGTACAGACAACTGCTGGTACATGCAAGGAAGGTGCACACGAGACTCTGCTCCGTGCCCTTGCCTTGCGACACATGGAACTACCTGTGGGAGATTTTATTCGTAATGGACTGGCGACCGACGTACCAAAGCTATCACGAGAGCTATTGGAATCCAATGTCAAAGACGAAGAAAACCATGATCTCGCACTTGGTTACATTGCCAATGCTTACGGGGTTGATCAAAAAGCTGAGGCTGAAGCGTTACGGCTACGTGATGCTTGGACAGCGCATCCGGATCATACAATCCTCAAAGCGATGGTTGCCGAGCGTGCAGTGTTCTTCGTTCTTTTACCATTGCTCCGCGCTAATGGTGACCCTGGAATGCGTACCGTAAGTGCGGACATAAGTAGAGATGAACAAATTCACGTTGCTGCCAATAGCATTGTTTGTCGGGAGCTGGGGCTTAGCATCAGTCCTTCTCTTGATAAACTCCGTAAGGCAACTATCAATTGGGTGATGCAACCACTAGGTAGTAACACCGACAAGCATTTAGACAAACAATTCTGGCTTGACTCCAGCGATAATTTAATGTATCAAGGCAAAGCACCAGAACTTTCGTTTACTAAATCTGCTCGTATGCCCGCCTTCTTTGAACATAGTAATGTCAACCTCCCCCAATATGCTTGAAGTCCTTGGGATGAATTCTCAAGGATTAATACACGCATTAGAAGAAGCCTTCCCACCGACCAACCCTACACCTGATGATGCAATGCAAAAAATTATGTACCGATCTGGTCAACGTAGTGTCGTTGAGTGGGTCATTAAATATATGGAGGATAACTAATGGAACAGCAGCATAGAGATTTACGGTACCCAACCGTAAACTTTCACCGGTCGATGTTCTTATACGACCAGCCTACTGGTAGTGCATCCAGAAGAAACTTAGATTATAATTTTAGGGCTGTGCGTTATGGTGAATTAGAACGTGCTCTTGATGCCAAACAACTTATTGCAGGATCAGCTGGATCATCAGCACCTGCAGGTTATTATAGTGCAGGTGATTACACGCAACAAAGAGGTAGGGGGAGTAGCAGCTACACCCTTTTTAAACCAATTCCAACTCCTAAAACTGAAACTAAAATTGAATACCAAACTGATCCTGCACAAGCACAGCAGATATCAGACTTGCAAAAACAACTAAAGATTTTGCAAGACGTTCCTAAGTACGAGCCTTATGATTTCTCAAAAGAGAGAGCTGGGTACGAAAACCGTATTTCTGGTTTAAATGATAGAATTAGTGGTATACAAGCTGGGTTTCAATCGCAACTTGCAGACACTACAGCAAAAATGTCTGCTGAACGTGTTGCTGCAGAGCAACGTTTAGGCTTATCGTTCAAAAGCCAACTGCAAACCAGTCAAACTGAAGCTGCACAAAGGCAGCAACAAATGTCGGATCAATATAGAAGTAGTTTACAAGCATCACAGACACGACCAGAAGTAGAAGGCATTCGTTTTGCTACACGTGGTCCTGCCTCACAGCCTAGAATGAAAGGTATATCTGGAACTTTTGGCCGCAAAGGTGGCCGTCTAATGAAAATTTCTGCACTTAATGTTTAATGTCAGCACGTACACGATATGATTATTTAGCCAGCGATCGTTCCCAGTTCTTAGAAGAAGCACGTCAAGCATCAGAGCTGACTCTTCCATACTTAGTCCGCGGTCATGAAGAATACACCGTAGGCATGAAACAGCTTAAGACACCATTTCAAAGCGTAGGCGCTAAGGGTTGTGTGACGTTGGCATCTAAGTTGATGCTAGCTCTGCTTCCTGTACAGACCTCGTTTTTTAAGCTACAACTTGACGAAAGTCAGTTGGGTCAAGATTTCGGACCACAAATTAAATCCGAACTTGATTTGTCTTTTGCAAAGATTGAGCGTATCATTCTTGAATCTATTGCCGCATCTGATGACCGTGTAGCTGTGCACCAAGCACTGCTGCATCTTGTTGTCAGTGGCAACGCTCTTGTCTACATGAGTAAGTATGGACTGAAGGTCTACCCTTTGAACCGCTACGTTGTGGATCGGGATGGCAACGGTCAAGTGGTTGAAATAATCACAAAAGAACGTATCTCTAAACGTATTTTAAAAGATCAACTACCACCTGATTTCTTTATTGACACAAAGAGTGTCAGTGAAGAAGGACAATTTGATGACGACACTGATGTATACACACATGTAAAGCGTGACAACAACCGCTTCATGTGGCATCAAGAAGTCGGTGACAAAATTATTAAAGGATCACAAGGCAAGTCTCCTATCGATACAACCCCTTGGATCCCACTTAGATTTAACACTGTCGATGGTGAAAGTTACGGACGTGGACGTGTCGGTCAATTTATTGGTGATCTAAAGTCACTCGAAGGACTGTCTCAGGCACTCGTAGAAGGCTCTGCAGCAGCCGCAAAGGTTGTATTTACTGTAAGCCCCTCATCCACTACAAAGCCAAGCACTCTAGCCGCTGCAGGCAACGGTGCAATCATTCAGGGTCGTCCTGATGATGTCGGTGTTGTGCAGGTTGGTAAAACTGCCGACTTCCGTACAGCGTTTGAGATGACACAAATCCTTGAACGCCGCTTGAGTGAAGCTTTTCTGATTATGAACGTCAGGCAAAGCGAACGCACAACTGCAGAAGAGGTGCGGATGACACAGATGGAACTAGAGCAACAGCTTGGTGGTTTGTTTAGCTTGCTAACTGTTGACTTCCTTGTTCCGTACCTGAACCGCAAACTCAGCGAAGCACAACGTAAGGGTGAAATACCACGGATCCCTAAGAACATTGTCAAACCTACAATCGTTGCAGGTGTCAATGCACTAGGCCGTGGTCAAGATCGTGAAAGTCTTGGATCTTTCTTGACAACTCTTGCAGGTACAATCGGACCTGAGTCTATCGCACAGTTCATCAACACTGACGAAGTTATCAAACGTCTTGCTGCTGCACAAGGTATTGATGTTCTTAACCTTGTACGTTCTATGGAAGAAGTACAACAGGAACAGCAATCCGCAATGCAACAACAAATGCAGCTCGAACAACAGAAGCTTGAAGTTGATGCAATGAAAACACCAATGATGGATCCATCTAAGAATCCTGAAATGGCTGAACAACAACAAACATCCACCCAATAACAATGGCAGAAGTAATGTCTATGATCCCGGACGAAAACGCTCCGGGTGAACTGAATGCAGACGAACAAGATTCGTTGCAAGTCGGTGAACAAATGCAGGAAGACCAGGAGCAAATGCTTGCTGGTAAATACAAGAACGCACAAGAACTTGAATCTGCATACCTTGAACTGCAAAAGAAACTAGGCTCTGATGAAGAACCTGATGGTGAAGCTGAAGAGTCAGAAGAAGCTGAAGAGTCTGAAGAAGTTGACAGTGACCTATTCGACAGGTTGTGGGAAGGTGAACTGAACAATGAATTTAGTGACGAGTTGTTAGATGAACTATCTTCTGCTAATCCTTCTGATCTAGCACAGATGCATCTCGATTACCGTCGTCAGATCGAAGAAAGCCAACCAATGCAAATGACCGAAGAGGCCGTTGCTGACCTTAAGGGTACTGTTGGTGGCGATGAAAGTTATACAGAACTTCTTGGTTGGGCAAAGGATAACTTTTCCGAACAAGAGATCAGTATGTATGACAGCATCATGGACAGCGGTAACGCTGAAGCTGCCTTCTTTGCCATTCAAGCACTTGCCCTTCGGTACCAAGACTCGGTAGGTACTGAAGGTGAGTTAATACAGGGCAAAGCTGCTTCTGATTCGACTCAAGGTTTCCGCAGTCAAGCCGAACTTGTGCAGGCTATGAACGATCCTCGTTACGAGCGTGACACTGCATACAGGAATGACGTTATGCGTAAGCTTGAATTTTCCGATATTGATTTTTAACAATGCCTTACGGACCTGGAACATACGGCTCCAAAGTTGGACGCCCTGCTAAAAAAATGAAAAAGAAAAAGCTTTCCCGTGGTCAACGTATGATCGCAGGACAAGCTGGTGATAAGCTAAAGATCGAATCTGCAGACTTTGCAAAGCTTCGTCGTCGTAAAGGTATGGCCTAATGGCATACAAAGGTAAAGGCTCTTGCGGAGGCAAGAAAAGTGGCAAAGGCTACAAAAAGTAGTACACGTTCTGTAAGTCTTAAGATCGGTACACACAAATCACGGTCTGGTGGCTTGACTGCTGCTGGTCGTCGTAAATACAATCGAGCTACAGGGTCTAACCTAAAGGCACCTCAGCCTGGTGGTGGCCCTCGCAAGCGGTCCTTCTGCGCCCGCATGTCTGGTAACAAAGGACCAATGAAAGACAGTAAGGGTCGTCCTACACGGAAGGCTCTTGCATTACGCAAATGGAAATGCTGATGAAAAAACACAAGGTTGACCAAAAAGCCTTTGGTAGTAACTTTGTTTCACAGTCCTTTGACATTGGCCCCGGCCACCAAGGTGCAAAAAAGAAACAAAAGATCTACAACAAAGGTAAGAGTACAGACAATCCCAACGAGAAAGATACATTTCTCAAACGGACTGGTCCACAACTACCTCTTGCTAAAAAGAAATCTAAAAAAACCTATGGCTAAACCTGGATTATACGCTAACATCCACGCAAAACGTAAGCGTATCGCTGCTGGCAGTGGCGAGAAGATGCGTAAGGCTGGAGCAAAAGGTGCACCAACTGCAGCAAACTTCAGGCGTTCTGCCAAGACTGCAAAAAAGAAGTAGACTCCAGCCATACGTTCATCCTTCGGGACGCAGGCATCTTACTCATGGAACGGGGGGTAAGGTTTTTGGAGTCTACTATGTCTGAAATCGAACTGCGCCAACGTGTACGCGAACAGCAAGCCGAACAAAAAAAAATTGTCTTGAGGTATCGCGGCGTTGCCTATATTGTTAAGCGTAATGTCGCATCAAAGTGACAAACTGAAAGCCTCTATTACCAGGCTCACGCCTGAAACGGAGGCTAAAAAACTGAATAAAAAAAAAGAGGGACAGGATAAACCTGACCCCTCTGCTCTCTCGAATTAATACTATTTGGACTTTCCACAATTGTAAAACCCGAGGGGACGGTTTATGGAGTGGATGACAGGAAAGCATCCACGCCTGCGGGGTAGGCACCTCAAAGTAGGACCTGCCCTGTCTTGGCTTTTGGCCCGTACGCGGATACCCATTAGCCGTCTAGACGGTGGGATAGACCACAAAAATTTTTCTCAAAGCTTTGGGAGTTGGTTAATACTATTTACTCCTTACAATGGCACATCAAAGTTCTACACTGACCACGAGTCTATCTCGTCCTGGTCAGTCTAACTCTGCGGGAGATGCCCGCGCTCTCTACTTGAAACTGTTCAGTGGAGAAATGTTCAAAGGCTTCCAGTACAATGCTATCGCTCGTGACCTGATCATGAAGCGTACTCTGAAGAACGGCAAGTCTCTTCAGTTTATCTATACTGGTCGCACCACGGCTGAGTACCATACCCCCGGAAACGCAATCCTCGGTAACTCCGACGGTGCACCTCCGGTGGCTGAGAAGACCATCACAGTTGATGATCTGCTCATCTCCAGTGCATTCTTATATGACCTGGATGAGACTCTGGCCCACTACGATCTGCGTTCTGAAATTTCACGCAAGATCGGTTATGCACTTGCACAAAAGTATGATCGTCTGATCTTCCGCGCTATCACTCGCGGTGCACGTGCTGCTTCCCCTATCACCAAGTCTAACTTCGTTGAGCCGGGTGGCACCCAAATCCGTGTTGGCGCTACTGCCAATGCATCTGATGCTTATAACGCACAGAACTTGACAACCGCTTTCTTCGACGCTGCTGCAGCTCTCGATGAGAAAGGTGTCAGCCAAGAAGGTCGTGTAGGTATTCTGAACCCACGTCAATACTATGCACTGATTCAGGAAGTTGGCAACAACGGACTGATCAACCGTGACGAGCAAGGCGATGGCCTGCAGTCCGGTCAGGGCATTGTGGAGATTGCTGGTATCAAGATCTACAAGTCCATGAACATTCCGTTCTTTAGCCAGTATGGCACCAAGTACGGAACTGGTTCTGCTACTAACCCTGGCACCACTTCCCCTGGCAACACTGGCTCCTTTGTCAGCGAAGCTGTGGAAGATGCTGCTGCTGATGTCACTGGCATCAACAACGAGTACGGTGAAGAAACCGAATTCGCAAACTCCTGTGGTTTGGTCTTCCAGCGCGAAGCTGCTGGTTGTGTCGAAGCCATTGGTCCCCAGGTGCAAGTCACCTCGGGTGACGTTTCCGTGGTCTACCAAGGTGACGTGATCCTAGGTCGTCTCGCCATGGGTGCAGACTACCTGAACCCTGCCTGTGCAGTGGAACTGTTTGCTGGTACCGCTACCAAGCCTGCCGCATTCTGATTTATCAACCTATAGGGATCCTTCGGGGTCCCTTTTTTTTATTTATATGGCTTTTCCTACCACTAACTCGCAGCAAGAACTTCCCGCTGTGAATCAAATTCTGCAGTCATGTGGTCAAGCGCCTGTGACTACCCTAGATCAAACCAACCCGGACGTTGCGATTGCCTATCAGACTTTGCTAGAAGTCTCTCGGGAAGTACAGGCTGAGGGATGGACATTCAACAAAGAAAACCATTACAAGATGGCTAGGAACACGGACAATGAAATCCTGATTCCTAATAACATCTTACAGATCGACGCCACAAACAATGCAGAAAACGTTGAGCTAGATGTGATTCGTCGTAACGGAAAACTTTACGACAAAGCTCATCACAAGTTTACTTTTGACAACGACATTGAAGTGGACATCGTGTGGTTATTTGATTGGGTTGACTTACCAAAGCCAATTGCTGACTTTATTACTGCACGTGCTGCTACTACCACGTCATCCAGGATTGTAGGCGACAACAATCTTTATCAAATCTTGCAACAGAAAGAAGCATTTACCAGGGCTATGGCTATGGAGTATGAATGCAATCAAGGTGATTATACATTCTTTGGTCACGCTGGAAACACAAATCAGTACATCAGTTATCAACCTTACAAAGCCCTAATTAGATAAATGCCTGCAGTTACTCAACGGATTGGAAGCTACCTTGGTGGTGTTTCCCAACAATCAGACAACAAAAAACTTCCAGGTCAAGTCCGTGAGTGCTACAACGGCTTTCCTGATGCTACCTATGGTTTAACAAAGAGACCTGGCTTTGAACATATTGTCAATCTAGGTACAGGTTCTACTTACGATAATGGTAAGTGGTTTTACATTAGACGTGACGATGCTGAAGAATACATTGGTGTCATCAAAGGTGCTGACATTGACATCTGGAATGCAGTGTCTGGTGTTGCAGCAAATGTCTCTTTTACAGATGGCACTGGTTATCTGAGTGGTACAAAGGATGACTACAAGATCATCACTATCCAAGACACCAGTATCATTGTCAACGGTAGCAAGACTGTAGCTGCTGACACAGCCGTCACAGATTCTAACTATGACTCTGACAGGTCAGCTTCTATTGTTCTTAAAACTGTTGTAGCTAGTGAGACGTACACTGTAGATATTACAATTGGTGGTTCTAAACAAACTGCCACGTTTACAACCTCCTCTTCATCTTCTGCAGATGACATTCTTGATGACCTCAAGACTGACATTGAAGCCATGACTGGTTCGCACGCAAACATCACAGTAACAAAACTTGCTAACGAACTGGAGCTACAACACACTGCAGACATGGATGTTCATGCAGAAGGTGGTATAGATAACCTTGCTTTGGTTGCACTTAAAGAGGTTGCAGTCAGTACATCTGATCTACCTGTACAGTCACGGCACGGTCGTCTGTTCCAAATCAAACTAACTGCAGGTAACGACTCTGACTTTTGGGTCAAGTTTGTTGCTAACGATGGTACGAGTGGTGAAGGTTTTTACGAAGAGACTATTGACCCTACAGTTTCTAAGGGTCTTGACAACTCAACAATGCCACACGAACTTGTCAACACTGCTCTGAACACGTTCATCTTTAGGCAGATTGACTATACTGATCGGTTAGTTGGTGACCTGACAACAAACTCAAACCCTAGTTTTGTTGGCAGCAAGATTGCTAGTGCATTCTTTAACAACAATCGCCTTGGATTCATAAGTGATGATAATGTAATTCTTAGTAGATCCGGTGATTTCTATAACTTTTTCTTTTCTACCGCACAGACTATCGTTGACAGCGACCCTGTAGACATTAGCTGTTCCTCTGTCAGACCTACTTCCCTACACTCCGTTCTGCCTACTGCACAGGGTGTTGTGCTGTTCTCTGAAAATCAGCAGTTCATTATGTTCTCTGATACCGGTGTGCTTACACCATCATTGACGACGATTCGTACGTTGTCTAATTATCAGATGGACAAGAACATAGAACCTGTAGAGGTCGGTACAAACATTTGTTTTGTCAGTAAGACTCCTGGTTATTCTAGGGTATTCAGTATGGTGACGAGGGGTCAACAAGAAAACCCCCAGGTGCTAGACATCTCACGTGTTGTAAAAGAATGGATCAGTCCTGACATTGACTCCATGACTGCTAGTCCACAGAACTCTATGATTGCTGCTAGCGGTCAGAGTCTCAACGAAGTATTTATCTATCGTTACTACAACGATGGTGAAAAGAATCTGATGGAAGCATGGGTCAGTTGGTTGATGCCTGGTAACGTACAGTTCCTGGCTACTAACTCTGACGAAATGTATGCTGTCACAAAGCAGGCCAGTCAGATTACCCTAGTTAAAGCTGCCCTTAGTCAAAGCCCTGAGCAGGCAATCATTGTCAACAACCAAGGTGAGAAGGTTAATCCTTGTGTTGACCTATACAAAAACATTGCGTCTAGTGCT
>Ga0181414_1000457_pt1 | contig 12574 bp, 14 predicted proteins | sample 37SPOviralmetaG_FD_130139 | JGI IMG/M metagenome (GOLD analysis project Ga0181414, IMG submission 130139) | Marine viral communities from the oligotrophic San Pedro Time Series (SPOT) site, San Pedro Channel, CA, USA - 37 SPOT_SRF_2012-11-28 | ecosystem: Environmental > Aquatic > Marine > Strait... | reverse complement strand
TCGGCATAATCAGCCGCCTTGTTATCCTCGTTACGACCAAACGATACGAGTATCTCGTTTTTGATTATATCGCCTAGTCCATTATTACGAAGCCAGTTAAACGCCGATTCTTTATTTGCTTCCGTTATGGTTGCACGATACGTCGTTGAAACTTTAAGATGTGATCCATCTTGCAGTTTAAGTTCTGCAAGTCCCATCTCACTCATCATAGTGGGTATTACCTCACCTGATATACGTTGGTATTCTTTTTTTAAATCTTTTAGATTGTTTTCACTTGCTTCTATTCTAGTATGTAAACCCTCTAACATAGATACTTGGTCAGCAAGAGACTGAATGTGTTCAGTTTTACTCATTGCATCTTGTTGGTCTTTTTCAAAATCAATTGTCATCTATTTCTCCTTTCTCGTATAGATTAATTTCAATAGGATAATATTTTCTTTCTTGCTTATCCCACTTTAACAAATTAAATTTTCCATTAGTAATATCAGACACAATAGAACATGCAACACCTATAATTGCAGGATCTCCTGTAAGAAGTAAGTAATCTTCTTTTGTAAAATTTTTTAAACCTTTTCTTAATTTAAACACGAGTGGTCCAGGTGAAAAAATTATTTGTGAAAACTCTGGTAATAAAAATTTAAACTGACCGTAATTAGAGGCACCCATAATATTTATTTTAGGATTCCCTGCTTGCGTCCCAGCAACTTCTTGTATTACATAAACTATTCTTTCTGACATTGACAAACAATATAATCATGTGTATATATAAGTCAAGAAAGAAAAACATGAATTATAAATTTAAGACTAAACCATATAAGCATCAACTAACTGCTTTAGAAAAGTCATGGAATAAAGAAACGTACGCATACTTTATGGAGATGGGTACTGGTAAAACAAAAGTATTAATAGACAATATGGCCATGTTGTATGACAAAGGTAAGATTGATGGTGCATTAATTGTAGCTCCCAAAGGTGTTGTAAAAACTTGGTATGAACAAGAGCTTCCCACACATTTACCAAACCACATAGAAAATGTGACCGTATTGTGGCAACCAAATATTACAAAAACGCAACAAGAAAAATTAGAATCTTTGTTTGAAACAGAAACAGCATTACATATTTTGGTTATGAATGTTGAAGCATTTAGTACAGATAAAGGTATAAAGTTTGCTGCAAAATTTTTAAATTCTCACAAAGTATTAATGGCTATTGATGAGTCTACAACTATTAAAACACCTACAGCTAAGAGAACTAAAAATATTATAGGTCTTGGTAAGTATGCAAAATATAGAAGAATAATGACTGGTTCTCCTATTACTAAAAATCCATTAGATCTGTATACACAATGTGAGTTCCTTGATCCGTATTTATTGAATCATGCTTCTTATTATTCTTTTCGTAATAGATACGCAGAAATGAAAACAATGCACATACGTGGTCGATCAATACAGGTTGTACATGCTTTTCAAAATCTTTCAGAACTGTCAGAAAAAGTAAAAGGTTTTTCTTATAGAGTGTTAAAAGAAGACTGTTTAGATCTACCACCTAAAAATTTTATTAAACGTCATGTAACATTAACACCAGATCAAAAGAAAGTTTATCAACAAATGAAGAAAGAAGCTATCGCTACATTAAATGGCAAAGTTACTTCTACTATAACTGTGCTTACACAATTAATGCGTCTGCATCAAATTACATGTGGTCACTTTACTGCTGACGATGGGTCTACACAATCTGTTGAAAGTAATAGACTTAATGAACTTATGTCTGTGTTAGAAGAAACAGAAGGTAAAGCTATTATATGGGCCAACTATCAATTAAGTGTAAGTGAGATCATACAAAGAATAATAAAAGAATATGGTAAAGATTCCTATGTTCATTATTATGGTTTGACTTCACAAGAAGATAGACAAGATTTTATTCGTAAATTTCAAAATGATCCAAAATGTAGGTTTTTAATTGGTACACCACAAACAGGTGGTTATGGTATTACACTTACGCAAGCTAACACTGTTATATATTATTCAAATGGGTATGACTTAGAAAAAAGATTACAATCTGAAGACAGAGCGCACAGGATAGGTCAAAATAAAACGGTGACATATGTTGACATTATAGCAGAAGATACAGTTGACGAAAAAATTGTAAAGGCTTTACGCAATAAAATAAATATTGCATCTGAAGTTATGGGTGAAGAATTAAAAGAATGGATATAACTAAAAAAACATTAGGTATAAATATTTCTCATAATTGTTCTTTTGCTTATTTTGAAAATGACATTTTAAAAGAATATTATGAAGAAGATCGATTTAATAAAATTAAACATTTTAATCCTGATAGTTCTCCTATTCCATCTATAAGTTTTGTTAAACAGTGTGCATATCATTATTTTATTTTAAAAAAATTTAAAAATATAAATTTTGATTGTGTTTTTATATCTACTTATGACAGAAATAATGATCAGTGGGAACAAGAAATTATAAATAATATATTGGAACAAGTAACTTGTAAAAAATGGGTATTCAATAAAATGCATCATGAACATCATGCTGTATGTGGTTTTTATTTTAGTAAATTTAATGAAGCTTTAATATTAGTAAGCGATGGAGGTGGAGAGGTTATACCATCATTTAATAAAACAAAACAACCTTATCAAACCATGGAATCTATTTGCTTTATTGATAATAAACTTAAAATTTTTTACAAAGCAGCTTCTAATTATAGAGGAGGTATAGAAGATAAAAAAAATGATTATAAATTTAAAATTAATGAAACAGACATATTATTAACTAGTAAAGCTATTTCAGGATTAAAGTATCTTAATTATACACAAGAAGCAGGATTTGGAAATCATCAAGAAGGTCAACTAATGGGTCTTGCAGCTTATAAAAATAAAAACACTAGTATATCTAAATCTCTTTTAAACATAGCAAACAAAGCACAAGAAGAAACTTTAGAAGAAAAAATTAATTTAATAAAAAAAGCAAAAAAATACAGTGATTGTAAAAATATTATATTAACCGGAGGTTATCATTTAAATTGTTCAAATAATTTTAAATTAGTAAAACAGTTTCCTGAATTAAATTTTTTTGTAGATCCAATACCATACGATGGTGGAACAGCAGTAGGAGTAGCTCTTTATGAACATTATAAAAAATAAATTAAAAGCTGTAAAAAAACTTTTAGATCAAGAAATAGTTGTAATATTTACAGGACACTCAGAGTGGGGTGCAAGAGCTCTTGGTAATAGGTCTATGCTTTTTGATCCAAGAAATCCAAATGCAAAAGAAATAGTAAATAAAATTAAAAAAAGACAATGGTGGAGACCAACTGCTGCAACTATATTGTATGAACATAGACATGATTATTTAAACATGCATGGTCTAGATGAATCGCCGAGTATGAGTTTTGCTATCGATGCAAAACAAAAAGCCATAGATGAAGTGCCTGCATGTGTGCATGCAGATAATACATGTAGGTTTCAAACATTAAAAAGAGAACAAAATCCTAAATATTATGATTTAATAAAATTGTTTTACGAAGAGACTAAAGTACCTTTACTATTAAATACATCATTTAATTTAGCTGGATATCCTTTGGTAGAGTCTATAGAAGATGCTGAGTGGACTATAAAAAACAGTGAATTAAAAAATATATATATTCCTTAAACAAAAATATCTTTTGCTTTACCAAGTATAGGTTTGTATTTGGTTTTTCCATCTTCTCTAAAAGCGTGTAAAAATTGTTTTCTTGGTGTACCCTCTGTTACACTGCAATGAATCCAACCCGAGTTGGGTTCGCCAGGAGTGTAGTATTCGAGGATTAATTGATCCCATTCTAATTCTCTATGTATCCAATCTGCAAGCTCACAGTTATCTACTCCAATTACTTCAAAATCTGCCGCCTCTGCACGGGCATGTTGGCTGTTCTGACTCGATCCTATGGCTTGGCACAAAATTGGACTACGGAAACCGCTAGTCACCTTGACTCTGCCGAAATGATCACGTACTGGCTGTAAAATTTTTTCGCACAATACTTTTAATTTTTCTATTTGTTCTGCGTTTGGATTGTTATTAATTCCCTTACGGATTGCTGTGTCCGATTTGGTTAATTCTTCTAAAGTAAAATTACGTGTAAGTTCCATTATTATGCTATGTCTGTTAGTAAAGTTATAAGGACAGCTCCCATACCTCCAACTATCCAATACTCTAGTCTTTTTATTCGTTCTTGCATTTCTTTTATTTGTTCAAAGGTTTGCTTTTGCATTATTCTGCAAAGCTTTTCATGTGATTCAATTTTTTGTAATGCTGATTTTTTTGCCATTATTTACTTGGGTTACCATATTTATTAACTTTACCTGTTTTAATTTTTTCTTTTCCTCTTTTAATTATTTGTTTTTCAAAAGCAGTCATAGACTCATCAAATAATTGTTTTTGAGTTTTAGGTCCAAATTTTTTCATAACTGCACCCATACCTTTAGTTATAATTCCCATTATGTTCTCCTTAACCTCTCTCGAATAATTTGTTCTGATGGCGATAGTAAAGCTTGCTCTGTTGTTGTCAAGTTAGTATTTTGATTAACTGGCTGTATATTTGGCTGTGTATTTACAGTTGGTTGTGGTAAATTTGGTAAAGGTATTAATGGTGCTTCTTCAAATAAAAAATCATTTAATTCAACATCAAATGCTCCGTCTAATGGTAACGTTCTAAATAAACTTTTCATTGCTCTTAATGTAGGCGCTACTTCTAAATATACATTTGGATCACCTAGATTACTTGCAATCTCTGCAAATCTTTTTCTAATATCTGCTGATGGAAAGTATGGTTCAAAAGCTCCAGTTGCTAATTTATTAAAAGCGCTTGAACTTATTTGTCTGTCACTAAACTCTCTTCTTAATGCACTAGTATTAACACCTAATATATTTGCAGAAGTAATATTTTTATTCATTTCTTGTTGCACTAAAAATCTTGCTCTGTTTGAATTGTAATATGCATTAATAACATCGTTCGGTTTTATTCTACCACCTCTTAATATTCCAAAGTAACCACCAGTAAATTCTCTTCTGGCATTTCTTATACCTGTTTGATATTCAGCAATTTTAAATCCCATAGATGCTAGTGGATCTACTTTAATAGGACGTAGTCCCATAAATCCTGCTAACTCTGGTCCTATATTTAATAGTTCTCCTCTTTTATCAGGTGTACCAAATGCAGCTTGTCCTAATCTTTGAAATTGTCTGTATGACGGTGCTAACGCTTGACCTAAATGTAGGAATCTAATTGCAGCTTTATTACCTGCTGGTGTTTGATCCGTGTATAGCTGTCTACCTTCTTTGGTTCTACCACCTCTAACAATAATATCTGCTGTTGCTTCTGTCCAAATAGATTCTGATATAAATGGATTCATAATTTCAGCACTTGCTTCTGTTACACCATCTACAAAACCAGACAACAATGTTTGATCATTTGCTTCACCTGTAATAATATTATTAACTAAAGTTCTGTATGGTCTAGCTATTACATCGTACGCATTACTGTGACTAAAATCTATGTAACGTAATTCACCATCATCTGTTTTAATTGGTATTAATGTAGAGTTCTTAGACCATTCTGGCACGAATTGACGTAATGCTTGTATCTCTTCTTCTGTTACATCATAGATTGCTTTTGCACCCTCAACCGCTATGGTTGGTACAGCCCCTAGTGTAAACGCCATGCCTGATAATCTTTTAAATCCAGTTGAATACGATTCATTATTATTTTTAACAAGACCCTTACCTTCTATATTAACGTATGGTGTAACTGTGCTTCCTATAATTTTTTCTCCTGCAGCTGGTGTGTGTCTCATTTCTTTTAAACCTTGTTCTGCAATGTTAGTTGTTGTTCTAATTATTTCTGATGGAAATGACATAAAATTACCAATAGGTAATATTCTTGCAGTCTTAACAGCAGATCCAACGTACGCATAATTAGGCACTGTGTTTTTAACTATATTAGCTGCTTCTTGTTTTAATCCTTTTAATGCCGTAGCATCATTTACATCTACACCTTTTCTTATTGCAGCTTTTTTTAATCTATCTAATTCAACTACATAGTTTGTAATCTTCCAAGTGTCATCCTCTGCAACATATTTACCTTGAAAAAAACTACCAAGTTTTTTTAATTTGGTTAACATTGGCCGTAATATTGCGTCAGTTGATATTGTGCCTGGATTACCTGTTGCATCTTTTAATAGATTTACAAGATCTCCTATTTGTACTTGTGAGTTTACAACTCCTAGTTCTAATAATTCTCTATAAGCTGCTTGTGCTTCTGCAGAACTTGGTCCAAGTTTCAAGAGCCCTGATGTATCAATACCTTCAGCAAAAGCTTTTCTTAATAAGTTAGGATTAGTTATACCTTCAAATAATATTCCGTTTGCACTAGCAAAAGCACCTGCACTAAAAAAATTACGTAAGTGTGTAGGTATAGATAAAACTGTTTTTGCAAGTTGTGATACCCCTTTTGGAAATAATAATAAATTTCTGTAAAACCACATTGCTGCTTTTTCTGCACCCTTAGCACCTTCTCTACCTCTAACCATACTAGTTAAACTTGCACCTACATCATTTATGTTTGCAATACCATCAGCTATTTCTTTTGTTGTAAATTTACCAGACAAAGGACTAACTAGTGTGTTACCGCCTGGTAATTTTTGTAAAATATTATCCAGTGGTACTATTTCTATTCCTGTAGTAGGTGAGTTAACAGCTTGTTTTGCAAGGTCTTCTGTTTCCCAAAAAAATCCTCGACCACCTCCTTCTTGTACTTTTCTATTTTGTGCAGCCATGTCATCAAAATATGTAGCTGTTCTTGCAACTGCTGATAAGTTTGTCATCGCATTAAATATTGAATAACGTGGGTCTTGTATCTCACCAAATAATTCTCTAAATATTTTACTACCTCTACCAATTGCTTTTTCAAAACTTTTTGTTTTACCCATGGCTGTGCCATCTGTATATGTTAAATCAGGTAAACCCGCTGGTTTCTTTTTAACTTGCACTTGATTTACAATATCATCAACTAAAAATTTTGCTCTTTCAAAATAATCACTGCTTTCAGGATCATAAGCTTTAGTTCTAGTTTTATCTGTTCGTGCTAAATATCTTCTAAATAAATTTACTGCATTTGCATGTGCTTCCTCTGTAGGTTTATATTTTTGAAACAATTTAAACAAACCTCTAGGTTTTTGAAATATTCTATATGTACCACCTAACCATCCTTCTATTCTGTCTTTCATGATAGCTTGTAAATCTTTTGCGCCTGCAGCTTTTTTAGTGCCTGCGTTTCTGTTTAATATGTTAATTAGATTAGTAAACTCACCTCTAGCATTATTAAGATTAGATACAATGTTTTGTATTGACTCTTCACCCATATCTGATTTTTGTAAAAATTTAACTAAATCATCTACAGCTTTTGGATTTATTTCTTTTGTTAAATCACCTTCAAACAATACATCATTTAATTTTTTATAAAAATCTTTTTGTTGTGTGTCTGTTGATGTATCAAAAAATTTACTTGAACGTGGGTATAGTCTGTCTACCTCTCTTGTAATATTTTCTACAATCTCTCTTGCTCTAAATGTATCTCTTGCTTTTAATCCAGCTTTTGCCATTTCAGAATCAAACACTTCTGTAGGTAAATCACCTCTTGGTCTAAAATATGAGCCAACATATTTATCTACCCATCTTTCAAATGCATTATCACTATATGCAAGTTCTTTTCCTCTTGTTGCAAGAGCTTTACCAGCTTTACCTACACCATAAACAAACGGTGTAATAAATACAGATTCAGTCCCAAACTTTAATCTATTTAATATTCTTCTACCTGCTTCTTCTCTACCTTCTCCTTCGACAGTATCTAATGCAGTGGGCCCTTCAAAAAAATCTCCAAACGTTCCTATTTCTTCTACGTCAGCAACAAGTGTTTCTCCTGTTGCACCACCAAATACACCTGCTGCAAATCTTTTCGTGCCATCAGGTATTCTGTCATTCAATGATTTTGCTTTCTTCATACCCTCTTGAACAGCTTTAGATTTTAAATTAGCATATGTACCAGCTTTTTTTGCTTTAATTGCTTTGTCTGCTAGTTTAGTTGCAAGTTTAAAACCTGCTCCACCTGGTATACCTATTTGTGTAAATACTTCTACAAGTCTACCAGCTACTCTGTCTTGTGCTGTATCTTCAAATATATTTATGTCATCAAAAAATTGTTCTACACCTGCTACAGTATTTGAATCTGCTCCAAGATCCACGAGCTCTGCACCAAGAGATACGACACCTTCTACAGTTTTAATTAATCCAGATACTAAACCAGCACCTACTGATGTGTACCATGATGCTGAGCTGTTTTCTTCTGCTGGTATGAGTGGAACAAATTTTGCCATTTAAAACTCCTATTGATAGAAGTCCTCGTCAAACTCCGAATCTCTTAAATCTGGTAAAATTTCTTTTAAATCTTTTTCTGGTTTTGTTTTCTGACCAAATAATCCTGGATTTTTTATTTCAGGATTTGGCATAGTATCTCCTTCATCATCAGGTTTCATGTCTCCTGTTATAGAAAAATCTACAAATCCTAATGCATTTGTTTCAGGATCCTTGACCAATTTTTTAAGTGTACCTGTATTTATATCCCAGAATACTTTACCAACTTTATTTCTATTTGCTCGTGCAAATGTCTTAGCTTGTTTTTCACTTGATAAATCAGCTTCGATAATACCGCCTATCTGTGTTTCACCAACTGTTCCTGCAAGTTCTGGTCTAACTTCTAAAAAGAATTTAGCTTTGTTTGTTGCTTTGTTTAAGTCACCATCATAGTCATCAAGATAAGTTGACGCTAATTGAGTAACAGTTAAACTCTCGTTAGTTTTCATAGCAGCTATATCTTCTGCTGATTTTAATCTTTTTTCTAATTGTCCTTCTTCAAATTCTTGACCAGCTAATCTTTCACTTGTTAAAAATTCTTTTTCAGCTTCTAATTGTCTTCGTCTTGTTTGACCTGCTTGTAATTGATTAAAAGGTTCTCTTGCAGCTATACCTGATGTTTGAAATATATTACCTTGTGGTGGTGTTGCTAAAAGATTTAAACCAAAGCCAGTTAAAAAACCTGGTAGACCTGTTGCTTGAAACGATGGCATTTGTGTTCCATTTGCATATTGTTTTCTTGGTTGATCTAATCCTGATGTAATACCAGTTCCTGCTGATCCACCTATTCTAAACATTGGTCTTTTTAAAGTTCTGTTCATATTAATCTCTACTAAATGGGTTTCCTAAATTTAAACTTAAACTTTCAGGACTTTTTATTGCACCATAAATACCAGCAAGTGTTGTACCAACACCTAGTGCAGTTTGTAATGGTGTCGGGTTAGGTATATTTGTTGTTTGTGTTTGACCAGGATATCCACCCATGATTCCTGTTACTTGACCAGCAAATCTATCTAACTGTTCTTGTGGTAAGAATGTAGCTTGTCTTGCTGCTTCTCTTTGTGCATCAAGTTGAGCTTGTGCTTGCGCCTGGTTCAGTGCGCCCAACTGACCTAAACGTGAAATATCTGTTCCTTGTAATTGTTGTTCTTGTGCTCCAAGAGCTGCTTGTTGACCTGCAAGTCCTGATCTAAATGCACCTAAATTTTGTGTAGCTCCTGCTATACCTTGTTGTGCTTGGCCTAAACCAAATCTATTTTGTATATCTTGTTGTCTAGCTTGTGACGCCTGACCAAATCCCTGTTGCAAGAGACCGGCCTGTAATAAAGCTCGTTCTCTCGCAGCCCCTGTGCCAAACTCTGCGAGTTGCACTCCCGCTCGACCACTGCCGAGCGCACCCAAAGCTGCTTGTTGATCTCGTATACCTTGTTCTTGTATTTGTTTATTACGATCAAACTCTGCTAATGTAGCGTCAATTACTTGTGATTGATATGGGGACATAAAGTCTTGTACGTCTTGTTGAAATGCTGTTGCTCCTAATGAAGTGCCGCCTAATGTTGTTCCTGCTGTTCCTAATTGTCCAAGAGACAAGGTTCCTAAACCAGAGGCAAGTCCTGCTTCTGTTTGTGCTCTTTGTAAAGCTGGTGCAAAAGATCCTACACCTTGTTGAGCTAAAGTTTGTGCTTGTGTTTGTAATGCATCTTGACTTGCAACTTGTGGTGCAAGTCCAGCTAAATTTTGTTGTCTTGTTGTAAAGTCTTGAGCTGCACTTTGTCTTGCTGCAAAATCCGCAGCCGACTCACCTGCTTGTTGTGAGATACCAGCAATACCAGTTGATACAACAGGTACACCTGATTGTGCTGTAACTTGTTTTGCTAAATCTTGTCCTAGATCTTGAACAAATTGTGCAGGTAAAACTTGTGATTGTTGAATAGCCATTATATTACTTCCTCTAGTCTTTGTGATGTTTGAAACATTTTACGTGCGCCTTCTAATCCTTGCGATTCTTCAGATACGTCACCTCCGGATTCGAGGTTCTTCATCATGTTATACATGACTTCTGCGCCTTTGTCCACATCTCCATCACCCGCATTTCTAACAGCATCAGCTGTAAATACAAATTCATTCTTTGACAATCTTGCAGGCACATCATCTGCTTTTTCCATACGTCCTATTGGTACAAATCCACCTTCAGCTCTTAAATCCATTTCTTGTCCATCCATGTCTAATAATGGCATAGTCTTTTTTGCTACTGGTTCTTTCATAGAACCACCTTCTGCTCTAAATCTTCTTGCTAGATATTGATTAGGATTAGCTCTTATAGTTGCTATATCTATTCCTGTTTCATCTGAAATTTGTTGTGCTTCTTCTTCTTGTTCTGGTGTCAACATACCTGCTATTGCTGATGCTGCTGTAATACCTAAACCAATACCGCCACCTGGTAAACCACTAACAAATTTACCAAAAGGACTTTGCATAACATCATTACCTATACTCAAAGCTTTTAAAGGATTAAAACTACCTTTACCAAAAAAATTACTTAATGAAGTTCCAAGTGATGTACCAGCTAAACCTTTAAATGGTCCAATTCCTGCTAGTCCCAAACCACCACCTATTATAGCAGCTTTACCTATTGGTGACTTTGCAATCTTCTTAACTGTTCTTGTAACTTTCTTAACAAGTTTACCTAAACCATACATCTGTCTTGCATTTTCAAAATCAAAATTACCATCAGCTAAACCACCCATAACACCGCCACCCATAGCACCTATTCTACCACCATCTTTTGCGTTTTGTATTTCCTGTAATAATTTTTGCTGTATGTCTTCTCTTTTTTCTTTGTTTTCTATAGATTGGTCTAAATTAGTATCTTCGGTATTAAGAACATTTTCTAAAATATTTTTTTGTTGATCATAGGTAACATCTGCTACTTGCATTGGGCTATCGTCTTCTTCTGTATCTGGAACATTTGTTATCTTATCTAAAATTAATTTAGATCCAATATTTTTCATAACGCCTACAGGATTTAAATTTATTAAATTTTTAAGAAGCATAGCATCACCAACTGTATTAGTAATAGTTTGTGGATCTATTTTTTTAGATCTTTGAGCATCTATAATAGCTGCTCTTGTATTCAGAGTTTGTTCCATAGTGCTTTTATCCTCAGGACCTGGTCCATCTATAGATTTATCATTTGGACCACCCATAGTGTCTCCACCAAATCGATAAAGTTGTCTAGCTTGTTGTAAGTTTGTTATGGCCATCGTACTATTCTATTTTGTTTCTCCTAATAAATCAAGGCTAGGCATGATTACAGTTACATCTTTTCGTATGTCTTCTGATGATATACCTTTATCTTTCCACTCTTTATCAGTCTTATATGTTTCCCCTGTTTTTTTATTTGTTATTTTTTCTATTATTTTATCTGGTTGTATTTCAATCATTATGTTGTTACCTCTTTCTTAATGTTTAAGTAGCTAATAGCTACATCAAATGAGTCTGTAGTGCTAGCTTGAATTGTAAAGGTTTTTCCACCTTCTACTACTAATGGATTGGTTAGTAATTCTGTTGTAACATTAGCTGTCAAAGCAGCTGACTTTATAGCTGTAATACTATTATTAGCAACAGTTACCGTAGGCGTTCCGGCTGATGTAACTAATATAGATTTAATAACATAGGTTTCACTTACTAAAGGATTACCAGATCCCAAAGGACTCAAAGCACTTCCGCTTGTGCTATCATCTATGCCTGCGAATTTAAATTGATTTGCCATTAATTTATAAAGAAGTTAAACGCTTCTATCTCCTCTTTTAAATCTTCTTGATATGTTGAATTTAATTTTTCAACGATTGCATCAAGATCTCTGACTTGCGCTTCCGCTGTTTGTAAATCATATTCTTTTGCTGGTCTAGTTATTACTTGTGCTATCTTTGCCATTATCTTCTTCCATCTGGTTGTGTATCTAATCTAAAAGTTCCTAGTTTCCAACTTTGACTAGCTGCTATATTTTGTATTTTTAATGCAATAGCTCTAGCTCTTGCACGAGTATCTATTTTTGTAGTTGAAGATGTTATATCAAATGGTCCAAGTGGTGAACTAGCTTGTGAACTATT
>Ga0181414_1000456_pt1 | contig 12574 bp, 19 predicted proteins | sample 37SPOviralmetaG_FD_130139 | JGI IMG/M metagenome (GOLD analysis project Ga0181414, IMG submission 130139) | Marine viral communities from the oligotrophic San Pedro Time Series (SPOT) site, San Pedro Channel, CA, USA - 37 SPOT_SRF_2012-11-28 | ecosystem: Environmental > Aquatic > Marine > Strait... | reverse complement strand
TGGTTGGGTTTTCAATTTTTAAATGTTGTCCTAGCTTTTGATGGCAACTACTGAATGTCTTTTTTGTGCTAAAGCTACACCCGTTACTCAAATGATATTTCATATGCTTTTACTTACGTGTTCCCAACACTCTCCAGATTCAAATTCGTCAAGACTCCACTGACAGTGAGATATTTTGTTTGCCCATTCTGTTTTATCTCCAGTAAAAGGATTTTCAATTTCACTGATTTCTTTACTACTAACATCGTAGACCATACTTCCGGTGTCACAAGCTATGTTAGGCGTGCCTTGTAATACTGCATCAATCCCAGATCCTGATGTGTATGTTACAGTGCACCATGCATTGGCCAGTTGATCCTGTATAGGTGTGAATCCTTCTTTAAGTAAGTCAGTCTCTTGCCAAGAAACATTTGCAACTTGTAAAACTTTTTCTTGCAACGCCTTGTGTTGCGTTACTTTTCTGTATAAAGGATGAGGTCTTATAATAATGTTCCTATCTGTGTGTTCTCTGATCAATTTAACGGTATCCTGTGTCCATTCAAATACATCTGCACCTCGCATACTGGCATCACCTACTTTTTGCATACAGACTAATATGTATTCACCATCTGATTTCCAAGCTACATTTGGATCATACCCGTTCCTTTCAAATACTTTGTTAGCCCTATCAGAGCTAATATGTTCGAATCCCCATTCAGCGTCGTCCCAGAGAAATCCGTTAACTCCGACTCTGAACTCGTTATGGAAAGCTGTATCAATGGGCCGGCCTATTAGCTGTGTTTCTATCTGCACATATGGCATTCCGCTTTCTATTATCTTGCCTTTGCCTTTGTGTGCTGGCCTGCCTCTCTCCTTCTTGTAACTTCCAAAGATCACTGCACAATCATAACGATGTGCATCTGTGCTGTTTACCATATCGCCGCCACTGCCCTTGGCAAATGACTCTAGGTACTTTGCATAATGTTCGTTGTTGGCTGTGTCCTTGATTACGGCTACTCGCATGGAGTATTTACGTAGCGGAGCTAAAGCGTAAATTTTACCAAATAAGCGTTCTTTAGAAACTTACGCGACAGCGTAAAAGCGTAAAGCCGGACTGACCAGGACGATAATTAACAATAACAATGGGAGTTCCACAATGGGCATACACTATGATTACAAGAGCACCAGAGGTGACAAAAAGATGCGGAAGCAACAGGAACGTGAAGAACGGAGACGCAACAAGAAGAAAAACAATGACCGTACGCCCGATAACACCATACCCGAAGACGTGGTGCTGACGCTGGACATGATCACCGATCCCAACAGATGATCAACCAACGACTGTTCAAGCACTATGACAGCTATTTGGAGACCAAGTGCGAAGTTGTTAGTATTGCAGGAACTTACGTTTATCCAATATATGAGGTGGGATATCAAAGCCTGATGAACGACGCAGACATGGTTTTCACAAATGAACAAATAACTGCATGTCCAACAATCACTGTGCTGTTGCGTGATCCTGTTGAGCGATTCAATTCGTGCGTTTGTGCCTATGCGAAGCAACACAAAAAAGATCTTGGTAATGTGTACGAGAAAATTAAGAAAGGAAAAATTGTGGACAGAATGTTCATGCCACAATACATGTGGCTACAACATCTTAGTAAGCACTATAAAGGCATGGTCCATCTACGGACTTTTGATGTCATAGATGAGATAACAAGTTTGTATCGAGAAGATAATTCACCACAAGCACAAATTCAACCTATCAAGGAATACATCAACATAGATAAAAAACTATTAAAGGAAGTGAACCAAACAGTCAAGCTGGAAGAAATAGTAAGAAAATACCTTGGCCGCTTTCTATTTTAATTTGTTTCCAAATTTTTCCAAAAACAAAGAGGCGAAACGTTCGTGATGCTCAACGCCATAGTGTATGCCATCACTGGCAAGGCTTGGTAGCTTATGTTGTTTCCTCTGTGTTAGCCTATCCCAGTACGGCCAACAGTTCTTAATCGTGTAATCTTGCAAAACATTCAATGTAAGAATGTCGTCATGATAGGAATCTTGTGCGAAGCAATGAAACGTTTTACAATTATTTTTTTCGGCAAACTTTTCTACAAAGAAAAGATTTTTTAGGAAATTATTTTTATCTGTATCTTCGTCTTCCAGCTTGAGGTATTCATCATCCGCTGTCAGACTCTGTGGATGAGAGCCAAGCTTCTCTCTACGGCTCCATGCCGGCCAACACACTATCACTATCCTGGGATCAATAAGTTTTTCACAACCATATAGTATCCTCACAATTTTATCTGCACTGGCACCGGGCTGTGCAAGATTCCAATATCTCAACCGTTCTGTGTTGTGTTTTGATAGGTATTCCACCCAATGTGTGTCCGTGTGTCCTACTCCATAAGTGTGACTGCAACCGAGTATAACAACGTTCTTCTTTCCAGAAGGCATCGGATCCCAACTAGGACATCTGTATCCTTCTTTCGAATCGGGGAGGCCTTTGTCTTTGTAATAACCGTGCTCCATTATGAGCTTCCTCGCGAAAGACTCATCTGTTGCTGAATCCTCATGTTGATGTACAGTTCCATGAATCCCATTCTTGTTTTCCTGCCCCAGAGGTTTGGATATTTCAACTTGCCTATCATGAGATATTTCTCGTCTCCATAACAATCTAGCACGTCGGTCTTTTTCCGATGAACAAATTTTAGTGCTTTATTTTGTGCGAGGTAATCAAACAAGGGAGACTCTTTTTTTAGTAGATGCTTTGCCACATAGGGTGGCACTTGCTCTCGCTCTTCTTTTAACTTAACGGAATAAAATCTTTTCACAAAAGTAATTATTTTATGAGTTTGGTGTGCCCGGCAGGATTCGAACCTGCGACCCCAAGTTTAGGAAACTCGTATTCTATCCAACTGAACTACGGGCACTAGTGGCGGTCCCTAGGGGAATCGAACCCCTCTTTCGAGGATGAAAACCACGTGTCCTAACCGATAGACGAAGGGACCGAGTAGTTGCGAACCAGCGATACCAAAATCACCAAGTTCGCCAATATTACCAGAAAAGTCATTGAGTCGTTTAAAATGAGGTTCTGGTGCCGCTTCACGGATTCGAACCGCGGACCTACTGATTACAAATCAGTTGCTCTACCAACTGAGCTAAAGCGGCGTTACAGATATTATACTACACTATAAACCGTCTGTAGTCTACCTGTTAAACGCACACAGAAGCACGTACACGCATGGTAAAGGATACTCTGGAGCAACTGTATAATTGTCTATATTACCATGTTCTATACGCATATCTGGTATGTTGACAATGCATAAATAATTTGTATAATAAAGTTATGAGAGACACAAAACTATTACAATCATATGCTAAAAAACTTATGCGTAGTGCTAAGGAGAAGCTATTGTTCAAGACATTGCGTAAAGAAGTCGAAATAGGTGCTAACGGAACTAGGGACTATGTTATCAAGAATGGACATAACACAGGCAAAGTTGCAGTAAATCCAAACAAGTTTCAGTAAATCAGCAAACATTAACCAATCAACACCCGGATTAAATATTTGTATGAGTAAAGAGTTTGAAAGATATCTAATTGTATTCCTGCTATTAATCCTGGTATTATTAAGCGGGTGCGTGGCGAAGCAGAAGTCCGTTGTGACCAAAGAGTCTAAACCACCTACCACTATGGAGACAATTGGAAAACTTGACGCAATCGGCACCGTCCTTGGATGCCTGTTTGATCCAACACCTTGCCAAAAGGCAAGTAAAAAATTGCAGGAGGAACTAAAAGATGGCAACACCAAATAATTTTAAAGTAACCTCTGCAATAGGAGAAACAGATAACTTTATAGGTGCAGACATTAATTTTTATCATATCACTTTGAAGAACAACAGTGCGTCGGCTGTGGATGTAAGAACAGAGCTAGGATATGACGAAGCTGTGCATAATGTTATACGAGCTGTGCTTGATAGAGGAACAATAGTGCATCAAAGAATTGACAATGCAAGTTCGGGTAGAATTGACATTGCCATGGAACGTGCAGGATGGACAGCGGCAACACTACAGACTGCTATACGTGATCTAGGTGCTACTGTTGGTGTGAACGACGTGGATTTACGTGGCACCGTGGTGTCAGAAACCGAGCTAAAACTAGACGCAAGTTAAAATAAATACAATTAACACAAGGAGGACTGATATGTTTATAACAATTGGATTCATAGTTGGCTTCATCGCAGGATGGTGGGTTAACGAAAAAGTAGAAAACTTAGGAGAAAAGATTAATCCGTTAAAATGGTTTAAGAAATAATAATATGTTTAAGAAAATAAAAATGCCAAAGATCAAGATGCCTAACGTGGTTGCTAACGTAAAAAACTTAGGTAAAAAGATTGGTAAGGAAGTTAAGGGTTCAACTAAAGGCGCTGTGAAAAGTGTCAAGAGTTTGAATCCGTTTAGCAAATAATATGATTGAGGGTTTACTATGTTTAGATACATCAGAAGACTATTCGAGTCGTACAAGAAATTTACATTCGAATCATATGAACCACCTAAACCAACTGTCTATAAGTTAGGCAGTAGGAAATACATAAAAGTTAAACGTCTAAGGACTAACTCAAAGAGTAAAGGTCCTTACGCCAAGTAACTAATCAATATTGATTACGCCGCCCCGCTTCATTTTTTCAAGAGTGTTTTTGCTGGGCACACCTGTTATTCTCAACGAATAACGTCTGTGCTTGGATGCATTAGCTGTGCCATGTGGAATACTAGGATCATAATTGATGCTGTCTCCTGCTTTCCATTGTTGAATATTCCTGTTACCCCATAAGATAAACTGTCCCGGCTCCCAGTCCTGTAGGTGTATTATTAATCGTCTTAGCTTTTTTATTCCGTATCCACTAGGGTGACCGTCCATTGTGTCTAGGTGATACGGTTCAAAGTTGCCAACATTTTTTTCCATCACGTATGGCTGTACTTCGCCTTCCCACTCGAACCAATTTATAATTTTAGTCAACGTTGGATGTTTATCTGGTTTCACAGTCTCTTTGAAGCCAACATGGTCCCATCCTCTCACTTCCATTTTGTGCAACCATACTGCATGGTGCAAGACTGCTAGGTCGTTATCTTTTATGTTCCTGGATACTTCTCTCACGAATGGAAAAATTTCTTTTGTGATATCTGTTTTCCATCTGAACGATAGATTAGTTTGTATGAAGTCGTTGTCGGTGTCGTCCCGCCATTTATCAAAATGGTATGAAGTGTTTTTTGTTTCGAGGTAATCACTCCAACTTGGATAATCGAAACATTCATGTTCCACAGCTAGGTCGTGGCCTTTTGGTAACTTTGCGATTGTGCTAACAAATTTTTTATCAGACATATTATAATTTATCTATGTTTACGCAACCAGTTTAAAACGTGGATCGCGTGGGCTACCTCAGGGCTAACTTTATTCCACATTTTGATTACATCAATGGTGCTCTTCCAATATAGCTGTTGTGAAACATTTTTTACTTCACGATATAGATCTTGATTCTTTTTACATTCTTGCAACACATATTCTTTGTTGGTTTGGTTAGGGGTGTAGTAATTTTCTGTGCAGGTACTGGATTTGATCAGAGATGTAAAATCTTTTCCGGTCCACTCTATAATCTGTCTTTTCAACCATCCAACACCCATCAGGTCCCGCAATTGATCCACATCGCAACTCGTGTTGTCGATCCTCAACCACATCTCGAACCATTCCTGTGAAGTGGCCGGTGAACAGATCCAATCCTTGGCCATCTGGAACAGTAGGTCATCCGCCCATCTGTGGAACCCTTGTCGTCCCAACGATGGGTCCATAGGTTCTGGCCATTTCAATGAGTATCCGCCTATCTGGTAACCGTAGTCTGTTATCCGATCTGCCGGCAGGCTGTAAGTCTTTAATGTCTTTAGCATATGGTCAGGTATGAACCTTGCCCAACTGCTAACTCTGTGTAATAACAGGTCATCGATGCCGACCGGGGCAACTATTTGACCATCAAACGGAAGATCCAACAAGTACAAACTTCCTGGTGGCTGTGTTACGTAACTGATGCATGGATAATCGTATTTGTCGGCCAAGAGGTATTGACGCACCATGTCATGCTTGTCAAATTGAGGATGGTTGAAATCAATTACGTGATTTTTAATTCCTAGTAGTTTGGCCATCTCTATGGCGTTCGATTCTAACATGTTGTTTATAGACCCTCTCCATGGGTCTCCTCTGCCAACGAAACTTTCAAAGTCTACTTTGTTTTTCACAAGCCAGGCCAGTGTCAACGTGCTGTCTATTCCTCCACTGAGTCCGACCACAACCTTCTTGTGTCTGTTGACTATGTTCTGCATCTGCTTATCAAACTTCTTTATGGCAAAATCTTTGTAGTCCTCGAGTGCTATCTTATTGCTTATATCGGCATGATGTGACACACACTCTATGTTATCGGAAATTTTAGTTGTGAATTTATCACCATACCCGTTTGCGTGATTATGTTTTTTTGGATCGAATATAGAGTCTGTGCGAGGATCTATGGACTTCCATGCGGCCTGTAGATCGTTTAAAGAACTACATTCTCTGCCATCGTGTATCCAAGTCCATGGCCAAAAATCATATTCGGGATTGGTTATAAACATTAGCGTGTATCCTTATCTGAAATAATTTTCCCAAGAGCCTCGGACACCGGACGTATCTTTATGGACCTACCCCAGATAGGAATAAAGGTCCTTTTATTTTTATTAATAAATCTGCTATCAACTTTTTTCACAATCTCTTGATCAAAATAATCGTTGGCAATCTTATTTTTGTTTAAGGTTTGCTGACTGTGTTTCTTCTGTGATTCTAGTTGTGTTTTTGCATCTAGTTTGAACCACTCACCTCCTATTTTGGTTGACGAGCTTTGCAGTAATGGACTAATTGCCTTAAAGCCCATGGCCTTTGTTACCCTGTCGTAGTACTTACTAGCATGTAAAGTAGAGCAGAGCTGATAGCAATTCTCTGGCGTTGGTTTTATTTTTAATTCACAAAAAATTTTATCCATTTCCTTAGCTTTGAGGTGTGATAGTTTTTTGATTAAATTAGGCTCAAAATCGTTTACCCAAAAATATACAACTTCGGAATTGGGATCCATTGCGGCTAATGGTAGATCCCAAACTTGGTGAAGTAGTTTGTATACCCACCAATCATTTTCTATCAAGATTTCAGGCTTTTCCTGACCTAACACAAAAGCAGTGTTGCTAGTTTTAGTTTTGGTAAGGCGTACCTTACCACTATCTTGGTGCCAACCATTTACATTTTTATAGTCACCTGACCAATGTCCTATTTTATAATCGGTGATCATGTCTTCGTATTGTTTTTCGTTAGTGGTGTTCCAGACCTTTCCTATATCTACTTGCCATCCGAGGTTGTCTATGTCTTTCCGATGTTTCTTTTGCACTCTCTTGGCTAGGTCTGCATTTAGCTCTGTTCTTGTTTTGGAAAAAACGTGTGACTCTGCGTTCATTCCATTTAACAGATGAATATTTCTCGTACCTATCTTCTTGAAAGTTTCTAATATGGTCTCAGAATCTGTTCCGCCGGAATACCCAAGGACTATCTTGTCATACTTGCTTTCTAAAGCTCTGCAAGTCTGCTCACGGTAATATTCAATATCGTGTTGTGGTTCGTTAGTCCAGTCTTGATGCATCACTCCTAGATTCAGATTAAATTCCAGAGCACCTTTATTGGCTAGGTAATGTGGGAAGTCTGCTTCAAGGCCAGTGTTTGGCTTGTTTATTAATGGCTTATCATTTTTTAGTTTGCTAGAAATATATTCCAATGCACGTAAGTCACTATAAAAAATTTTATCTAAGACTTTATAATAAAAAGGATTGTTAGACATCAGTAATATTTACGTGCTGGCAAAAAGCCTATCCATCTAACTGATGCCATGCCCCTGCTTTTTTAGTGGGACCTAGCCTGTCCAGATTTGCATAAGGATATGAATGATCATCCATGTACTGTGCCATCCATCCTTTGTGTCTTTTATTTTTTAATTCATGAGTAGTATTAAGCCATGCTTGTATAAGACTATTGCTCATGAATGGACACCTGTATTCTATGCCGTTGTGGCCACCTACAATTTCGGTACGTCCGTGAAAATGTTCAAACACATTGTTTTCATGCCAAGGCCAGACAGTCGAAAGATCTATTGGGAAATATCCGCCAAATCTGCTGTGCTTTCTTAGGCGTAATCCACGTAGGCCGTAGTCACTATAGATATCATCGCCGCCGTCCCCTCCAATAATGATCCTTTTATTTTTTGGTATCATGTGCTTTTTGTAAATTTCTGTATCTCCGGCGTTCATAAATTTATTTTCTAGAAGTTGATTGTTATCCTGTGTTGTGTCATATAACTGTCTGTGCATATCATCGAAGCCGTGATTGTGAGCTAAATTTATTATTGTGATACCGTGTATTTTTTTTCTTTTGTCAATTATGCTGTTGTCTTCTTGCTCGTTGTATGTATAGTAACAATCTAAATCAGTATAGAACTTATTTGCAGTGCAGGCAATCATGCCACTGTCGTAGCCACTGCTCATCAAAATACTTGCCTGTCCGGAGTACCTACACTTGACTGCGGATTCCCACTCTTCCCATACTTTGTCATAGTTGTTAACTGTTTGTTCTAGATCGAAAGTTTTGTTTGTTACAGTTTGAATTTTTTTAGATGTCCTGTCATAGATGTAAATGGTGTTTGCTCGGCACCTGTAAAATTTTTTATATTTTTGCCTTATGCAATCTGATAGGCTGGCAATACATATGTCTTTGTCGTTGTAATAATAATAAAGTGGCCTCATCCTAAACACATCGGTACAAAACAATATGTGCTTCTCTGTGATCCATGCTAAACTATATTCGCCTTCGAGACTTCTTACCAAGTCGATATTGTCCTCCATACTGTCGGTCAGATTATCACTTATCCATTTTGTGTCGTTGGTAGTGACGTCGTTGTAAACTGCTCCATTGAAAAGTAAAACGCCCTTGTCTTTTACAACAGGTTGTTTTGTTGATTGTCCAATTGTGGTCAGCCTTGCTGAACCGAAGTGGCCTAGGCCCGGTATGAAACTTTCATTCCATTCGTCCGGGCCTCGCCTTTTAAGATTGTTGGTGTTCTCTAAACGAGCATTGTTTGAGAAATAGTATCCACACATTACTTCCTATTCAGATGCTTTGCCCACTTCGTTAAGCATTTGATAAGCTCTGTTTATTTGCTCGTCTTTAGCTTCTCCAAGCATCCATGGTGTGTAGGTCTTGTCTTTTGTCCTTTTCAGCCATGCATCGCTTTCAAAGACTATCGTGTAATCAAAGTCAAAGTTACCTGCAATGAGATAACTGTATCCTATGTCAGCGAAGACGTGCCCTGGCAATAATTCATCACCGGTCCTGGCACCATACTGGTTTTCACCTAGTACAGCTATCACTGGATTATCTCCTGGGAAAGAAACTAGCTTGTAGTCAATCTCACCACTCGGTAATGCTGTTCTAAAAGGTTTACTTTTGTATCTGATTACTTTGATGTTTATATTAAGGTCTTTAAAAAATTTGGCCTGGGCCGCACTCCAGAACGCACTATCCCATACACCTATTTTAATGTCTTTGCCTTTCAGTAAATGATTGATATCGGACGCAACAGTGTTGCCGTCGAAGTATACCAAGTGATAAGGACTCTTTACAAATGTTCCGAGTACAAACTTGTCGTCTAGTGTACACTTCTTCCCACCGTATTGATATTCGGTTGACCATGCTGTGACAACAGGGTCAGGGGAGTTTTCAAAGACTTTTTTGGCTTCTACACAGTTTTTGACTGTGATCATTTCTCCAAATCTATCTCCTAGAGCCTCGACAATTAATTGTGACATCCTATCACTGAGGCCTCCTGGCCTGCTGTATTTCATCACATTTATTTTTTCAGCGTAGGCACTAAAAGTAAAAAGTGTGATTAATAGTGTTAGTATGATCTTCTTCATTAATAATCTCCTTGTATTTTTAGTAAACTATTTTATTTTATTAGAATTAAAAATAAAGGTCAACCATTCTGATCCACCCGTCAAGCAAAGGTTCGTGCAGTAGATATCCTATTACCAATGGCGTTGGATCTGTCTTATGTATCAACAATCCTATGGGGAAAAGGCCCACTGCTATCAGCACATGATCAATACCTGCATAGTGTTGTTGTCCTGTGTAATAGATTGTAAACATTAGGAATATCATAATACCGATGTACACATATGATATTTTAATGCCGTTAATAATTTTGATAATATTGACATACTTGGCAGATAGTATTAGTCCCACTGTTGAGCTCGCCACAAAGAACCACACCACAGTGCTGAAAGTTTGACTGAACCACTCAATCGAAACAGGCAAGTTCCTTGCTTCAAGAACATGATATATCATGACCTCACTAGCAGTGATCGGTATGCCCAGGAACAGGAGTGGTATGAGTTGTGTAAATGCACCAGCGTTGTTGGCACTCTCGGCCGCTATTAAACAATTCATGTCGCCGGGCTTGTAAACTTTTTTGTTACGTCTTAGCCACCTCTCGGTTGTGTAGGCAAGGATACTACTAAATCCATAGGTAAGTCCGGGAACGAAACCGCCAATCGATCCCAACAGACTGCTACGCATCAGGGTGCCTGTGTATTGTTTGATTTTCTTAAGGCTTTGTAGATAGCCGGACAGAGACACTCCAGGAAATTGAAATGTGCCTATGCTCTTACGCAAAAGCATTGGTAAAACAAAGCACATGGCCATTACAGGCAGTATGGGAATTCCTGAATACAATATGTCTAATCCAAACGTGCCAAACTCGGTATAGGTCGAATCGTTGAATCCAACATGGGCCAACACACTTCCTATGCCAAACAGCAACAGGTTCATAAAAATTTTGTTTCGGGACACCATTAGTATCACAAACACGGCAAAACTAAACATGAGTATCTGTGAAGTGGTGCTCCACAATCCGTAAAGAGACCAAAGGATGGGCAACATGACTATCATAAGCAGTACTCCAAACAGGCTTGAGAACCAACTACCTATGGCGCTGTACATGATTGCCGGGCCACCCTGACCACTTCTGAATAAGCGATGTCCTTCTATCATGGTAGGAACACTACTGCTACTTCCGGGTATGCCAAAGACAATGGCTGTGATTCCGTTAAAGAACTGATCAACACTAACCAGCACTACGTAGAACACCAGGATGTTTACAGGATCAAGAGTCATTAGCCAAGGAAAAGCTATCGTCATCATGACAAGGCCTCCCACGCCGGGCAACACGCCGGACACCAGTCCACCGATGATGCCAACTAAAAAGCAAATTGCTAATTCCATAATTCAATTATAAACTATTATCGCAATATTTACTAGCCGACAATGTGTGGTAATTATTTCGAATGTGGTGGTAGTTTCTTTTCAACCCACCAGATGTGTTTCTGTGTAATGGGATCGAACTTACGCAGTCTCAATTTTTGATTTTTCTTCTCACCTTTCAACGGCTTCATGGCGTAGTAGTAGAAGCCATGATCCTTCATCTTGGCATCCTCAGGAACCAGTCTAACTTTTGCGTATGGCTTTTTTGATTTTGACTTGTCCTTTGCCATTAATTATCTAAATCAGTTCTGACTATGTGCTTTCTCAAAGCCCTTACAAGTTCTTCTATCTTGTCAATACAACCAATCAGGTCTCTGTCCGTGATGTATTTGGATCTCTCCTTCATCTTGTCATATTCTTTCAAAGATATTTGCACCATCGGACCATAATTTGTTTGTGATTCTTGACTTTCATTTTCCATTGAGGCGTCTAGTGCTCTTTGTTTCTCTTCTGAGTCTGTCATGTTACTCCTTATCGTCTTCGTTTCTGGTTGTTACTATCTTGTCGACTAGTCCATATGCAACGGCTTCTTCCGCATTCATGAACTTATCTCTCTCCATGTCGTCCTTTAGCTTTTGCAAAGGTTGTCCTGTTGTCTTCTCATAAATTTCGGTAAGCTCTTTCTTCCATCTCAGTAATTCGTTTGCCCTGATCTCTACGTCAGTGGCCTGACCACTGGCACCGCCTAACGGTTGGTGTATCATGTGCCTTGCGTGAGGCAACATATATCTTTTACCTTTTGTCCCGGCACTAGCTAGGAGTGAGCCCATGGAACATGCCTGGCCCACCACTATGGTCTGTATGTCCGATCTGACATACTGCATGGTATCGTATATTGCCATGCCTGCCGTTACCAGTCCACCTGGCGAATTGATATACAGTGTGATATCCTTCGAGGCATCTTGTGATTCCAAGAATAACAGTTGAGCACACAGCACAGATGCAGTGTGTTCTTCTATCGGTCCTTCCAACATAATGATTCTATCCTTTAGAAGCCTACTGAAAATGTCGTAGCTTCTTTCACCTTTGGATGTCTGTTCAATTACTATTGGTGTAAGTGGCATATAGAGTAATATTACACTATTAGGCCCTATAGGTCAACCACCTATTTTACCGCTCCGGTTGAAGTCGGGTGCATAACCAAAACGCAGGAAGTC
>Ga0181414_1000454_pt1 | contig 12577 bp, 11 predicted proteins | sample 37SPOviralmetaG_FD_130139 | JGI IMG/M metagenome (GOLD analysis project Ga0181414, IMG submission 130139) | Marine viral communities from the oligotrophic San Pedro Time Series (SPOT) site, San Pedro Channel, CA, USA - 37 SPOT_SRF_2012-11-28 | ecosystem: Environmental > Aquatic > Marine > Strait... | reverse complement strand
CTAACGTGCTCAGCGCTAATAGAGGCTCATGAGTTATTCTGGGTAGCCATTGGACCGGTTCCTGATCCTCATCAACTGTGGTGGTATTGGTTCAATTGCGTTGGGTTGGTTTAGCGTTAACATTCTAACGGGCCCGCGTAGTGAGACGGACGAAACACGCGGCGTATCAAGTAGATGGTGGGGACTTGATTATATTGGCTAGCTAGCCCTAAGAGCATGTAAGCCTAAGAACATTTAAACGGCAATTTTCGGGAGTACAAACAAAGAACCCCGACCAGCTACAGACAGCCAATCGGGGTTAGGTGGGATCCGTTAATTTATTTACGCTTGGTTTTGGTCCAAGATGTGCGGACTTTAGCCATGATTGGACCTCCACACGCTGGGGCAAGGTTGCAATAGGCGTTGCACGCTGTGCAGTATACGCGTTTGGTTGGTTAGCCTGGCGTGGTCTGCAACCCGGTGAAGGGCTAGACGCTGCGCGCGTGACCAACGATGATTGACACCCGGGCTATCATGGAAGCATTCACAAACTCTCATAGTATGAAACCTCCGAGCACACAACCAGCGAACAAACCAAACACAAAACAATCCTGAGCAATATCAGCCCATGGGCGCTCGACCTGGCGAGCAATAAACTTATTATACATACTACATTATCCTACATCATTATACTTTAAACTTTAAACAAAATCACCATACGGTGCAGGGGCTTATCCTACATTGTCGGTCTCAGCCCCTTTACTTATTGTAGCTATAGCCTAGTGACTTTCAGTGGCTAGAATCTCTTGCAGAGCCGCTGCAAGGTCTTCGCACGACTGACGGTCGAGCTTAACAGCTCCCGATTTCTTCGCGCCATTGATAAGGCGGAAAGAGACTACAGCCGATTTACCATTCAAGATGGTTTGGTCGATAGTCATACCAGCTTTGCCATCCTCGTTAGAGATAACAAGACCAAGATTTACAATGTTAGATTTATTTCGCTTCAATGCCATGATAGACACTCCTTCAATATTTGGGCTTCCAACCCGTTTGGTGGAGCAAAGAACCGTATGTTCCTTGCCTCCTTATATATATATTATATCATTTTCCCGGGGCAATCTCAAATACGGCCCGTAAGTATGCGGAATCATTGAGCTTTATAGCCTCGACTCGGAGTACACTTTGTGACCGTAAAGACCCTAATGATTTCAACTACTTACGCTACCTACACAGGGGGAAAGGTATGCACAGGTGACCGCTACACCTACACATACCGACATGTATCTCGACTTTTTTTAATTTATTTTCATTTTTTTTTAATTTATTTCATTTTATTTTAATGTAGGTAATGGTAGTACTACCCCCCCTCCCCCCGTACATGTAGCCGAAAGTAAGTCTTATACTACATGTAGGGAGATGTGCGCGGCCAGATACACGCGCAATACCCCGGGAAATTTTCCGAGATTTCGGCTTCCTAGGAGCTATTTACATATGGCAAAGGAGTAATGCAATGAAAATAAACAAAAAAATTTTAGAGAACATCATAAGACAAGAAGTTCAAGCCGTCATGACACCGGGTGGAATGGGAGGTGGGACAAGCAACAGAACCATGAGAATTATCAAAAAAGCGCTCGAACGTATCGGAGAAGTGGTCAACCCCCTAATGAACGTAGCGGAACTTGCCACGCAGATACAATATGACGACTTCGAAGAGATGGTAAGCGATGGTGGACGCGAACCCGCCACTCAAGACATGGATGATGAAGGTGGCATGGAAATCTCATCAGATCTATTAAAACAGCAAATAATGATGTACTTAAAAGAAAATAAGCAAACAACAAGCCTTATATACATGACAATATATGACATGGAACCAGAGGTTTTAAAGACCTATATTCAACAAATAGCCGGAAACGCATAAAAGGAGACCCCCATGAAAATAACCAAAAAAATTTTAGAGAAAATCATAAAAGAAGAGCTACAAGCTGTCATTGAAGATAAAAATGAAATGTCTTTTACCGAAAAAGAGGTTGAAGAGTTCGACCGAAAGCAAACTGCGGCTGAAAAAGACCCTATCAAGAAAAAAGAAAAGATGATTGCAGATAAAAAAGCCAAATGTAAAAAATTGGCAGGAAAGGCAAAGGCTAAGTGTGAAAAAGAACTTAAAAAGTTAGAAGCAGACCTAGCCGGGCCCGGTGCTAGCACAGATCAGTCAATAGAAGAAGGAGGTGGCGGCTATGGTGCAGAAATGCTGCAGCAGCAGGTTGCCAACGCGCCAGAAGTTCAATTACTCAAGCCAAAGCTTGAAGCAATAGATGGCGTTGACAAGGTTTATATGGATGACATAAAAGATTCAAAAGGCAAACCAGGTCACAAACTTATCACAGCACAACTAAGAGTACCGGCAGCTAAGTAGCGCCATGTTAAACAGAGTGTTAACAATAAAAGGCAGCAAACTAAAGGTTAGAGTGGCCACCACACCCCGAGAACGAGCCCGTGGCCTAATGTATGATGAGTCCATGGCCCCTGATGAAGGAATGTTGTTTGAACACCCTTCAGAACGCGGTTTAAGCTTTTGGATGAAAAACACCAAAATCCCCCTTTCCATAGCATTTATTGACTCAAAAGGCATTGTACAAGAAATCCGTGATATGGAACCCTTTGGTTTGGATAGTGTTCGCTCAGCAAAGCCGGCAATGTGGGCTTTAGAAGTAAATCGCGGATGGTTCGATAAGCATGGTGTGAAAGTTGGGGATAAAATCAATTGTGCCGGCAAGACTATTGTAATAAAAATAACATGCACTACTTAGTTCATGGACTCGCCTGAACAAATAATTCAAACCACCGAAACTATTATAACCGATATGATTGGTCATTACGGTTGGATGTTTATTGTTGGTTTCGCAATTCTCCTTTTTAAAAACGTTGTGTCTAATGTTTTAGATGGTTTGTTGTTTATGTTTGGTCATGATTTCGATGTTGACGATATAGTTTATTTAAAAGGTACCAATCGCGCAAGGATTATCCGGCAAACTCCCACCAAAACTGTGTTTCATATGTTAGATACCGATAGAAAGTTGGTTGTTCCTAACACCGACCTTTATTCTCTTCGAATAGAAAAGCCTATGCCGGGCTCAAACGAAGGTAAGGATATATAAAAAATCGTCGCTTATATGTTATAATACGTAAGAGCTATACATTTTAAGACTAGTTATATTTGATTAGAACAAAAATACCGCGAAAAAAATTTGCGATCTTGGGAAAACGATGACTAAAAAAATATTCGAAAATTATTTTAAACAAAATCTTAAAGAACAAGAATATCTTGATCCGGATTTCGGGAATGAATATTTTGTAAAGTCTGGAGATACTTTGTATAAGATCGCAAAAATGTTTGGACTTTCGGTAGATCAAATTATGGATGAAAATCCGCAAATTAAAAATAAAAACATCATTCATGTCAACCAGATGATAAACCTACCCAGCCGGTTTCGCCCGGCTGTTGATAAGAAAAAAACACAAGATTCAAGAAGTGTTGATTTGGAACGAGAAGATAAAAGTTTAATTAAAATTAATGGCGCTAAAGTTTTAAGAAAAGCAAAAGCATTGTGCGGATACAGTAAATATCAAGCAATGGCAAGGAAGGCAGGTTGGAAATTAACTTGTCAATGGGGTGGCGATGGCACTGGTAATACGTGGGCCTTCGTTTATGTTAAGAAGAAACTTAAAAGAGCGGATATATTTATTAGCAGACAAGCATTTCTAGGCGCCGGCGAAGGACTGGATAGGCTTCAACGCGCTCTTTTTAAAATAACACAAATTATAGAAGCACCAGAGGTAGAGGGGAAGCGCCGGTGGTTATCAGATTCTGAATTAAATGTTTTTAAAGATTTTATAGAAGATTTTGCTGCAGCGTGGATAGCCACCACAGTAGCACACGAACTAGAGCATGCTAAACACTCCATTGATGGTGAATATTCTAAGATAGGAAAAGCTGAGAGTGAAGTTAGAGCTAGAGAAGTAGAAGCCCAAATGGCAGTCAGATTGAATAACTATGTTTTAAATCTAATTGGAGATCTACAAAGACTTTTAGAAAATGTATATGGATTTACTACTGAAGAGTTGAATTTAACTGTTAAATTGTTGCCTGCACTTTGGGATTGGTTTCTTCAATTAACAGCCAATTTCTTTGAGGAATCAGAACATGTGCACCACGCTCGAAGCGAGACCCCGTACCACACGTTAAAGCAAAAATCAGGGGACGGGAGTTGGGTCGACCGCGAAAGAAAAGAACGAGAAAGAGAAGAAGCAGAACGGTATTCAAAATTGATGAAAAAATATTTACCACGTCGAAAAAGTCAAAAACAAACAAAACTTGCCTCAAGTTCTCTAAATTTTCTTAGCAATTTTCAAAGAGAGGAGAAAACAAAAGTGAATAAGATACTTAAAGAATATATTTTAAAAAATACCAGCGAAAAATTCGAAGAAACGCCCTTTGGCCAGATTGTGGCCGACGAGGTTAACTATGTTGTTAACAATTTGCCTGAAATTCAACTCGCAAGAGAGGTTTTGGGCGAACAAGAAGCGGTGAATGCGGGAAGAGATATCGCTCTTAAGATGATGGAAAAGCTTCAAGCAGAAATGAGAGACATGATACCGAAATTAGTCAAACAAGAAGTTGAAAGGATGCAAGCAGAACTAGCAGATGAAACCCAAAAAGCAGTAGCTTCGATTGAAACTGAGGAACCAGCTGTATGAAATGGTTGATTCCTTTGCTTTTTATGCTTTCATGCGGTCCAACACCAAAAAGGAATGCGGAAATCATCACCACCTACGAAGGAATTGTTGAACACCATGCAAATCCAGCTTACAATACGGAAACTGAACTGAGAAATGCGCTTGATGATAAGGTTGCACCCGACTTTATTGTCTTTTCGGCCGGCTGGTGCCCCTCTTGCCGCACTTTAAATGATACAATTAATGGCTTAGGGTGGAGAGAAGAGGTAATAATCTTGGATTTAGACCAAGAATGGGTTAGATTTCTTGCAAAAACCGTTGGAATTAGCAATATTCCGGCCATGATACTTACTTATGACGGCGGAGGAGAGAAATCAGAACTAATCACAGGCGCCGGCGAGATAGGAAAAGTCCTGTTTGAACATATAGAGGTGCCACCATGAGTAAAAGCAAGCTAATAAAGGAGAAAATATGTGTATTATTTGTATTGAACTTGAAAAATCCCTAATATCACCACTCGAAGCCAGAAGAAATCTTTCAGAGATGGCTTTTGACTTGGACTTGAATCACTTTTTTGAAGTTGAAGAAAAAATTGAAGAAGTTTTGAATGAAAAACAGTTTATTTCGTTATTAAATGGTGATGATACCGTAGAAACGTGTACATCTTGCCAGTGTGATCCTTGTGATTGCGATTGGGGGAGCCATGAATGAAAAAAATATTGATTTTTGCGTTAATTTTACCTTTTTTTGCTGCAAATGCCACTCCAAAAACAAAATTTTATGATTTTGACGACCTTTTGATCAACGGTGAGTATAAAAAACCCCAAATAATGTATACTGACACTCAAGCAAAGGTAAAATTCGAAAGATTATTGAAATTAAGGAAAGATTTTCTTAAAAAACTTCTGGAAACCGAAAAAGACGCCAGTTTGCGTTAAAAAGTACTATTTATAGAGTATAAACTTTATTGGGAGCACAACCATGTCCAAAAAAATCACTAAATCACTTATAAAAAAACTTATCGAACAGCAATTGCAAAAAAGGTTAAATGAACAACCTGCTATTGACGATGACACAAAAGGAGCTATCCGAAGAGCAAGCGCTGCAGCTGCAACTGGAGTAAGAAAAGCTATCCGAAAAGGAGAAGAAAGCGGCTTACCCGACGGTATGGCATTTTTTGATATCATAAAATCAATCCCACAAGGGGATTGTGAAAAAGTTGTATCAGTTTTAAAGCAAGTAATTAAACCTGTAATTGATGCCGACCCAGGCGCGGACTGGTATGGTGAAATTATACAAGTTTTGGAAATATCTAACCAAAATCCTGGCTTCAAACCAGAAACAATGAAAGATTTATCTTTTAAATTAGATGGTATTTTTCAAAAAATGGGAGGCTTCAAGATTCCTGGATATACCGGTGGATCGATAGACACGATGACCGGTGAGTTTGAAGAAATGGGAACTGATGATGCGCCGGATGACTTTCAGATGGCCCCTGAAGAGGGGGAGCGTATGGGCGAAAATAAACAACCCCTAATGGAGGTCTTGCCGGCGCTTGGTATCTATGGAGGTGCAATCGCAGTGAGTCTGTGGATATATTACGCTAGCAAAAGTGATGACCCAGAAAAACCCACGAAACAAGAAATAAAGCAATTTCCAAGCTCAGATTTATCAAAAGCAATAGCAGCAATACTGTTGAACCCCGGGGGAAGCCGTCCTAAAACAGTTTATGATATAGTTGCTACAATCGTTGCTTTTATGACTGGATGTACTGGTCTTATATCATGGATTCCAAGAGTCCCAAAGAAGAAAGATGATAAGCCAGACGATGGAGATGGTGGCGGCGGCGGTAGAAAGCGACGTGGCGGGGGATGCTCGGTGTTTTATGCAGAGGCTGTTAGAGCAACCGGCATGCCTAACTACAAGGATGCTACAATGTTAATACAGGCCCTGCTAGTTGGTGCAGGAGAATCACCTAAAAGAGGTGAAGAAAAAGTATCCAGCTTGATGGACATGGAAAGTTCCCGATCCGCGGCCATAGAGGCCTTTGAAAATAAAGAAAAAATTAGGAACAAGATAGACATCAAACAAAGAAGAAAACTTGGCATAGATGGTATTTGCGGCAAAGGGACCATGGATGCAGTAAAAAGAATACAGAAAAAAATAATAGATAAGGGCATAGATCTTGGCAGTTACGGACCAAACCGTGATGGAGTAGATGGTATTGTTGGTCAAAAAACAATGCCGTATCTAGAAGACTTTGCGTTTTCAAGAGGCGATCTGGATGGTTCAGACTTCGGTGCACAAGGTGTTCCTTCTCCGGGTAAGCAAACGCAAAATTTCGTATTGAATGCCCCGCCGGCACCCGAGCAGCCGGAGAGCTTAGAAGAGTCAGAAATCAAACAAATCCGTGAGCATTTTGCACGGTGGGAAAAACTTTGGAAATAATATTATGAATATAAAAATAAGAATTACAAAACCAAACAACACAAGTATTCCGCTGCAAGAGTGGCGCGTTCTTAACAGGAGGCTGTTGAATACGAGAAGCGCTTTTTTTAAAAACTTTAAATTAGTTCGCAAGTTTCTCGGATCAGGGGCAGCTGCACCAAACAAGAAACGATTTGACGACACAATGAAAAAAGTAGACAAATTAATAAAGAAAAAGAAGCGCACGCCCCGAAGTAGCCGCAACATCCAAAAAAATCTTGCGCCTAAGCAACTTGATAATATAAAACAGATGACTGAGGATTTTTCAGAGATTGCAAAGGTTTTTGGCAAAAAAACCTATAAGGATGTAGATCAAAAAGATGTGAACTTCCTCTTAAGAAGAACTAAAGATATGGATAATCTCTTAGAAAACATCAATAAACGACTAGCAAAACTAGAAGAAGCGAAAACGGCCAAAAAGATCACTAAGAAGGATTATGATTTAGCGAAAAAACGCCTTCTTGGCGCTCAATCAAGAGTTACAAAGGCTGCTGACTTAGGTAAACAAGGCATCAAGAGAATTGCCGCCCCTAAATCGTTTTGGACAAAGAAGAAAATAATTGCCGTCGCGGGTGTTATAGCACTAGCAGCAACATACGGTCTTTTTAATGAAGCCGAAGGTGTTGTTGTCGATGATGACGATGATAAGCCAGATGATGTCGATCCTGATGTTGATGATGATGATGATGATGATGATGATCCCGTTCCCGGTCCTGGTCCCGGTGGCGTGCCCGGGGACTGTGCACAATTTTATAGACTTGCAAAGAAAACTCTTGGCAAATCAGCTAAAGAAGCAACAAAAGAAATCCAAAGAAAATTGATAGAATTGGGATACCCGCTTCCCAAATATGGTGTTGATGGTGAGTGTGGAACAGAAACCCGCGGCGCTGTAGCTCAGTTCCAAAGAGATATGAAAAAGAAAGGCAAGAATCTTGGAACAACCGGGCCCCGGGGAGATGGCATAGACGGCATTGTTGGTCCACTAACTTGGGCTCTTATGACAGGTGCCGACGCCGGCAAAACCGACGCTGATAAGAAAGACAAAAAAGAGGCTGGAGGCAAAGGAAAATGCAATAATGAGGCCTCATTTAAGAGTATGTCCATTGTTGATAAATTAAACTGTGCATGGAAAGCTGTTAAAGATGCTATGAATCAGGGCAGTGATCAGGTTCCATTTGCGGAAATTGTTTATGCTCATCAAAGATTTAGAAACTCTCTTAGAGTTCCATTTGGAAGAATCATGTTTGATTCTACGGAAGCAAGAGCAAAGTACCCCGAAGGTGCAACTGAGCCTCCTGAAGATAGAGATGAAGCAATTGCAGAAGCTATAAATAAAGTTTTCCCCATGCCTAAGAAAGCCAACACTTATGAGCAAACCTTGGCAATGGTTAACCAAATGAAAGCAGCTGCCGTTTCTAGTACAGAACAGGTAGAGGTCGCGATGCGAGATCCCTTTAAACAAAGCCGGAGAAGAATTTCTTATATGTTTACTTATGGAGACTTTTTGCAAGAGCTTGAAGCGGCGATTGATCGAGAAATAAAACCATACAAAAAGATGGATACTTCACCCGGTGATATAAGAGATCCAAAAGCTAACACTGCTAAAAAGAAGTTCCCTCCCGGAGTACCTACGCCCGGACTTGGAGGTATAATTGCTCAGCTACCTCAAGGGGAAGAGTTAGCCGGTGCTGCTGCGCTGCCTATAAAAATTTCTGACAAAAAGGTAAAAATAAAGTTCGGCAGAGGCATTGACCTTTTGTATGGTGGTAAAGTTTTTAATTTTATTTATGAGCCCAAATGGGCCGAAAAGCTTGTAGCTTCGAAACAAGCTGCTAAAATCAAATCCGCACAAAGGGTTGGTAATAGTCTAGTAGTAATATTAGCAGTCAACACCAAGGCCGGGGAAAAATCGAAAACATACAAGCTTTCCGATAAGGATTTAATATCCTTGCTGAACCAAACCAACAGGATCCCAAAGGGCGTAGAGTCCAAAGTCACCCTCGGCAATGAAGAAGGTAAAATAAAGAGAGTTAGCGAAGGAAGATATTACGATCTAGACTTTTCTAAATGGGAAAAAATGTTTAAGTAAACTTGTCTGTAAAACAGATTTAAAAGAAACTACTTATAATATACAATAACTATGTAGGTTTAATTAATGAGACAAGTTGATAAAAAATTCTTAGAAGAGCAAGTAAGGTTAGCCCTTAAAAAACAAAGCAATCCAGAACGATTAGAAGAAGAGGCAGTGACAACCGCCCTTGTCATTGGAGGCGTTATCGTTGCCAGTGCTTTTACTTGGAACGCCGTTGTGCGAGGCTGGCAAGCTGAACGCGCCAAAGAAATAGCAGCTAAAAGCAAAACAACAGCATCTGTAATCACAATTTTAAATCTTATTGCAGACTTTTTAGTTGGGTCTTGGGATTATTCTTATAAGGCCGCGGCAAACGCTACAGTTCAGAAATTTAAGTATGGCATAAGCCCTGCAGGGTATATTTCTGCAGCTATGGATTCCTATAAGGGTATGGACGGTCTTTCACAAGCGGTTTTTAGGTTTATAGACGCCAAACCAGCTATCGACGACACCGGAGAAGTCGAAATAGGTGGTATACGGTGGAAAGAAGAGATTTTTGACTCCATAAGAAATACAATAAAAACAAAATATCAAACTAAAATATTAAAAATTCTTGATCAAGCTAAGTTTTCCAAAGGCAACCCATCTCCAAAATCAATTAAAAAGCTAGGATCTGTTATTGAAGATTTTATGGATGATGCTTTTGATATTTTAGATGAACATGGAGCCTCTGATAAAAGAGCAAATTTAGAAAATAGTATCTATGCTTTTTGGCGCTTGGGTGACCAAACAATCCATAGAGATATGAAAGTAATGTATAGGCCTGAAAAATCATGGTGTGAGCAGGAAGCTAAAATACTTTTAAAATCTTTCAACGAATCTGAACAAAAATTTAAAGCACGTGGTGGCGCACAGGTCGGTGTTTCTTTAGAAGGAATGGTTATGGGAACAAATCACCTTTTTTTCAGTAAAGGTTATTCATCCTTTAACGAACTTATGTGTTCTGACTCTGATTTTAATTTAGCAAATATAGCTGTCTTGGCTATACATGCTAAATCAGTGGAACAACAGACCGATTGGGCTGTGGTCGGTTTAGCTCTTTTTGACATTGTATTTTCGTTGTTGACTACGCTCGTCATGCTTGGCGGCGGCGCATATGCGAAAATAGGAGTAAAAGCAGTCACAGCTTTGTTTGCAAAACAAGCAATAAAGTTTGCAACCGGGCGCACCGTCGTTAATTCTTTGAAGTCACTAGCCGGCGCTATTAATAGTCAATCAAAGTTCGCAAAAGCTTCAGGCCAGATATTGAATTATACCTTGATGGCAATTGAAGGTCACATGACCTTTAAACAAGATTATGGTTACCTTTTAAAAAAATTGGAAGTTTATCATAAAGTTTATTTTTCAATATTACAAAACAATAAGTTCGATAGAAGAGATATAGAGACTATGGGCCTTGACACTAAAGATTATGGTATTGGTATGGATTATATTGGAGATGCATTCTCTGCACTATATCAAAACTGGACAGGACCAGATCCAGAAAAGATGACACCTGAAGAGAAGCTTGAATTTGCCCAACAGCAAGCGGCTGCAGAAAAAGAAGAGAAAAAAGAAGCTAAGCGACATACAGTCTTTTTTACTAATTCTGAAGAGGATCAAGCCAAGAAAAGTGAACTCTTAAGGCAATTATTATACGGCAACACAGGCTCATTCCGCGATGGCATCAAAAAAACCTACAGCGACCTATTTGACATACAATTTAAGGCCATACAAAACCAAGCAAACGCTGTCGCCTACTCTTTAGGAACCGGAGAACAACTGCCGCTTCCTCCCGAAAAAGACAACAAAGGAAAGACAACTGCCATAGCTAAAGTTATGAAAGCATACAAAGAAGGAAATAGCACCGATGCTGAAAATATGTATCAGAGTGTCTTGTCGTACACCGACCAAATAAATGAAGCGCTGGATGAGCTTAGAAAAATAAAGAAAACAGCTAATAGTTTACCGGGAGACTTTTCGAGCATTAAGGAGAGACAGTCTAAAAAGATGGCTAACCTAGCCAGCTCCGCCAGGAAACAATTATCCACGCCGTGTTTGGATCCAGCGGCAGCTTATTCTAGCGGTGATACAGTGGCGTCACCTGATGACGCTCCGGCGGATGTTGACGCATCACCTGCTGTAGATGATGCTGCAGATACTGACACTACAGATGCTGATGCTTCTCCGGCCATTGCCGTCACTGGCACTACTGATGACACAGGTCAAGATCAAGTCGAACAACCTGAAGCACCGGCAATGGTACAGCTTGACCCAATAGATGTAATTATCATCGGTGACAGTAATGCAAATGGAATGCTTGGATATTTTAAAGGAAATACTAATCGAACTAAACACGTTGTAAGAAGCGGTTTTACTGTAGCTGCAATCCTTAAACTATTAAAAGCTCACTTCAAAAAGAATTATCCTTCATTAAGTGAACAAACAACACAGAAAAGAATACCTAAAGCGGCCATTATTCACATGGGATATAACAGTCCTGAGAGAAACTTACAAGCAATGAAAGATACAGTAGTATTTTTACAACAAAAGGGTGTTAAAGACATAAGAATTGTTGATATTAAAGTTGACAAACCTGAGTGGCCACGGTATCAAAAAAATATAAAAATCTTATCTGATGAAATTAGAAAATTTCCAAGCCAATATCAAGGTGTTTCAATTATACCCAATAACGGAGAAATTCTCACTAAGAAAATGGGCGGAGATGGCTTCCATTTTACAGGAAAAGGATATAAACAGATAATCAAAGACTCTTTAGGTGGTGCACCACTGATTGTGCCTACATCTCCCTCTGGAGCAATTGCAGCTGCAACAAGCGCAACTTTGAATTTAGCATCTGCGAGAAGCATTCAAGAAGATATAAAAAAGGAGTTTGGAGTTACGCTGACATCAGCACAAAACGCAGCAGTTGAGAAAATATATAGTAACGCCATAAGCAGGATATCATTTATTAACAATAAGAGAGAATTCGATTCATGGCGCCATGCGGTAGGACAAATTGAATCTGGAAATAGATATCGCGGCCCAACGAGCGGTACGTATATTGGCAGATATGGTATAGGTCCTCAATCTTGGGTTGAAGCGCGAGCTAGAATAAGAAAGATTGACAAAAGCCTTTTACCTTTCATGCCTGCCTATGGAATACCCTATAAAGGGCCTAAAAAATCATACTTTATAGATGGAACTTGGACGTCCAGGGCTGCGGTCAATAAAGATCCGGTTGCGCAAGAAATCTTTTGGCTT
>Ga0181414_1000447_pt1 | contig 12629 bp, 10 predicted proteins | sample 37SPOviralmetaG_FD_130139 | JGI IMG/M metagenome (GOLD analysis project Ga0181414, IMG submission 130139) | Marine viral communities from the oligotrophic San Pedro Time Series (SPOT) site, San Pedro Channel, CA, USA - 37 SPOT_SRF_2012-11-28 | ecosystem: Environmental > Aquatic > Marine > Strait... | reverse complement strand
TGTATCAGGGACTCATAAATTTAATGACGGGAATTATCTTGATTTCTGTAGATTAATGAGCGATGAAGATGGGAAAGGGTTATATCAAAATATTATGAAAATGATTGAACTGTTGAACGGTGAGAATGGAATATTGGCGAGAACAAGAACCGCAAGAAATGTTTCAGATCGTTTAACTCGTGCCGAAGTTATAGAAAGAGCACACGATCCCGAAAATCCGCAATATATATTTTGTCCGAAATGTAGTCGCCCAATGAATAGTAATTATCTTAAACAGCATCAACGGGATTCGTTTATATGTAGGGAAGTTAAAATAGGTCGTATAGCAACACAACAATTAGGAAATAGAACATCTCGCCATATAGGAAATATTATAGCAAGGGATCTTCCAACGGATGAAAATGACAGTGACGTTGAAGAAGAACCTTAAAGTCTCAAAGAAACATAATATATTTTTTTTGAGACTCACAGCATTTCAAAATCAAAAATTTAAAAATTTGAAATTTTAGTTTCAAACTTATACTAAACATCAAATAATCAAGACTCTATGGGTCGCGGAATTAACAGCAAAGCAGTTATCAAGCAAGGAGAAATCTCGTGTATCTCTTGCCCTTGTGGGTGGGAAATATCCATAAGGATGTGCGATGACGCAAGGACTCGTAAGATCTCTAACTTAAAATCTAAATTACATAAGAAAAAGTGTGATAGAATTACAAAATGGAATAATACATATAATTATGATATCGCTGTTCCTTACGCAATGAACGCTCAAAGAAATATTCAACATATGAAAAGGGAAGGTTTCCAAGATAATCTTGACAAGATGAAATCACGGGCAGAGGAAAAGATGTCTGGAGAATAAAAAAAAGGAGTAAAGATTTCTCCCCGAAAGTCAAGATGTGTAAAGGCAAATGTAATATATTATAAGGTGATAGTATGATAAATGTGCTGTTTTAAAGGGGATACTGTGAATAACCCCGAAATTTTATTTCTCAAAATATCTCTGTGTATATATAATATTTTATTATTATTATTTTTTTTGTATATAATTCAAATCTGTAATATGACTTATATCGGGGTTATTGCCTAAATCACCTTTAAAAACCTACTTTGATGTGACACTCCCCTTTAACAATTTACTTTTTACTTTTAAAAAAATTACTTTCCGTGAAAAATCTTTACTCTCCAGTCTCTGCTCTTAAACGTTCAAATACTTCTTTCGCAAGATCTGTATTGAGAATACGTTCCCTCTGTATTTTAAAGATAACTGAACTACGGAGAGATACTGGAGCAGGTGTCCCATCAGGTTCAGTAATTTCAATCTTGATACTTGAGACTCTCGTAGGTTTAGTAATCGTAAATTCTATGTCAGTCTCTGGAGAAATATAAAAGTCTCCAACTGGATTCTGTTTATTTATTACTGAAACAACGGGCAGACGTGTATTCCCCGAACCACCGACAAATGATGAGTATCCTGCTATATCAGAACGTATTGAATAATATCCATTAAACATAGATATAGGATAATTCACAGCAGGAATACTTATAGACTTTGTTCCCGACTGATTAATAGGAGGGAACCATCGTATCAGTTCAGTATTAGTAATATTCTGAGTATCTTCAGCAGCAATCTGAACAGGAATCACGTAATTAATTAGAGTGCTTCCATCATATTTCGTATGACCGAACTGATTTTGAGTCCAAGACTTCGTATCAACTGAGTCTATTTTAGCATTAGTTGTCACTACATTCAAACTCTGTATATTGTTCTGTGTTATACGTGTGATACGTGAAGATACTGCTGAATGAAACTGATCGTATGAAAACCCAAGTCTTCCCCATACTCCTTGCTCCCAAGTTTCTTCTGTTAATCCAAAATCTTCTATCATTATTCCGGTAGATGTATCATAAACTGTAAGAGGTTCAAGATTAAAATTCATACGTGTTAATAACTTTTTCTCTACAGATCCAGCAGTATAATACTCACTCGCTTTATTATATGGATATTGGACAGGTGAATATGTCTCGTAATCTTGTGTGGGATTAATCTTATAAACGATATCACCTCCCGCTGCCTCTTCTTCAGCAGTCAGTTCTGAATCTTGTTCCAAATTCCCCTTATTAAGTGCTGTATGTAAATCTTTTAATGAGAAAAACGAACCGTCATAATCTAATTTAGGTGCGTCAGCACCAATGTATAAACTATTATTATAATAATTAGATTGAAGTTGATTAGATGCTGTGAGAGCATCAGCAGTATAACCATAACCACCATATATAGGAAAGGTCGCATCAGGATTTGCCAGTCCCGACCCCGAAACTCCAGGAAGAGATCCAGGCGTTATCGTTTGAGTTCCAGGAACAGGAGGGGGTCCCGCAGCACCCGCTGTAGTCGTAATAGTCGTATTTCCATAACCAAGAATGCCTCTCCCCGATTGAAGACATATCGCAGCAGTTCCCCACGCCGTCCAATGTCTATCAAATCCTAATTTAGTATGTCTTAATATCATAGAGATATTTAATCCCCCTTCAGGGAATGTATGATAATAGGTCCCTGGAAGTCCTATCGCAGCAATTTCAACTTTCTTTGAAACCTTATTATAATTCAAAGCAGCAGGATATATAATAACCGTATTTGTTAATTCCGCCTTCCCAAAACAACCATAAGAGAAATTAGCACTTCCCCATTGAGTTTCATTTACTGGATTTTCATAGAATGTATCTCGTGAATCAGGGTCATAATGAAAGAAAAAAGGTGATGATTGATATTTCCTATTTGCTATCGCTGGAAGGGTAGGTCCTATCCTAAATCGGTTAAAAGAAACATTCGCGTCTCCAGGTCTTTTATTTGTTCCGCAATAATCATAATAAGAATTCCCTAACTTTACAAACTCAGGTTTTGGGAAACTCTCTTCATCTCCTGGATCTACAAATCTATTACGATCTTGATGCTGAATATCACAATTCGCATAAGGAGTATGATCGTCGTTTATCTGTGTATTCATATGAGAAAATCTTGCGTTATTAATATTGATATATGTTGTTCCTGTCCCATTATTATAGTATGGGTTATCAGCAGGAGGCAATAGTTTATATATTGTTTCCTTACTGAATAACTCAGGATATTTTTCTTGTGATTCCAAAAATGCCTTATACTCTAATAACTTCTTAGAAGGTTGTAAGGGAGTTAAAATAGTTCCATCAGGCAAACCTGTATCTGTTTCATAATATGGAATATCAATATTCATACCGTGAGTTAGATTGTTCTCTTCTTTATGATGTTCTTTCAATTGAAGACCAAAAATATCATTCAATATAGAACCTTTCTCATATATCTCAGGTCTCTTACAAGCAATGTATCTGTATCCATTATAATAATATGATGAGGCAACATCTGCCGCCTTAGCAACTCTATAATAAGCAAGTCCATCTACAGGATCTACATAAGACTCTAAAGATACTCCCTGTCCCGCTGCTTGATATACATCTGCTTCAGAAGTTGTGGGTCCGTTAAACAATGCTCTCTTATAATTTGTTTCATCTTGTAATGTCTCACAACCAACACGAAGAGGTTTATATGTCTTACTTGTAATATGTTTATTCAATACAAAGTCTAAATGAACCTCAGCAGCATTAACCTTTTTACTTGGGAAATCTTCTCTTTCATCAATCACCGTTTTTGTAAGTTGATTTGTTAATTTCTCAGCAATGTTTGATGCTGAACTAAATCCTTCATCGGTTGATAATTCTATCTGTTCTCTATCTATTACATACTGGAAATATTCAGGGTCACGAGCATAATAAGGTGGGTGATGCGTAAATGTCGGTTTTGCTCGGCGAGCATTATTCACAAGTCCCTCATTCCATTCAAGTCCCGCTTGATTTGGATTTACATTGTTTAACTTTTTCATTATCGTATATCTTGAAGCATCATTCTTCAGTATCCAATGATGAGGTTCCCCAACAGGATACATTGCCCCACCTTGATAATTAAGAAAAGGTCTCATATCATCAGGAACATATCCATAATAATTTTCAGGGATTCTGTCTCCTATCGCGTGTGTCGGTGAATCTTGAAAACATCTTCCAGTATCAAGATGTGTCGCAACAAAGACTCCATCAGGGGGAACTTCAGTCGTATCAGGGATATCCCATTGTGCTTTCGGTCCCCCCTTAGCATCAGGATTATTTTCAAGTTCATCTGTTCTTCTGATAAATCTTCGGGGACACTGAAAATAATTCTTTCCATCCATTGTCTTATAAAAATTAATTACAGGTTTTACGATATTATCATTCAAACTATATGTTTCGGTTGTTAATTCATCAGTCGTGTATGTCGTATATTTCTTTTTACGTGTAAGACTCCAATGAGTATGAGATGCTTGAAATTGACTGGGAACAACCACTGTCTGTGTCGTTTCACCGATAGATTTCCCTCTAAATTCAATAGGCGCAGTTTGACCCGAACCTACATCGTTAATATAAGATGAATATACAGATACTTTATCATTCGGCAAAAGTTGAAGTGTATTATTCTGACCATTCACCCACATTCCAGGATTTTCATCATCTTTTATTTTCGCACTTGACCTATCACATTCCACTAAAATAGTATCCAAATATTCTGTCATTGTTTAATATCTTATAATATATTTATTTGAGTCCAAATCTTTTCTTATATGATTTAATATTCTCTGCCCTTGATGTGCTGTCCCCCCATAGTATATAATAACTTAAATATCCTGCTCGTGTGTAGTCACCAGTCTGTAAGTCTTTTTTATGGCGGGATCTATAGCGTTTTCTCTGTTCCTTATCTTTAGTAATCGTATAATCATCCATTCCACGACTTCCAAAATGACGAGTAATAGTTCTTCCATTATCTCTTGTGAAAACTGCTTTTAATTTTTTTTTTGGATTATCAGATGCTGAAATCTTCACTGAAACCATAGTATAAATATTATATATAAAAAAAAATAAAATCAAAAAACTTTTCTTACGCATTCATAATTGTGAATAAACCGTTTTCAAGTTGAGCGAGTCGCGAATACTCAATGTAAGAGCGTAGAGTATAACCCGAAGCAAGATTAGGCATACCCGCTGCCTTATAATGTAATTCAATACCTCTGACACCCACACGACCATTAGTAAGACGTGTTCCAATATAATATTGCCTTCCACGAAGACCATTGTTCCCCGAGTTTTGAGAACGGTCAATCGCAAGACTTCCCATAAATTCAAAGGGAGTGAAACCGGCATCACCGTCTTCAGAATACTGATCACGAGTGACAAACAGAACACCTTCACTTTGTGCGAAATGACTGAATAGTCTTGCTTTATTTTTAATAGATACAGGAAATTCAAAACGGTCATTATATCTGATATTATACTCAACTGCTGGAGAATAATCATTAGCGGACGGGGCGGCGAGTTCACGGGGAGGGCACCGAGAAACATAAGCACCTTGAATATCAAGGTCAAACGTATTACCTGGAGACTCATTAGGATTAACCATAGTTATAACACGACTACAAAGTCGGTTCGCCATACCAAGATTGGAAACAATCCCTATCCCAAGATCGCCAGAACTGACAGTCTGTTTGGAAAGACGATAGTCAGGGAAAGCGAATTCAATACGTGGATTTTCTGCGGCATACCTCGCCATAAGGTCTGAGTCAGTATAGAAGATATAATCAGCACAGAATTTTAGTTCCTTACGATCAATCTTATAGACACCACCTTCTGCTCCAGCGTGTCTCGCTTCATTAAGAATAACACGTCTATCTAAAGTCGGCGACCAATGAAGTTCAATACTCATCTGCTGATCTATCATATAAAGTGGAAGAGAATGAGTCGCAAGGAATGGGAAAAGATCCGATAAATCTATGGAATATACGGGGGATTCAGTTGGGAGTGCTGCTTGAATCTGTGAGAAAGGTTGAGGAAGAAGATTTGAACCTTCCTGCTGCTGAGTCGCTGCGTTCCCATCATAATCATAATCACGACCATTTGACATACCATAAGTAAAAGCATCAGTCTTGCTCTGATCTGTGCGACGAACAAAACGTGTCGCAGCATCAGCATCTGCTAATTTCCTATATATATATTCCATACCCATACAGCGACCAGTAGTATATTGTTCGCGGGCAATTTGAGTTTCATTATTAATCTGAGCGGACTTTACCTGATGTAAATGTGACCAATCACTAATTTCATTCAGAACAGCATTACCAACCTTAAGAACAGCACGTTCAATAACTGAACCAATACCAACTGAAGGAGGAACAATACTCATCGGTTGATTGTCATTCGGTGAAAGACTTACAAATAATTTAGAGTGTGAGTGTAACCATCCTTTCTTTTGAAGGTCAAAACGAACAAATCCTGTAGTTGTTGGAGTCGCTTCCTGGAACGTAGAGGGTTCAAGAAGATCAGTCTCTATGTTCTGCTCAAGATTGGAGGGGATTTCTTTTAAACGGAGGAGATCGGGGACAACTGACATATTAGTTTATAAGATCTCTTATAAATTTTTTCAAAGATAATATTAAAAAAAAAAATTAAAAGTATAAAAAACGCCCTCAAAAGTGCTAAAAAATTACATTAATTTAAAATGACCTTCTTTGTCTTTCACAACCTTAAAAACTTCTTCTTGTAAGTCTTCAGTAATATCTTCAGACTCAACTGATGATTCTGAACTATAATCTTCATCTTTATCGTCATCTGATTCTGAACCACTTGGAAGAGCAAGAGCAGCATCTCTCAACTCTTGTAAGATCTTTTCTGCTTCATCTATATCATTTTTACAGTAGGAAGCGATTATTTTTAATAAAGAAATCATTTATACTATATATTATTTATATTTTCACGTGTATATTTTAAACATTTTTTCGTATTGAAATGTCTCATACGATGAGATATAATATAACGAGAACCACAGTGACATACATACCATATACTATCATACTCACGTTTCTTTTTCAAGATATCTTCTCTGTTTTCCAAATATTTTTTACGATTTTTTATTTTTTGACACTCTGAAATCATTATACTATAACTAACAAAAAAAAACAAAAAATGTTTCTTTACTGAAGCACTTGAATACCTCCCGAACCATCAAAGACAACCGTAGTCTTCGCCTTATAGTAAATAAATACAGATGTCGGTTTATCAGTCGCTAAACTATTGGAAAGAGAAACTCCCCATTGTTCCCTGCTGAAATCTTGACCCGAGTTAAACTGAGAATAACGGATACCAAGACCAAATAAAGCACCACCATCGCGGACTTGTTTATATTGAGTAGAAGCAGCACCATTTGAACCATTATAATTCCTATTAAGATTAATAGTTGAGAGACTTGAACGACTTACCATATACTCAGGGATAACCGCCTCTGCGAACTGAAGAGCAAGTTGAGAATCAGAGGTTGTGAAAGAAGCATTGCCTCCCGCATTAACTATGTCTCCATTAAGAGCAGATGCTTTATTAGTCACAACATCATAATCAAGAGGATATTTAGAACCACCCTTTAACCACTGGACGCGTGTATTATGAACCAAAGGAGCAGTAGCACTCTTCTGACTTGGATAGGTTGTGGCGAGACCATTCGCTGTAAGAGTATTAATATTTTCAGAAGGACAAAATGTAAGGAAGGCGGACTGTAAGTTTTTAAGTCCAACATCATACTGAATCTGAGCGTTAGAAGTATTAAATGTAGTGTAGAGCGAAGAAATCGTAGAGAAAGACATCGCACCATCTCTCTGAGCAGCAAACTCAGACATACGATCTTCAGGGATATCCATAACTTCACAACTGAGAGATAGATTTTTTAATTCATAGTGTGCTTCAGAGTTAGCAGCATCTACGACACCTGAACGGGAGAACATACAGTTAGAGTCGGGACTTAAATGAATTTCAATACGGAAACCACCAAAAGAGGATTCCATAAGATTTACGCTGTGACCCCCCATAAGGAATCCTGAAGGAAGATGAGCGGAAAACGCATTAGGGCGAGCGCCCGTAGCAGGTGTCCCCGCGTGAGTCGCAACAACGTTTCTAAACATAGATTCAGAGTTAGGTTGAATGAGACACGATTCGTTAAGATGACCCATAAGGTCTTGACGAGACGAAGAAAGACCAAGATATGTAGTCATATAACGATTATAATGGCGGATATGTTCTACGATCTGCTGAGATCGCTGATGCCTTATTACTAACTGATCCATAAGAGCAAAGACACCAAGACGATTATCCATTGTGATAGCATCAGCACCATCAGTCGGGGCAACAGGGTCTCCAACAGTCTGACCACCGACGACACCGAAACCTTTGTAAAATAATGCTTCGCCATTAACACGAATTGTTCGTGGGTCTAAAACAGCATTTTGTGATTGAATAGTAAAACTTAATACGGGAAAACCTTTCTTGAAACTGATTGTTCCATCAGAATCTAAATTATCGGGACGCAACTCCAGGAATCTACTTGTCATATTTTATAGTATAAACAAGTTAATAAATGTGATGTTAGAAAAATAATAATTTTTTTGAGAATTACTGAGTCACAGTAATAAAACCTTGTTTAATGCTGATACGGCGAATATGACAGATAAACGTAGAGAACATCTTAGGTTTCTCAGAGAGAGTGTCATAATTTAGATTTAAGAGGAAATCTTTATTACGAAGATCCATAACTCCTCCGTTCAAACCAAAACCTCTGCCGATACAAAAGTTTTCCATACATTTTTGGAAAGACCGAGGAGCGATACCTGCGTTGTCAAGTGCTTTTTCAAGTTCAAATAAGTGAATAGCAGATACGGACTTACGAGTCGCAATCTTACGTGTATCAACTTCCCGAGAAGGAACCATTTTTCCGTCAATCTGGAACTGATATGAGTTGAGAAAGTCACAAATACCTCCTATCCCAGCACGACTCTGATTTAATATAGTATCCATATTATCTTGAGTGACCTCATAAGTTCCATTAGAGGAAACGAGTGATTGAGTGTCGTAAATAGAAGCATCTGTGGGAATAATAATCGCTGATTTCGCTCGGGAATTAACAGAGTGAATTTGAATCGTTGCTGCCTTTTCTGAAGCAGTGATTGAGTTTTTGTAATTAGTCGTAGAATAAATATCAAATTCAATTGAAGAACCCTCACGTGCCTTCGCTAACATCTGCTGTTTATATCTCGGGTCAAGTTTCACTTCAGCAATAACAAGGTTTAGATTATCAACTGTATAAGATACAGTCATTGCTGTAGCAAACTCAATACCCGATGAGAACGCACAACTCTGATTAGCACGAGGAATTAATCCTGGAACAGCATTTACTACAACACCCGTTGCTTCTCCCGTGAGTGGAGCAGCGGAAACATACATCAACAAGTTTTTAGGAACAATTTTCAAATAATCCTTAACGGAAGTATTTCCTACTGGATCAGCAGGATCCCAATCAAGAGCAACCTTTTCAATACTATCAATAACGAATGCTTGAACGGCACCTCCTCCAGCGGCAGCACTACGGAAAACAACTGCGTCTCCGGCGTAGTCATCGTTTGCGACAAATGAGATTGTTTCATTAACAACGAAGGGACACTGATCTACATCGTTCTGTGAATTAACATCACAGGGAAGATATACTGCCTTAACGGGGGCATTAGCACCATCAGCAACAATACCGACTATTTCATTAGCACCACCACCACCAGCAGTATTATCAATTTCAATCGCACCAACCACAGGATTTAGTGTCCTACGGCGTTGAGAAGCGACAGAATCTAACTGACGAATAACTCTCTGAGCGGGAGCAAGGTCAATTTCAATATAAAGACCTACCATCATATTTGGGAAAATAGAACCAGAGAAAATACCCGATAAATCAAGAGGAACACACGCTTTTACTGAGTTTCTCATCGTAGCGTGATCGTAATCAGCAGTTTTAGTATTGCTGTCAGCAGTTTTAAACCAAGCATTCGTGACACAGTCCGCCATATCACTTTTACTTGCCCCACGACTGGAACTACATTGAGGATTATATTCACCTGCTGCCTCTCGTAGTGCTCGCATACCCTTTAGAGATTCATCTGTATCATAATCACTTTTAAGACTTACAAGTTGATTATATCCTTGAATTTCTTCAAGTAATACGCGGTCATCTAAAGAATATATGCGTAGATTTTCTACTAACATTCCACATCCCGCCGAATCCATCTGTAGGCGTGACACTCCTGTTCCACCAGCACCGATAGTTGTGACAGTAGGAGTCTCAATCTGAGCGTCAAACTCAAGATAACAAGATTTACCATCAATAAATTCAGCAGATTTGGGAACAATAAAACTAACTTTCTTAGAGTTCTGATCTACTAAATGAGTTAAACCTTGATCGGCGGGGATACTGATTTGTTCTTCATCAATTTTAACTAAGTTTTCATCTGACGACCAATAAGACATTTTTTATAATATCACTAATATTAAAATTTCAAAATCAAAAAAGAAAAAAAAGTATTACATATATATAAACTATGTCTGGAGGTCAATTACAGGATTTCTCTGTGGATCAGGCAGCAGGAGCAGTCGTATTAGTTTTAGGAGCAATCTCAGGACTTTTATTAACTATATGGAAATCACGATGTGAATGTGATATGAACTGTTGTTATATTTGGAGATGTCATAGAAAACCACCACCTGACAATGTAAGTGAGATAGAAGAAGAAGGTGAGGGGCAAAAAGACGTGAAACCTACTTCGCCAGAGGTTCCAGAGGTTCCGCTTGTCCCACCACCACCTCCCTTAGAAGATAAAATTAAAACAAGACCAGTAGGAGCAGAAATCCCTTAAAATAATCCATTAAATGGACTATCTTCCATATACCAAGAGGGTTTTGCCTTCTGTATCGTATCCATAATGTCTTTTTTCTGTTTATTAACTTGATCTTTCTTTTTCTTCTCCTCTTTACGTTTTTTTCTCACTGCTTCATAACCCATTATGGCGTTTAACTGAGCGTTCTGTAAGTCTTCCATTGTGAAATTAGAAGGCATCGGTTGTGCGTTTTTTTTCACAGGAACTTTAACCTCTTCTTCTTCATCACTTGACTCTGGGAGAGGTTCTTTTATTTTTGTCTTTTTGAGTTTCTTTTGTAATCGCTCAAGTTCCTTTTGAGTTTGTCTCTGTTGTAAGATTTGTTCTTGATCTTTCACTAACTTTTCTTTTTCCCGTTGAAGTCTCCTTTCTTCGGCGAGAAATTGTCTTTTCGCAATTGCTTTTTCTCTGGCGAGAGCAAGTTTCGCGAGATGTTCCTCAGACATCGGTTTGCGTTTCTTTTTGGGTTTAGGAAGTGTTTCTTTCACTTTTTTCACCTTCGGGGCAACTTTAGGTTCTTCAACAACTTCTTCAACTGACATCTCTACATCACCTTCAAAGATATCTTCCTTTGTAGGTTTAGGTTTAGGGATAAATTCTACGATTTGTTCTTCTTCTTCTGACTCATCAAGAGGAACATCACTTAATAATTTCTCTTTTTCATCTTCTTTTATCTCTTCATTATCTATAGTAGGTTCAGAAGGTGGAGGATTCGTATCAATAATATCAATATTTAGTGCTTCGTCCAGTTTCATACTTCGTATTTATAGTCAATATTTAAAAAATTTTTGATAAATAATTGTCAGACATTTATGTTTAATAATAAGTTATTGACTTTCATTAACTTTTTTCCCTGATGTGTAAGCAAATAATCGTCGTTCCTGTAAGACTCGTCGCATAAGTTTCATCTGCGTAGCAGAGAGAAATATCAAAACTATTGATACGGAACGGTTGAGGGTTCTTGAGATCTAAATACATACGTTCATTCGGTTCAAGATACAAAGGACCTTCAGAGTTTTGTCCGTCAAATCTTGGAAGGTGGGCGATAATCTTTGACCGTAATCCTTGAAAACTATTCACTGACTCTTGACCGAAGTTTTCCAATCTTACAAATACTGATTTACTTGATGTAAATGTCGGCAGAGAGTATGAACTTACTTGAAAAGCAAAAGTTGCCGCATTTCTTATGAATCCTGTGACATCTGAGACACGTGGAAATCCAAGAAATAATCCCATATTTGCTCCTTTCACAAGAAGTTCGTGCTTACCCCCCAAAACAACTGAGGGTCTTACAACAAGAGCAGGTGAGACTCCTGATAATAGATTTCCTTCAGCGACGACTGATGTTATTCCAGGATATACGAAATTATTAAAGACACCATCGGGTCTTTCGGCATTGAAAGTATAATTATTAAAATCTCTGTTCCTGTCTAACTGACGTGATAATTGAAGCATATTTCCGCCATTGCGAGTGACTTTATTATAAAAATCATTCTGTTTCCCATCATCTGATAAGAAATCAAAATTAGACCAATTAGATTGAACTGATTCATATTTAACGATAGAAAGTTCCTGTAATACTCCAGTTATAGGATTATTTCCCCGATTACTTATAGTCATTGCTGGAAGGAGGGCAAGACAATTTTGATTGATACATTTTAGATTTGAACCGTGATTCCGTGCTGGATCGTAATTAACTAATACATATCGGTTTGCTTCTACGTATGGGTTCGCCCCAGTATTATATTCAATTAAATCAATAGTGACCCTACAGTTTTC
>Ga0181414_1000445_pt1 | contig 12645 bp, 17 predicted proteins | sample 37SPOviralmetaG_FD_130139 | JGI IMG/M metagenome (GOLD analysis project Ga0181414, IMG submission 130139) | Marine viral communities from the oligotrophic San Pedro Time Series (SPOT) site, San Pedro Channel, CA, USA - 37 SPOT_SRF_2012-11-28 | ecosystem: Environmental > Aquatic > Marine > Strait... | reverse complement strand
ATAATTTCAGTATATATTTTATTTTATATGATAAAATTAAAAAATGTATGGACGCAAGAAAAAACCTAATCAAGTTAAAGTAATGAAAAAGTGCACTGATGGTGAATGTCAGCATCAAGTCCCAAAAGCAGTTGAAGAAAGTAAAAAAGTAAAACCAAAAGAAGTCTTTGGTTCTGGATACAAATCTAAACCGAAACTGAAATCTAAAAAGTAAGTATTTAATAACTCTACGTTATTTATTGTTATTTATAACATAATAACTCTTACAGAAATATTAATTGCATATATTGTTTTTATCATCATAATCAAAATAAATAACTTAAATTGATTAAAATCTATTTAAAAAATAATTGTTATATATATATAGATGGATATGGTTCTTCACGATATTATGGAACAATTTGATATTGAAGAAAACTTTGAATATTGTTTCAGTATGTATTGTAATTATCTTGAAAGAGAAGGCAAATGGAAATTTTGTGAAAACAATAGCACCAAGAATAATTATAAATACAGAATGCGAAAACAATACAAAGGGGACATTGATAGAAACAGAGAATATATTAAATTTGAAAACTGGATTGAAAAACGAAAGATTGCCGAACAAAAAGAAGTAGAAAGAACTGCGAAAAGGTTAGGGGCAAATTGGGAAAAGAAATGTAAAGAACTTGAAAAAGAAAATGAAGAAATAAAGAAACAATTAGAATCTTTAAAACAACAATTAAAAGATAAAGATAATAAATATGAAAATCTTTTGAATAAATATCTTATGGAATGTGATAGTGATAGTGATTCAGATTAAGTTTTCATAGGCTTCACGAACCTTTCTAAATTCATTAGGATCACCTCCCTTGTCCGGATGTGTTTCTAATGCCTTCTCCCTAAATGCTTGTTTAATATCTTCATCACTCGCTGACCGCTTCAAACCTAATACAGAATAATTTTCATCTTCTTCTTCTTGATATTCTCTTTTACTTTTGAAATCATCTTCGAAAGGATTGCCGAAGAAATTACTATCATCAAAGAAATTTTCATCTCTTTCAAAATTAGAATAATTATATTTATAAGATGTCTGATAATATTCAGGCAACTCTTCACGAATCATGGGATTATTCTTATCTGTACAGACATGGGAGAACATCAATGGATATGCATGATATGACATTCAATTATTTAATGTATAAAAAAATCAATTTCATTCATTATCAAATTTTTTATAATTTAAAATAAATGGTGTCAAATAAAAATAAATTTAATAAGAAATATGGATTTAAACCTGATGCTTCACATAGCAAAGCAGAGATTTCAAAACTTACAGGAGTATCTGTCAGTATTCTTGATAAAGTATATTATCGAGGAGTCGGTGCTCGAAAATCAAATCCTCAATCGGTTAGAAGTGCTACTTCAGGAAAGAAGGTTGGCGGCAATAGTCTTAGAGGAAAAATGAGCGGACCCCAATGGGGATATGCAAGAATATATTCATTCGTCATGAAACAACCTGGGACTTGGGGAAAGGCAGATAAAGATCTCACTGATAAAGTTAGAGCGTCCTCCAAGAAGAAGAAATAGGTTCAGGTTCAGGTTCAGGTTCTCCTCCAGGGCTTCTTGGACTGGGAGTAGGAGTAGGAGTGGGAGTAGGAGTTGGTTTTTTATTTTGACGACTTGCCTGTGCCTGTTGTTTCTGTTTTGCCTTATCCTTTAAGTCTTTCGCATTATCTTTTAATCCTTTTATTTCATCTTCACTGGGAGGTCTTCTCTCGCATTGAAAGATATAACATAAATTTACTTTGCAGTGACATTTGCTCTGCCAGACTACTAACAACAATGAAGCGACTGCTCCAAGAACTAAAACAATTGCTCCTGCTGCTTGGTCGACACTATAATCTTGTAATTGTCCTGCCTCTGACATATTTTATTTAGAAGTATAAAAAAATAAAATCTTTCTAATAATAAATGTCTTTATTACTCCATGGAGATTGTTTAGAATTATTAAGTGAAGTAGAAGATAATTCAGTTGATTTTATTTTCTGTGATTTGCCTTATGGTCAGACATCATTAGAAACTAATCCTTGGGACATCCCATTAGATTTGAATTTATTATGGAAACAAATATTAAGAGTGAAAAAAGTTAGAACTCCAATATTTTTCACAACAACAACTAAATACGGATTTGAATTATTAAAATATCAACCTTACAAATGTCCTTTTAGATATGATTTAATTTGGGAGAAAACAACAGCAACCGGATTCTTAACAAGCAAGAAAGTCCCTCTCCGTTCGCATGAATCTATTTATGTATTTTATGAAAAGACCCCCTTCTATGATATATCATCACATCTGCCTAAATTCAAAGAAGAAGATTATGACGGCACAATAAAAACAGATTGCACTTATGGTTCTATAAAAACTAAATATAGAAGCAAGGGAGATAATTCAGGACCCAGATATGACCCTCCCCTGCCTCGTTCAGTTATAAAAATAAAAAGCACAAAGAGGTCTCACAGCACAGAAAAACCTGTAGAATTAATTGAATATCTATTAAAGTATTTCTCAAAAGAAGATGATACAATATTAGATCCTACAATGGGTTCAGGACCTGTTGGAGTCGCTTGTAAAAATATGAAAAGAAATTTTATTGGGATAGAAAAGAATGAATCCTTTTTCAATACAGCAGTGAATAGAATTAATAATTTTTAAAAATTTGATAATTTTTATTTTATATTGTAAAATAAATGACAACTGCTATGTTGAAATGGGCGAAAACGAAATCAGCGTTCAAAGGACAGAAAAACGTGAAAGACGCTAAAAAATTCACAGACCTTACTCCTGCGAAACAAAAGATTATTAAATCACAATATGAAAAAAAATTCCCTAAAAAGAAACCGCCGCCTATCCCTCCAAATGTAAAGGGAAAGAAAATAAAACCCCCTGTTAAAAAGGCACGGAAACCCCCTACAAGACTATATACGTTAGAAGGATTTGGATTAATGGATGATGATCCTGAAGAAGGTGAAGATCCTATATTGGCGTTCGGTTTAGAAGAATATGGATTTACGTTGTCGAATATGTATCCATCTGGTCTTCAAGCATTCACAGCAAGATTAACAAAAGAACAGTTAAAAGAATTTGATAAATATCATGGCGAACAATTTGAACCTTATACAAGATTATTTACTGAAACGAAAAAACAAAGAACTTTCTTTTATGATATGGGAGAATAAATTTTTTTTAAAATTTTTTCATATGAAATATTATATTTGATAAATTATAAAATATGTCGTTTTGGACTGCCGAGGATAAGATACCGATTTCACAAACCAAAGTAAGCGTCCCTGCTCAGCACGGACTCCAGTATTCACCAGGACAGAAGTGCGAGTTTCATCTGCCCCAGGGAATTAATTTCTTTCAGCCAGGAGAGTCTTATTTAAATCTTGGAGTAAAATTACAGAAAGACCCAACTAATGACCCAACCAAACTTCAGTTAGACGCAGAGATTGGTGCTCACGTTTTAATCAAGGATATTCGTATTTACTCTGGCGGAGCAGGTCGTATTCTGTTAGAAGAATATCAAAATTACAATGTCCTAACTGCTCTCAAATATGATTACGAAACTAATGATACTCTCAAAGCGAAACGTGCTTTAACGGAGGGAGCGACCGTTTATTCGGAAAAGGATCGCAATGATCATGGAATAGAGAACTCCATGCAGAATAACAATCAGGAGAACCCTTACTTCAAGGCGAATGACGGTTCTGCTTCATACAGCACTGCTTTCACTGATAATCAATATACAGAAGTAAAGGCACTTCTACAATTAAATACAGGCATTTTCTCTAACAAGAAAATCTTCCCTATTGGGATGACCGAGGGTCTTGTTGTAGAAATTATTTTTGAAGATGCTCGTAGGGTTTTCCGTACTCTGGACCAGACGGCAAGATACAGACATCTTGCACACAATCCGTTTTTTATGTCTTCTAACGGCACTACTGATACTGCTGCTCCTGCTAAACCGAATGAAGCACCTCAATTCCCAGTTGCTGCAAATGCTTCTGCTTTCACGGAGTTCTGGGTCAGGCGTGATAATTCGCAGGGATGGGGGGCAAATGTAAATAGTTTTCCGTTTGCGATTGGAGAAGAAATAACATTTGTTAATGCTTCTACTGGCGTAGAGAATGCTGATACTACTCTTGCGGCAACTCCTCCTGTTATTTCACGTATAGAATATGTTGGCGGAGTATTTAATGCTCTAAAAATTACATTAGGCGGTCAGTATCGTCCTACGACGTTGATGTCTCAAGAATTAGTCCTCTGCTCTCGTGCGATTGAAAAATCTGCTACATACAATCCTTCGTATCTAATCACCAATGCTGAAATGATTTTACAGCAAGTAGAAATGCCTTCAGGATATACATCTAAACTTGCCTCTATGATGAAGAGCGGTGGAGCAATGAATTATGATTTCTTGTCAGGCACTAATTACAAGATCTCCCAACTGGCTTCAGAGCGAGTAGCAAACCTTCGTCTGCCCCTATCGCAGTCCAGGGCGAAGTCTGTATTATGTATCCCTACGGACGCATCCAGTTCTGGAACAAAGGAACTCCTTGAAGCAAAAAGCACTTACATCTCTCACTATGATTTATTCAGTGATGAAACTACTCGTACATTTAATGCGAATCATTCTTCTCGCACAGGTCTTGTAGGATGTCAGGACCAACTGACCGCCTATCAGTTATTCTATGACGGCAAGTTAAATCCTAACCGTAAGGTTTTCACTAACAAAATCGCAACCAAGAATTCTGTAGATTCGCAACCTCTAATTGAATTAGAGAAGGGTCTCCAGATGGGAGGCATCATGCCTTTCAGTTTCAAAAAGTTCAGGGAGAATTTTGCAATCGGTCGTGCCCTGTCGCTACAGAATGGCGTATATGATACAAGAGGCACTGACTTTAATCTTCAAGTAGAATATCAGGAGACTAATCCTCCTCTAATTGATAAACTCTGGAATTGTTGGTGTATGCATCTTCGCCGGATTGTTATCAGCGGTGACGGCATCGCTCTCCAAGTATAATTGTCGTGTTTTTTTCTTGATGCCGAATAGATAAAACTACTACTACTTAAAAAGATAATTCATATAGTATTAAATGGGAGGGAAAAATATGACTGCAAAAATTTATTTATTAGAAGACATTAATGATAATCGCTATATTGGTTCTACGAGTGAAGTCAAATTGGAGAATAGATTGGCTACTCACAAGCGAGACCAGAAAGAAGTTGAATTTGGAGTTAGAAAGGGAGCATGTAGTTCTATGAAATTAGACCTTCATTATACTACTATCATTTTACTTGAAGAAGTTGAAAATAAAAAAGAAATTAGAAGTCAGAGGGAGAAACATTATATTAATAATGTTTATCCTGAATGTGTGAATAAAGTTAGGTTCAGTTTTGATAGGAATGAAAATTCAAGAAAATATTATGCAAATAATAAAGAAAAGGTTAAGGAAAGAAATAAAAAATGTAGAGCAAAAAATCCTGAAAAATATGCCCAGACTCGTAGAGAATGGTATGCTAAAAATAAGGATAGGATTAATGCTCGTAAAAGAGAATTAAGAGAACTGAAAAGATTAGAAAATCTCTAATGCGTTTCATTTAAGAAATTAAAATATAAGTTAATGTAAAGAATGAAAATCCATAATTCACATTCACGCAAAGAACTATTTGATATTATTTCTGTTTTTGAACTCCCAATCACTAATCGCAATGAATTTAATAAAGCACAGATACAAATGAAAATTATAGAATGTTTAGAATATTTTGATAAAATAAATCCTGATATGGATTATTTTTTCTGTGAAACAAAAGAAGACCTCATAAGATATTTAGAACATCCAAATCCTATGAAGACTTTAACAATTAAAGAAAAAGATGAAGTGATGACAAGAAGCAAAAAGATTTTAAATTATTGTAGAAATAATTTTTATTTGATGCCTTCAAGTTATATTTCATTTGATGATGTTTATAATGACGCAGTTTATATTGCGAAACATGGAGGCATTCCATCAGTAAGAAAAGCAATTGAAAATTTAAATAAAGACCCTAAACTTGCCTATCCAATAGAATTAAAGATTCCTAAAAGGGTAGAAAACCAAATAAAAAAAAAAAAGAAAGTAAAACAATCATCAGTCCCTCTCTATGTGAAGAAGGGCAAGTTTGTTATTACTTTTGATTAATCTTTATTTAATATTAATTTCAAACAATCCAAGTGAGGCGTTCCATCCATAGAACCCTCCATAGCACAATCAAGAAATCTTTCTTTATCAATTGTATTGCCTCCGTCTTCTTTATGAACTATACAAATCATTATTAATCTAATATCTAAATTAACCATATTCTTTTCATTGTGAGCAATCATTTTGACCCCTTCACCTTGATTTCCATGTTCTCCTTTACTAATGAAACCTCCCATAGATTTAAAATGTTTTTTAGTAAAGACGCAACAAGCCTCGTGCCCCTGATGTTTATGACCGCATCGTATCCCTGTTAATTTGTAATCATGTTCTGGATACATAAAAATCATCTGTGCCGATGAAGTAATCCCTACTTTATGTTCTTTGAGAGCAGAAACGCTATATCTTAAATATGTAGGATAATAAATATCATCACTATCCATACAGGCAATAATCTTATGTGAAGCCATCTTCACCAGAAGATTTCTTTTTTCACCAATACTTCTTCTAATATCTTTTTCATATTTGTACTGAACTGCTCTAACTCCAGTAGTTTTCTTGAAATATTCTACTTCTGCTGGATTGAGGAGATCTTCTGGACCATCTTGTAAAATACAAACTTCAATTTTTGATTTAGGATAATCCATATGAAAAAGGTTGCACATCATTAGAGCAACAAATTTTTTTCTTTTATAACAAGGGATAATAACTGATACAAGAGGGAGTTCTTCATCTGTCAATATTTTTTCAACTTTCGCAATTGGGAGGATTGGGATGTCTTTCTGTTCTTTCTGCATTTATCTTTATAAAGATTTTATTTTTAATTATTTAAATTCATAAAATTCATTTGCGAATTTAGTTTTCTTTTTATTCATAATCTGTGATTCATTACATTCTTCAATATAAACTGCTGGATAAATATAGTTTGTTTCTTTGAGAAGGTTTGGGAGACTAATATCTATTGCTCTCCAACGTTTTAATTTCATTAAACCATCAAAGAGTTCTTTTGCTATTTCCCATTTAGGGATATAATACGCCAGACAGCAGACCATTCTATATTTTTCATCAAGAGTATTTAATCCTTGTTTATGTTCGATAACAATCTTTTCTTTACTTGTTATTTTTTTATTACAAATAAATCCTCCTAAATATGTAAAAGTATCTGGGAGACTATCTGGCAACTGATTCACCTGTAAGGCATCATCTTCTACGATGATACATTTATTTAATTTATATTCTACAATATGTTTCAATAATTTTAGATGGGATAAGAAACAACCTGTTTTCGCTAAATGCTGGGGGGTCTTTGCTACATTATGATATGAAACCATTTTCTTACAACTTTCACAATCATAGGATAATGTTTCTTTTCCATTCACACCTTCAAAATGTTTATATTCAGTATTAGACCATTTATGAAGTCTTTCAGAGTTTTTTAGTGCAATAACAAATTTATTATATCCTGGACAATTAATAATATCTTCTCTCAAATAACAAACAAAAGAAATCCTGCTAAATCTATTGTTTAATCCAAGAACGCCAACTTCAAGATTATCCTTGTAAGTCTGTTGAGGATATTCATCATTATATTTTTTATCTTCTTCACTTTCATAGAGTTCAGTATTTCCATGATATTCATGGACGTTCGCTACAAGGAGGTCGCCGTGCCTCATATTGATTGCAACTTTATATTTAGGCATTACAAAAAGACCTCCTGAATATTTATTTTCTTCAAGAACAGATAAACACGCCCATCCACCAAAATCACCTGTATCTTGATGTAAAGCAGTTCTAAAATTTCTATTAATAGTTATTGTAGAGAAGGGGGTTTCGTTAATATGATAATCATTTTGAATTGCTCTCTCCATTTGTGAAGCATATTTATCAGGCATAAGTTGATTATAATTTTCAGCGATAGATTGAAAGAATGGGATGGCTTCAGTAAATTTATCCATATTTGTCCTTGTATAATGTGATAAGCGACAAGGCAAATCTAATCCTAAACCTTTTGTTTTTCCGTAATATCCAATAGGACTACTTGCTGTTGTATTATTCACACGCATTTTAGACTCTTTCATTTCACCTGTTTTTTTATCTTTCACCATATATTTAGCAGACCATTTATCTACTTTTGATAATTGTCTTTTTTTCCAGTATTGACTGTCAGGGTCTATGGGACCTGCCGCAGCACCACGACCTCTTGAAGCAGACGCCATATATTTACAATTGTCCCATGCTCTCTTCAAGGTTTCTGGGTGAAAGGGTTTCTTGCGAAATTTAAATATGGGGACACCTTGACAATAGTAATCACAATCTTCATCAATAATAGTTTCATAAGAATCGTCTCCCATATATAATCCTTTGAGTTTGTCGCATTCAGCATTGGATAAACAATTGGAGGCATCTATATCTATAATACGAACCATTTAATCTTATATAAGAAATTAATTTTATATAAGTCATTTAAAAAATAAAATCTATATTATTAATATAGAATATGTCAATTGAAAGTGAAATAGAGCAAATGTATCAAAAGCGATATGAAAGGCGTGAAATCAAGAAACCGCCTTCTTCTTCTACGCTTTATCAGCATTCAAACAATATCAAGAAACTACATACGGCGATCACCGGCAATGAACCAACTTTATTCGGTCAAATGAATTGGATGGATGATAAGTCAGCAATTGAATTATTAAATATTGTAAAGGGTCTCAAGGGCAGAAAGGGGGATACATTAGGAGTTGCTTCACAGCGTTCATATTTAAGTTCAATCCTTGTAGCGATTAGAGTCATAGATTTTTATAAGGGTCAGGAGACCCCTCTATTTGCTGAAATAATGGATTTATTACAGCAACCTTTAAAAAAAGAAATAGAAGCATACAGGGAGCAATTGAAGGTTGAAACAAAAGAAAGTCTCCCAGAATATAATGAAGTTATGAAGATTACAAAAAATTATATTGAAACAGCATCTAATGATGAATTAGATATGAAGATCCTTTTAAGGATTTATACAATTTATCCTATCAGGTTAGAAGCAGCAGATTTAATCTTTGTAAAAGATCACAATGAATTTCGTAAATTAAAAAAGAATCCACTGACAATGAATTATGTTGTCGTAGGCAAAAAGAAGGTCTTATTTAGTTTTAGTGATTACAAGACCGCTGATACATATGGGACAGTAGAAATCGTTGTAAAGGATAAACTATTAAAGCGTCTCCTTCAACTGAAGGCAAGGATTACTTACAATTTAACTCCTATGTTTAATATCAGCAGAAATACTCTTTCAAAGAATATTACAACCTTTTTTGAAAAGCAAGGATTAAAAAATATTTCACCAACAACTCTCGCAAAGGTTATTGAAACACATGCATACGAATCTATCCCAGCAGAAGCCAGGGACAAAATGAAAACATTAGCAGAGTTTCGCCGTCATTCATTGGATACACAGGCAAAATTTTATATTCACTAATCACCACCAACTATTATTCACAACAACTAATTCAGCATCTTTTTTCTTTTCTTCTTCTATTCTTTTTTCAAGATCTTCTTGTAATGGTTTTATTTCATTACGGAGTTCTAAAATTGCTTTTTTAAGAACCCTGATTTCATCCATAGCAACATCAATTGGTTTCTTCGGCAACGGATATGATTTTCCGTGAAAGGGATTCGCATTAGGATTCATTTATTTTTTACTAATATTTTTATTTTTATTTATTAGATTTAAAAATTCAGGGAGGTCTTTGCGATACTTTCGCAATAACATTTGACATAATTTATTATCGTTTCTGGGATTATATCTTGGTTGTCCTCCAACATTGAGGAGGGGATAATCCTTTCTCCAGGTTTTATACCTGTCTGGATAGGTTTCATTCATCCAATCATCACAATACCAATTTTTCAGCATGGGAGGGAATACGAATTCATAAATCATCCAATGGGTCTTATGAATTAAAAATTGGGTTGCGATTTTATCATTATTTGAATAACCTGCCGACCATCCTATATAATTATTCGCTACGATTGCTTTTTGAAATACACGAAGCCATGAAGGATCATTAGGCATTCTAATATCATCACCAAGGATTTTAAACCATTCGAAACCGTGACTCTGGGCGATTTTGTACAGACCATTCCATACAGAGACCACATCTCCAGGTTCAGGTTTGAATTCAATCCAGATAATTTTAAACTTCATAAAAATAGCATTTAGTTTTAGTCTTTGTTCTTCTTGACTGTAAATTGGATCGTCGGCATCATATCCAACATACAGAGATATATCAACAGGGGGACAGTGAGCGTCCAGCGTCCTACACAATACAGAAAACAAATAAGTTTCTTCAATTGTAGTCCAGTCCCTGTTCCTTGTAGTTGATGGGATAAGAAATGCTGTTGCGTTTTCATTCATTTATTAATTATAAGATTTAATTTTTATATTATTCTTTTTAAAATGGATGAATTAAAATTAAAGCGAACAAAGAAAGTATTTGATATTGTTAGTTTGATGGGAGGGACAAGAGTTTCTTGTTAAGTTTTTGAAATTTCTTTTTCCATAAATTCAAACCGTTAGATTTCTGGTGAAGTTGTTCTTTTAGTTTTTTAATTGTATCTCTACTGAATATAACTTCACAACCATTATTCATCGCTTTATCCCTGTTTCTTTGATATAGTGCATCATAACGTTTTCTAAACTTCTTGACGGCTTCAACAGGATCATCATCAAGATTCCCTGTGATTTGTTTGATTAGTTTCAATTTTTCTTCGTTATTCATAATTAAGTATTTAATAACTCTGGATTATTTAATGTTATTTTACAATTAAAATTATCAAATTTTTAAAAAACTGTATAGAAATATTATCTGTATAAGAATAAATGAAGTTTGTAATCCCATCATTTCAACGTTCAAAAATTCTCAAAGAAAAAACATTAAAATATTTAGATGAAATGGGCGTTCATAGGGGAGACGTATATGTTTTCATTAGGGAGGATGATAATGATTGGTCTGGATATGCAAGTCTTTCAGGGATTAACCTTGAAATAATTGACATCAAGGGCATCGGTGCGACTCACAATTATATTACAGAATTTTTTGAAGAGTGTGAATTTATAGTTGAAATTGATGATGATTTAGAAAATATTGTTGATAATGAACGAAAACCGGTTGAAGATTTTATTGGAGTCTGTAAAGAAATGAAAGAAAAAATGGAGTATGTTGGTTGTAATTATGGGGGGACTTATTCATTGGCGAACCCTATTTATATGTCGAAATGCGAAAAATTCACAACGGATTTATGTTCTATGTTAGGTTGTTTGCGATTCAGGTTTATTTGTAAAGATATTAAGTTAGAGACGAATTATGCCGAAGATATGGAGAATTGTATATTACATTTTTTGAGAGATAAAAAAATTTTAAAAAATAACTGGATTTCTCCCAAAACTAAAAATTATGCGAACGGCAGGGGTTTTGAGAGTGAAAAAACAGAAAAAATATTTCTTGCTGAAAAATACCCTTTATATTGCAGATATTTTGAACGTAAAAATGGGAAACCAGACTGTAGAGTTAGAGAATATAAAAATTCGACTTGTAGGGAGACGTTTAAAAAACTTTAAGAATTATACTATCAAATTTTAAAAAAATCAATATAGAAAGAATTTCTTTGTATTATTATAAATGAAAATAGCGATCCCTTCATATAAAAGAGAAAAAATCCTCACTTCGAAAACACTTCCACTTCTTAAACGATACGGCTTCGGGGACGATGAAATAGACATCTTTGTAGCAGATGAAGAAGAATATTCTGTTTATAAAAAATTACTATCCCCAGATATTAATATAGTTGTAGCGATTAAAGGGATTAAAAATGTTAGAGAATTTATGTCCTGTTATTATGAAGAAGGTGAAGAGGTTGTTTATATTGACGATGATATTGAAAAAATAGAAAAAATAATTCAAGTAGAGGGAAAAAATAAACTTACAGAAATTGAAAATTTAAGAGGATTAATTGACGAAGGGTTTAAAATATGTAAAAAACATCAGGCGAAAAATTGGGGGATATATCCTTGTAGAAACGCCTACTTTATGAAGGAGAATGTATCTACTGATCTAAAATACGTAATAGGAGCATTTACAGGGGTAATAAATGATAGAGAATGCGAAAGCAGAATAGTTGGTCATGGTGAAGATTATGAAAGGTCGATACGTTATTATCTAAAATACAATTCACTTGTCCGTCTAAATTATATTACGATAAAAACAAAATATTTCGCAGATGGAGGGATTCAGGCAGAATACAATAATGAAAGGGCAAAATATATTAATGGAGAACTTTACAAATTACAAGAAAAATATCCAGAAATGATGACGCTTCGCCAAAAAAAGAATTATTTAAATCCATATCTAAAAGATAAAAGGGAAAAACAAGT
>Ga0181414_1000444_pt1 | contig 12650 bp, 15 predicted proteins | sample 37SPOviralmetaG_FD_130139 | JGI IMG/M metagenome (GOLD analysis project Ga0181414, IMG submission 130139) | Marine viral communities from the oligotrophic San Pedro Time Series (SPOT) site, San Pedro Channel, CA, USA - 37 SPOT_SRF_2012-11-28 | ecosystem: Environmental > Aquatic > Marine > Strait... | reverse complement strand
CACAGCACTTAAGCAACTTGCTCTTTGTGAATTCTCTGGGAGTCCTTAGTGTGAGTCTGTGGTGAGTCTGCGGTGAGTGTGTGCTAGCTACGCTTAAGACCCCTTGGGGTCTGTGTTGTGGCGCAACAAAAATGGCAGATTACACTGTTTACGAAGAAAAAGTATATGTTAATAGTTCCCTGATAACTAAACAACAAACGGTCTATGATACATTGGTGGGTAAAAAAGATGAACTGCTAGATCTTCTTGAGCTTTTCTCTAAGGACTCTCAGCGCACGGAATTTCATGAGTCTCAGAGAAAGAATGTAATTAACGATTTCAATCCAGAAATTAAAGAGGCAAAAAGACTGCTAATGAATTCTAAAAGACGCTTTGAATATAACTTTAACCGGTGCTAAAATTTTGCAAAAAAATATACATTTTAAAGACATTGGGATAAAAGAGAGTATTGATAATAAACTCTGCGATGTAATAACACCGAGGAGGGAATCCTCTATATAATTATCTGTTTACCCCGACCATTGCGACGGGAAGGCTGATTTGGCACGGAACGTCGCATAATAAAGTAAGAATCATTTGTCTGGGACACTGTGTAAGGCAGTAGTCCAATGGTGAACTCCTGCCGAGTCTGGCCAACTCGGGAGTCTAGCACGCGTAAGGAGTTCTTTGCTGTTCTTAACTGATCTGGCAAAACAACGATGAGCTCAAAAGGATACTTGATTCTGCACCCTCCACCTTCAATACCGTGTATCAAAATGGTTTAAGAGTGACGTTCCTCTTAAATCGTTAGCTCCACCTGCATCACAAGAACTGATCACTCTTCGGGGTGCAAAACCACACGTATAAAACATGGCTGCTTTATCTAAAACACTGAAAGAGAAGCAAGCCGAGTTTAATGAAAAGATTCGCGAAGAGATTGAGTTTCTCAAATACATCGAGAGAATCGAAGATAAAGCTCCAGACATGGTAAAAGATGCTAGAATAAGGTGGTTGAATGCTATATGCGCTGGTGCGGAATTTTTCTTTAAGGCATCGGATGAAGAGAAGGGTGAATTGTTGAATAATTTGGTTTTTAGAAATACACAGATGCATCAAGAAATATACACGGCTAGATGCAGTCAAGGTCCAACGACACGTGAAAGGTGGCTATTTCCATGGGAACATTAAGAATAAAAAGAATTACTCTTCGGGGTTCTAAGTCATACGTATAAAACATGACTACCCTTACGAAAACAGTTGTTCATCAAATCCCCAAAAATGATTACACCCTTCTTGTTGCACCGTTGACTTCTGATCGATTTTTTGGCGCGACGCCTCCTTGTTTCACAGAATTTACGGAACTTACTAAATGTATGAGTGAAACAGATAAATATTCAAAGTGCGCAGATAAATATATAAAGTTTATGTCGTGTGTTAAAAAAAATTACAATTAAAATTTTACAAAAAAAAATAGATTTTAAGATTTAAATCTATACATAGTTATAAAACATGGATAGAAAGATTTCTACGCCGCCACTATCGGAAAGACATCCTCCTCCAGTCGTAAGGATGAATGCAGCTATACATCCAAATTCACATGTAGCTACACGTTGGGCGGACGATCTCGATGATAACACTCTTCCTCCTTTGCCTCCTAATCTTAAGCGCGCGGTCTCGTGTCCGCCTAATGAAGGCAAAATGAATAAAAATAAGAAACAAACTTCTGAGACTCGGTAAATTAACAATATGTAATTAAAGTCAGTGTCTCCTTCGGGAGGCCAAGGCTGACGCACCAACAATGAACGCTTTTATTATTATTAGTATTTTGACCAGTGGATACAGTTTTGTCCCCAATGGGAAAAATATTTACATCCCTTATAACAGTGCATACTCGGGAGGTGGTCCAGCTCCATACTCTACGCCATTTCCGATTTATACTTACAAAACTTATAAATATACGCCAGGTGCTTATTATACTGGAAAGATAGTCTCAACTAAGAAACCGAAGAAGCCAAAGAACAAGGATAACATCTGAATGAAGTAAATTAAAAAATTAAAAATGTAAAAAATGTATCCTTCGGGATAAATAAAGTGAAGTATAAAACATGGTTCGTTGCTGCGTTCTAGTATTTGTTGCTAAGACTCAAAGATATCGTAAATGTATGCACAATGGAAAATGGGGAAGCGAAGCTAAATGTTCTCATCATGTAAGAAATTATGCTATACTTATTCAGTCCGCGTGGAGAATGTATGCAACAAGGAAGAAAATTAACCTTTTTAAAAGACTGCCAGATGACGCGTGGAGTATAGTTATGAAACACATCGAATATAAAAATAACATTGTTAATCTTCTTAGAAGTCATCAAAAAATTTACATTCACAGAAAAACCCTTCTTAAAAAATATCCTTGGTGGGCAGTTGATAATGGTATAATGTATTATAAGAGACCCGATATTTATAACAGGTGTATTCTTGCAGCAGATATAAATATAAACTATTTTCAAGATCTTATAGATAAATGTTAAATGAATGTTTGTGTCCTTAGGGGCGATTAAATCTAATTCATAAAATATTTTGTATTCTATATGATACTTCTTATTTTATTAATTTTACTTATAATAGTTTTATTTTTAAGTTTTCCTAAAACAGAAAAAGAAAAAGAAAATAATATTAAAACTCGAGTGGAAGATGTTTTACATAAAAATAGATGGAAAGTTCATGGTAATGATGAAACAAAAATTTATACTTTAGATAATTTTTTAAGTGATGACATGTGTGATAAAATAATACAAGAATCTAAAGGTAGTTTATCAGATTCCAGTGTTACTCGTTTTTCAGAAGGGTTTAGAACAAGTAAAACTTCATTCAAAGTTGATGATTCAGTAGATAAATATTTAGCACAATATTTTAATATTCAGAATACGATATCAGAAAAAACTCAAATCCAGTATTATGATATAGGAAATGAGTTTAAGCCTCATCATGATTGGTTCGATAAAATTGACGAAAGTTTTATAGGAAAACAAGGACAAAGAACATGGACTATCATGGTGTATCTTAATGATACAGAAGAAGGCGGAACAACTGATTTTACACATCTTGGGTTATCATTTAAACCTAAAAAAGGATCAGCTCTAGTGTGGTATAATCTTAAAGAAGATAATTCTGGAAATATTGACACTATGCATACTGGAAGACCTGTTATAAAAGGAGAGAAATGGATAATAACAAAATGGATTCGCTCAAACTCTAAATAATTCAATAGTTTAATAAATATAAGGGAAACTAGGACGCGTGGGGCTCGAACCCACGGCCACAGGATTAAAAGTCCTGCGCTCTACCAACTGAGCTAGCGTCCCTTATATTTATTTAATAAGGAGAAAGGGCTGTTATAATTGTATCGAATGTATTTTTTTCCTTTGGGGGGTCTTTTTTAACTTTGGGTTTTTCGAGTAGATTATAATGAGACACAGAACATGAATCAGAATTAGCCAATGCCATTTTATACAACTGATCGCATTTATTTTTGTAATGATCACTTGTTGGATGACACCATCTTCCTAATCGAAGAAATGTTTTCATTGTATTTATACTTATACATTTATATATTTTTTATCTTTAAATTAAATTTAAATTCAAAAAACCGGATTTCCTGCTCCAAGTTCATTTAGCATTTCACATGCTACACCTAGCATAGCAACTCGTCCAACAAATAGTTCATTTCCAGCAAGACTCTTACTATTATTGTAGTTAGTAAGTTCCAATGGGTCAAATCCATAATCGCCAGGAACGTGGTCTTCCTTCATCTTAAACCAAGATGAAGTATTACTTGGAAACTCATATGCACTTAGCATCTGACAAAACTCTGAAAATCCAAAACCAAACAAAAGCAACTGTTGAGTACCGATGTCTAGAGAATTTACATAATTAACACCAAGAACATCTGGCTTTACATTGTCTAGAATAGGAATAAGAAGCGAGCTTACCATTGCTACACGACCGTGTTTAATCTCTGCTTCATTTACAAACTTAGTGGTGCCTACCTTGTATGCATAAGTAGCATTAAATAGAATAAATAGATTAAATACAGTCTTGTTCATCTTAATTATATATGCATTTTCTCTTTAAATTATTTTATTTTGTCATTTGTAAATATAAGTATGAATCAACAAATATTAATTGGAATATCACTTTCGGTGATTATTTTTACAGTTGTATATTTTATGATATTTTCTAAGTCTGAGAATTTAAAAATGCACCACAGCATTCCTCCTTTTGTAGAGGGCAATATAAACTCGGCCACCGCGGAAGATATATTGACAACCGTGCCTAAAACAAATATTGATATCACATATTCAAAAGTCAATGCACCTGAAGAGAATAGTAGTGCTCTCGATCAAACTTTACTTGCGTTCGACACGGTCGACGGGCACGTAAACACAGATTATAAAGTTAAGGATTTATATGAAGTTGCTAATGAATTATTTAACTATAATGATCTTAATAGAACACTGCATATTCGTGCGGCCGCGAATGAAGATATAATATATGCTCACGACAAAATTAGTGCTGTTAAAACTGGAATGTCTAATATAAGCAATACATTCGTTACTAAGAAATGGATGGATGAGAATGTTGTAAAAAGAGGCGGAAAATATAAACTTGAATCTTTAAATTATACCCCAAGCGGTCTTTACTCCGGCACCAAGTGGCTTGCCGCAGACATAGGAGGGATCTCGGCCAGTCCCAATCATAATACCTACCCCCTCGGCTCCATCAACATCGCCGCCGGTTCTTACGACCACAGTGCGTTGAATAACGTCTCAAAGCAGATGGGGTATGGTGAAATAAAAGAAGGTCTATATTTTGCCGACAACAAGAATGAGGCCGCCGAATTTGTAATAGAAGATGGTGCCGCTGCATATGGCGCTGCGCGCCTACCTGATAATAATATACAATACTATCAGCAGGCAAGGGGGGCGGGCGGTGGCTTCTTCTCTGTCCCAAATAGAACCCCCGCTCTTATAGATAACGCAATAAAGGTGACCGATCAAGTAGCACCTATTGAAATCTAATATTAAAGTTAATCATATTATTTAAATTAAAATTTTTTTTATATGCTAAATTGTAAATATGAATCAACAAATAATAATATTTTTTATAGTTGTGTTTGTAATTACTGGGCTTTTTATAATATTCTCTAGATCAGAAAAATCAGTAAGCATTTCTGCCGGCAATAATTCAACTGATCCGTCGGCACTTCGAACAATTAAAACTGAATTGGTTAGTAAATATACTATAGCTAATCCTTTGTATACAAAAACCGCCAAAGAAATTTTAGACAAATCGGACAAAACAGATAATAATTTTAATATATCTGGTGATTTAAAACAGATGGCTAAGATTGTCAGTCTAGATAATAAAGGAGAGTTTTACAGCGTTGATCTAGAAAAAATAAACAAAGAAGGAAAAGAACAAGAAGTAAAAAATTTTAATCAGCAGATATCACAACTTGCCCAAGCACGTACGGGCGCGACGACAGCAATCACGAATAGCATGGACGCTGCTAAGAAATATTACAAGGATACTTACATTGCTAGAACTGATATGAAATATTATCTTCAAAAATCTTATAACAAATATATGAAACAAGATAGCAATGTGCCCAACCCGGGTATGACACGCGACCTTCCTTATTATCCTCATCCGGCGACGGATTTCATAGGCGAAGGAGGTGATGCTACTTTTTCTATAAGATTAGAAAACAACCAACTATCTAATGATAATTATATTATGAGTTGGTACGTGGACACCGCGCCGGTCAATTATTCGTATGGCGGCTTCGCCAACTCCATAAAAACAGGAACAACCAACAGAGGGAGAGGGCATCTCCAGTATGGTATAGATAGTGATTCCAAAGCCAATAGGACTAAAAAGGACGCGCCTGCTTTTCGTATATATGCCAATAAAGATGCTTTACCAAAGGGCAAATATAAGCCAGTTCAGAATTATGCCCTCCCCAATGGAGGGCCTTTGGAATTTGGGAATAACTTCCACGAGAACAAGGAGGGCATTGGAGGAATTAAAGGCAGGACACTTGCAGGAGAAAAATTGCGAACTGAGCCGCAGTTTACATTAATTGATCCAAGCGATGGATCCTCAATAAAAATAGCTTAATAAACAAAGGTTTTTCTATAAATTAGTATAAAAAATTTAATTAAATTGTTGTGATTAATTTAATTAAATTTTTTTTATATGCTAAATTGTAAATATGAATCAACAAATAATAATATTTTTTATAGTTGTATTTGTAATTACTGGGCTTTTTATAATATTCTCTAGATCAGAAAAATCTACGAATTCAACTGAATCAGTAAAAAAATTACTTAAAGTTTCAGAAGACGAATTTAATGAGTTGTACACAGCGACAAGGGGGTATTCAAAATTAAATTTTGTTCAATCAGATACTGGTACGTTGAATAAACCTGTTTTAATTTCTGATATTGCAGGAGACTTTATTTATACTGGTCGTAAAGAACTTCAAAAATATCAGGATGATTCTCTTACAAATTTTAAAAATACTAGAGATAGTATTTCGCGTCCAAATGGAATTCTTAAAAATGAACATAATCTTGCTGCCGCACTTAATGCAGCCGACCAGGAAGTGTCCGCCCTTCCCACCGGCCCGCTCCCCTTCACCAACTCCTACCCCGCCGCCCACTACGGCTCAGCTTCACGAAAAACGCGTGCTTTGCCAAAACCACGTCAAAACCTAAAAGGTATGATGAAGAAGTCCGACGTGTCTGATATCAGAAATTCTTATGTGATGACTTCAAACGACACATCGAATCAAGATGGAAACGGACAAGATGGTTATCTTCTACGAGATGGATGGGCGTATGCCAATAGAGGAGAGTATAATCGCGGTCATGTGGCAGAGTGGCGATTCGTTAATATGTTCCGACCGGACTCCCTCGCCGTTTATTGCACCGGCATTCAAGATATTGTAGCACAGTCTCGAACATTGGGTGATGGCAGCAAAGTAATTACATCTAGCACACAAGTGGCAAATTCCGTCAAGCCGACCTCCGGGGAGGCGACGTTCAATCCCGCTACGGCGCAGCGCAAGTGGTGTCAACCTGCATTAATTGAAGATGGTGAGTATGTGCGTGCGTTGGGACAACTTCGTGTAAAATTTCATTCTCAAAATTAACGTCTTAGATGTTTCTTACCTCTAAATTTATCTAGAGCTCTATCAAGTTCTTTTCTCTCTTTCTTTTTAAATCCTTTATCAGGTACAATAAAATCTTCCAAAGAACCAGCTGAATCTTCTTCATCTGATTCCTCGGAATCTTCTTCTGATATTTCTTCAACTTCATGAATAAGATCCCATTCTCTACAGATGTGTCTCGCTATGTGCCTACATGGACATTTACAATTACAATTACATTCACATGTATTTACATTCTCGTTGGTCTTTATTTCATTACATAAATCTTTTGAACCAAGGATTGGAAAGTTAATTCTGTGTCTCTCACAACAAGTGCAATTAGTTAACTCCCGAGGGAGTTCAATGTAGTCTTTACACTCTTTTAGTTTTTCATCAAAGTATGTTTCATAATCTTTGCCCGCTAAAACTCATCTAGTTTCATTTGTAAATTAATACATTTATACATTTTATCTTTAAATTTAATCTTGCACTGCCAAATCCTTAAAAATGCTGTCTTCTTCATCGTCTTCGCCTTGAATTTCAATTTCTTTGCAGATCGGTTCATCTTCCTCTAGATCAGAGTCGGATGATACTTCATAAATCTTCCAATCCATCGAGTGCCTGAAACAGAAATGTTGCTTTGACCCCTCTGGTTGTTCAGTGCCCGGACGATTACACGGCTCACCATTCTTTGTAAGACCACAGCACTTATGCTTTGAATTAGTTTCCTTCTTTACTACAGTAGTATTTAGCTTTTGAATACCTTTAACTGGAGTGTCTTTATTGTTCTTGATGTATTCATCAATGTCTTTCTTTGTAATCTTTTCTTTATCAAAGTTGTCCAGTATAAGTTCGTTCTCCGCTGCATATTCCGCTGCAATCTTAGTAGCCCACTTTTTAACACCCACTGATTTTGACTTAATAATATTAACACTCTTAGTCTGCTTTGGTGTCTTAATCTCATCTGACTGCAACAGTTTATGCGCCAGTTCAATAAAGGAATCGTTGAAAATACTTAACATTTCAGCCATTGCTTCATCATTTAGATTATATTTGTCCTTAAAAGTGTTAAACTTTGCGTCAAGTGCCATACTGTTATAATGTATTATATTCTACTTTCTTAAATTTATTAATTTTTTGCAAAATTTTATACTTAAAGCATTTTTATTATATCAGAAGCCTCTGACCGATGTTCTGGTTTTAGTCTTGTCATGTGATCCTCAATTATTTTCCTAATTTTTTTAGGACAACTGTACCACTTAAACCCTTCATCAGGGTAATATCTTTTACTTTCAAATAGTTCATAAAATACTATTCCACACGAATATATATCAACTTTGTAGTTGTAACCGGTGTCTGATCCAATTTCTGGTGCCATATATCTTTCAGTTCCTACTTCATTTGTAAGTTCTGATTTATCATAATTTGATTCTAGACTAACTAGATTATCACTAGAAATGTTTTTATTTATATTATAAAATTTAGCCAGACCGAAGTCTGCAATTTTTGCCCCCTTTGACTCTGTTAGAAGAATATTTGATGTTTTAATGTCGCGATGCACAAGAGGATATGGCTTACGATTATGCATATAAATAAGTCCACGAAGGATGTCCTTTGCAATATTAATCTTTGTTGAGTTATAAAATTTAGACATAGATGTCATAAGGTCTCCTTTTGGGATGTATTCAATAACTAGAATAAAAGGATCATCAATGTATCCAAGAAATTGAACAATATTTGGATGATGAAGTTTAGTCATAGTCTCAATTTCACGCAAAATTAGATCTTTTTTATATTCTACACACACTTGATTCATCACTTTTGCAACAACAAATGTTTCGCGCCACTTAGCAAGATACACATCAGAAAAACTTCCAGAACCTAGAAGACGATCTTTAAATATAAACAATTCCCAAGGTGGTATTTCCCAATCACCAAATTTTTTGTCTTTTATGCTACGATACTGTTTAGGAACACCGTCATGAAGCGAGACATCATCAAGGGTCGAATTATAATTTGTAGCAGCAGATATATACATAACTTGTTATTAAATGTCTTGTATTTTTATATTATTTTTGTTAAGTAATTCTATCAATTCTTCCTTTTTAAGCTTACTATATTTTTTTAATCCATTAGATTTACACAAATTTTTCAATTTTTCACAAGATAATCCATTACGAGCGCGGCGCGAAGAAATAAAACTCGGAGAGATTGGTATTCCTCTTAAAATATTTGGTTGATTTGTTTCTTTCATTGAATCGTATATTATAAAATCTTTAAGAGTTTGTTTAAAATTTGTTATAGAACATTGAACCCTACTCTGCTTACTGTCAACTTTTGGATTAATTTGAGCATTAAATGTATAGTTTTTATTAATCTCTTCTTTAACACCAAGATAATCAAATATCTTCTTTGCGTCTTTTCCTTTTGTTTTTTTTGGAATAGATTTTACATTTGCTACGTATTCTTCTATTACCTCTCTTGGTAAATCTCCAAATAAGTGTTTATGACATTCAGCATTATAATCTATTTCATAAGTATTTTTAACTATCTTATGTGTCCCTGTCTGATCATAGTGTATAACAATAATTGTGTTTTTTTCTTCAAAATTATAATTGAAAAATCTTAGTATATCACTACAACATATTGTTTCTGAACCAGTCGATTTATTAGAGACATTTTCATTTTTATTATATTTGTTTTTTTCCTTAGAAATATCATGAGTATCTGTATTATTTTTTTCTGCAGGTAAATCAAACCCATTAGTTTTAACATCATTTTCCCAAAGAAAACCGTGTTCTTGAGATCGAGGCATTAAGCTTTATTGCTAATATATTATTTTTAAACTATATATCGTTTTTAAATAATATATTTTTATGTAATATTTCAGTTCAATGAAATATTAAACTTAGCAATTAATTCCTGTTTAGATATTGACTTTGGACCAACTGTATTGTTAAAATCAAATTTCATTGTGCTTAACTTATCTATATTATCATTTACAGTTTTTCCATTTTTGAATTTTATAAAATAATGAGATTGAATACTTTTTTCGTCAATGTTTTTATCTATTGTCCCTGCATTTGCACCAACACGTCGAAATGATATATCCGGAGAATTAGTTTTTTCCACAAACTCAAAATTTTGAGGTATTAATTTTTTAGTTTCAATTCTACTAGTAGTTTGTTTTTGCCATATTTGAAATATGCACGGAACGTCGTGTTCTAGATTATTTACTAGAAATGAATTATCAGGTAAGTCTATTTCAAATATAAGATGAAAATTTAAATGAATTTTTTTTTTAAAACTCTCTTTCTTAAAAGTTTTAGGTAATATAAATGAAATGCTATCACAAAATTCACATGATTTTTTGATAAATTTAATGGCCAATGATGATTGACGACCAAATGGAGGATTACCTATTATATGAATTTTACTACAATTAAATGTTTCTCTAATAAGTTTATAGTCAAATAACAAATAATCCTGTTTTATTATTTGATTATTCTGTGGTTCTATATCATAAAATTTAAAATTATTAGACAAAGATTTAATTCCTTCAATAAAAGAACCATTACCAGCACTTGGTTCTATAATTAAATCATCTACAATTATATTTAAATTTTTTTTTACGTGATGTAGACACAACTCTACGATACTCGGTTTTGTATAATATTTATCAATAGTATTTCTTTTTAACCCTTTTATTTGTTTTTTTTGAGAATCTATATTTTTTTTAGGCACACCCATAAGTTGTTCGGTCATTTCCTGTTATATAGTTATTCTATATATTTTCTAAGTTACTTTTTTAGTTCTTGCTTTTTTAACTTTTTGAGGAATAAGATCTTTCCAAAGCTCAGATACATCTTCCATCATAGGCTCAAAGATAGTTTCAATAGCAGATTTAAACTGATGTTCGAAGTAATAAATGTAATCAATAGGTATAGCATTTTTCATAACAAAAGCAGGATCTTCTACCTTTTCAAACTGTCTAGACCCATCGTAAGTCACAAATAAGTATGGAACACGATCACCTGAAGCTACTTTGTCCATCTTGTCACGCTCTTCGCGCTTTCTAGCAAGTGCGACATGTGGAATATTAGCAGGACACCTAGAGAATGTATTCATTTTTTTACAACTCGGGCACATGTGCTCAGACTCGATGAATTCATCAACGTGACTGATCTTTTTATTAACAAGTTTATGCAGAACAGTGATGTCCATTTCTTTCTTACCGACTACATTTAAATTATAGTAAGTCTTTTGACAACCATTGCAGATTACTTTACGATCAAATGCATATCCAGCACGAAGACTTTTTGAAAGCATAAGTTCTTTCATAGGCACTTCCGCGTTTACTAACTTACGAATCTTAGATCTAGCAAACTCTTTACTTGTTTCTATAAGCTCATCTACAGTCTCGAAGTTGTAATTCAATACTTTCTCATTAAGAAAGATGTATTCAAAAATCTGTTTTGAGTTTTCTCTGACGTATATACAGTTGTCTCGTCGAACTACTTGAATACCCTTGTAATCGATGTAGTCATACTTAGCTGGATTAGTCCAGAATAAACTTGCGTAGCGTTTCTTTGAGTATAAAATGAAAGGATACATAACTTTTTCAAACTCAAGATCAATAGGTTTCTTGAATGTCGCTGAAATACGATCAGCGCATTCGGGAGCAACCTTAAATACCCAGTCCATATGATCTTGACCCTTGAGATCACTTTTGAACTTAACATAAATAGAATCTGTATCACCATATACAACTTCGCAGTTATACCATTCTTCAGCACACTTCTTTGAATGAGCAATCATGCCGCGACCACAAGCAGTAACAGCTGCCGCAATCTTTTTATTAGGAAGTCTGCCATATCGTGCACCTGTAAAACCATAAATACTATTCATAGAAACTTTAATAGCAAGCTGAACACCATTGAGAACAGCATACAAGTTGTCATCCGGTGAAAGTGTTTTCATCTGCTTACGAATAGCTTTGCGCTCTTTCCAAAGGCGATCTAAAATCTTTGGCATAATACCAGTGCGATTCTGCACAAATCTTACATTCACAGGACGTTTTATCTCATTGCCTTCAGAATCGATGTCATCTTCCTCCCAATCCATATCAAAGTATTCTACACCAGGCAAGTTATCAAACTCTGGATCTTCTACAATAGTCGCATAGTCATAGTTGTGTGCAATCATAATGCTAGGATATAGACTTGCAAAATCAAGACCAGCAATAGGTTCAAAGTGAGCTCCGGGTGTTGCTTCCAAAACAGTAGCACCAGTAAACTTTTCTTCTTCATCTGAAATGTCTGTCTTTGGTTTATATTCAGATGCAGGAATAAGATAGCCTTCTTGTTTAGTTTCATAAGCAATCTGTGTATGAACACGAATCTGCTGACCGCGAAGTTCAATGTATTGCATCGGAACCATAGTAATATTAGCCATACCGATT
>Ga0181414_1000440_pt1 | contig 12727 bp, 19 predicted proteins | sample 37SPOviralmetaG_FD_130139 | JGI IMG/M metagenome (GOLD analysis project Ga0181414, IMG submission 130139) | Marine viral communities from the oligotrophic San Pedro Time Series (SPOT) site, San Pedro Channel, CA, USA - 37 SPOT_SRF_2012-11-28 | ecosystem: Environmental > Aquatic > Marine > Strait... | reverse complement strand
AGCATTATCAATCAATGCACCAACAGCAATCGATGCTGATGTATTAAAATCATCACTGTCATTAGGATTCTTTGCTAAAGATTCAGTAACTTTGTTATCAATCATAAGACGCATTTTGTTTTCGTATCTAGCCATCATATTTTTTTCAAAAGACTTTGTACCAATGCTACCCATATTCACTGGTGCTTTAGAAATATTGCCACTCTCATCGAGGACGTCGACTTCCATTGATTTTTTAATACCAGCCATCTCTGCTTCAGCACTGGCTTGTTTATAAACCATTGCCGATAAAGACTGAGATGCTTCAGAAATAGATTGCCATGTTTCGGCTGTTGCTGTTTTTGGTTGCGCCCTGACAACACCAACTGGCTTATTAAATACTTGCTGTTTCTGTCTACCAATAGCCATTAATTATTAACTCCAGTTTTAGTTGCTTTGTAACCATATATTCCTTCACCAATACCAGTTAATAAACTGGTTCTGCCTTTTCTTCTTGCAGACTTGGCATAATCAACTGCACTTGAGAATGCTTCATTCTTCTGTAGGTTGTAATTCTTTTCAACTTGATTAGCTTGGATACCAATACGTTTGATATCGGTTTCATATGTATCAAAGTTATTGGCTTCAAAGGCTTTAAAAGAAGCATCATTTACATCTCTTCCTAACATCGCTCTAAAGGCAATATTAGATGCCATTGAATCAGAAAAGTTCTTCATCAACTCTGATGTTTCTTGTTCGGCATTAAGTTTGGCTACTTGTTTTTCTTGTTCAATACGTTCTGCTGTTTGCGCACCAGCTCTTAACGATGCCCTTGCACTAGCATTTTGAGCCTGATAACTTGCCATGCCTGATGCCATTGTTGTAAATAATAATAGTTGGGGTGCTGGAACACACATTAGAAAGCGACCTCCACGATCATGCCGTTAATTTGTAGGGATACTGGTGCAGTTTGAGTTATAAAAACTCTTGGATCAGAACTATAACCCAGCATTCTAAATTCTTTTTTTCCAGAAAACTTTGCCAATCCAGTAGAAAAATCATCGGTTACACTTTGCAGTATCAAAGGAACAGATGTTCCTCCACTACCAACCGATACAGATAATGTTTCAAGTAAATCAACATTAACTCTTGTTATTTGTCTAGGCTCTGCTGTTAAAGGACCCCCATCAACTTGAGCATCAATCGGTAAGGTTGTAAGAATGCCAGTAAATCCAAACCCAATTTCTGCTGAGTCAGTAGTATTGACAGCCGAAACATTGACTTGATTAGAGCCTTGAGTAAAGTTTCCCAAGTAATCATTGCCAGTAACAACATCAAGTTTAGCATTGTCTTCAAATATAGAGTTGGTTGTAAACACTCCACTTGAACCACTAAAGTCATCACTGCAATCCAAAGTTGCTGTATCAAGAAACTCCTCCAGCATAAACCTGACTGTTCCACCACCTAAATCTCTTTTAGCAACACAGAATAATCGTTCATCAACAGTACAGATAGAATGAAAGCCACCAGTTGTTGATGTATCTGACGTCGTCCATAAAGTCCATCCAGCTTTTTCTTCATTACGAATAGAGTGGAATACAGCAATTGTTCCATCACTATTGACAAAGAAAGCATAACTTTCAGGTCTTGATAATGCACCACGCATTGCTGACATTTGTGTTGGATCAATCACAAGATGTGAACTTAATAATGATATCGGTGTAGAAACATACGCAGATTCTGAATCACTAAATACAAATTCACGGACAGTTTTCCCACCCCTCTGAACATAAACTGTTGCACCGTCAAAAGGGGTGGGTCTGACCAATGCACAGCCGAAGGGAGTTTGTCGTCTAATTTGTGCATTAGTGGGGGTTAAAGCTGTTGTTGCAAAAGAAGGAACAAAAAATTCTGATGTACTGGTGTAGACTTGAAGATCTCTTGAAGATGTTAAATGCCGAATGGTATTAAATTCACCAGCACTAATAGAAAACTGTATGCTCTCATTAGCTAACGCAGTTCCTACATCAAAGTTAAAATACTCTGATACCTTTGATGAAAAGATTCCATCAGGTCTACTGGTTGTACCAGCAAACCAAAGTCTATCTTCATGGAATGTAACGGCTGACGGAAATCCACGAACAGAAGAAAAGACTTGTTCATCCCAATCAGTAGAAGCAGTTGTTGCTGACAATGTTTTACGGATAGTACCAGTAACTACTGTTGCACTTGTATAGCCAGTAATTAGTATTTCATTACCAGCATAACGAATGATCTTGCCGACATGTCCAGATACCCAGTAGTCAGATGACGTCGTCATGGTCTTGCCAGTTCCAGATGTTGCTTGTGGAGTTAGAGTGACACCACTGGCTTGAAAGGAAAAGTAAGGTTGGAATGTCTCATCGTCTGCTGTGGTTGTATCGAATACATATTTACGAACCTCAAATGCTGTCAGACTTGTCCTTACTATTCTCATTGGCTGGTGAGTAGAATGACAAACAAACATATTATCGGCTGATTGTGCAAAGGTAGTTGCTTCTACTGTATCGACAGTCCAAGGTAATGTTGCACTATCAGTATCTTGTGTTAATGCTTGGATATGTGATATCGCACCAGTGGATGCAACAATACGAAAGAAGTCACATCTTCCAGCACTAAAGGCTACAATGTATCGCTCGTCGTCTGAAAATAAAAATGGTTCAATACGAACTTGTAATCTTTTACTAGCATCAACAGTCACTGTCGAAAACTTATGAATAAACTCTGTGCCTGGACGACGTCGAACACCACCTTCAGCCATTAGGAAAAAGTTCCTGACTTTCTCTGCTGACTGAACATATACATTTAAGTCAGTCCTTGATGTCATTGAAGGAGATACTTCACCTCTTTCAAAGTTGTTGAGAGGGACACGAATACGAGCCATTAGCTAGTACTCGATAATGTGCCAGTTGTTCTACGAGAAGTTACAAAACGATTAGTTGATAGCTTAAGAGTTGTTTGTTGCTGACTATCAAGGGTTCTTGCTTTCTGCATAAAGAACCGAGCTTTCTCAAACATGTTGTTAGACATCTGATCATTCCTTGCTAAAGCTAAAGCAAAGTGACCAGCCAGTTCATAAACAACAGCTTGTATAAAGTATGAAGGCCATTTGTTTTCATCTTGTCTAAAATTATAATCAATCACGACTTCATCATTGACACTTGCATTACTAAAAATAAAGTTGCCGTAGATTTGATATTCGATGGATACATCATTAACTGTTACGGCATTAATCATTAATGAGTCAGAAGGTATCTGATAAGCAGACGTCCATCGTCCAGTAGGTGCATCAGACAATCTGTTACCGACAGCCTGATTAACTGCAAATCTCCATCTTGTATTTACGAGAGATGCTTGTGCTGTATCTTCATAAAGATTAACAGCAACCAATGCTTCATTCGATCCATCACTAAAAGATGTTATTGGTTGGGCGCCAATCAACACCAACGACCTTGTACATACGTCAATAGGTGAGGTTGCTGATGTTGATGTAGCCATATTATTTAGTCGCCGTCTGTTTCTGCAACTGCCGTACCATCAGATACGTCAACAACAGATCCAGTATTTGAAAGCACAGTACAAAAATTTGATGTTGGAACATTAGTATCGCGAACGATAATTAAGTCACGAACATCAAGCATGTTTGCTGCATCATTAAAATACCCAGAAGTGTTCACAGTTGCGATAGCATCAGCAGATGTATACATCCACAAGCTACCATTTGAATCACCACCGACACGAGTTAGTCCACTTGAAGAATAAGCCATTTTCTAACCCTCCTAGTTGTTATCAAGAAATTCATAAACACCGTTGTCATCAATAACAACAGCACCCATGGACATCATTGATGTTGCAAGGTGAGATACCTTTTCAGGTATGTAATTTAATTCTGTTGTGACATCGGCACCAATGCCAAGACCAACAGCAGAATTATGATAAGCTATATTTTTACCACCAGTTACTGCAGATGAAGAAAAGAACATAAATCCTAAAAAGTTCTTTGCAGTCATTCCACCAGCAAAAGGTAAGTTAGCTTCGCCAACAAAGTCTGCACTAGCAAACTCATTGATTGCATATAGATCAGCAAATCCCTTTGGGTTCATTGCTACATATCGACCACCATCTTCTGGAACATCTGCAACACCAAACTGCTCAAACAATGCAAGAACATCTGCTTTTTCAACAGCAGAACTTGTATCGTGAATTTGAGTAGAATTAGCTCCAGCATCCATAGCTGTGATTAATATTTCATCAGTCTTTCTACCTAAAGCACCAGCTTCAGATTTAGCGATTGCCTGACGTTCATCTATATTAGTTTTGATTTCATCCAACTTATCGATGTACTCGGCTGAGTAATAATCAGACATAGTTACGTCAACAGTTGTATGTGTGAGTTCCATCGGAGTCACATTTCCGTTTCTACTTTTAGTAGACGCAGAACCTTTAGCAATCTTCTGGAAGCGAACTGTGCTTCCTCTAACATTAGCTACGTTACGAACAGTGTTTCTTAATTTAGAACCCATACGTTGATAAGCTAAGTGTACTTCAGATTCAAACTGTCTTATAAAAGCAGTATCAATGGAATTAGCCATTAATTTTCTCCTTATAAAAAGTTAAGTTTCAGTTTGCAGATGATTGTCCAATGTTCAGCATCGATGCGATTGTCTTTTGCAAGGTCGCTAAGCAGACAAATTGGGTCATTACGAATTAAGAATTTGCACTTCTAACGAATCTTGACAACGCACAAAACGTAAACAAGCATAACTATTTACCATTACTGGTTCTTTATGAAAAATAAAACCAAGCCAACCAAGCCATGAAATAGTTTTTGTATGGTCTACTGGTACAACATTTTCCAATACTTCAAAGTCAGTTTGCATAAGTTGAACCATCTCAAGCGATGCTTTTAAAAAACTAAAGTAATGTTTTTCTATAAGAGAAGAACCCAGCAACCATATCGAACCATTCAGATTCTTTTCATGTTGCATAGTACCAAACATACATAAAGGACTGTCGTCGACAAGTGCAGTATAGGTTTTGCATTTCTCATTATATAACGGCATATGTAATGCCTTATAAGGAGTTACACCATGGATCAAACATTCCCTGACATCTTGAGATCGAAGATTGTTATGAAGGAAATATGCATCATGGGAATTAGATTTTACTATATCTATTTTCCCAATCGATGCTATAAACTTACGATCCATAAAGCTTGTTAAAGCCTTGTGTTACCTTATCAATAAACCCCTGATCTCTTTCACCTGGCTTCCAGTATCGAGGATCTTTCATCATGTTATCAAGATCTGTCTGAGATATTGTTGATGGTTGTGTTGACAAACTATTCAAAGAACTTCCATTCTGTAATGACATAATCTTTTCAAGGACAGCTACACCTTCTGCTGTTGATCCTAACTGCTGAACGGCTGGGAGTTCTTCTTCAGTAAAGAATTTATTTGTCCAAGCACTTACAGCATCTAATCTTGCTTCTGCATTGTCACCCAGCTTTTCTTTTTCTGCATCAAGATCAGGACCCATACCATCCATGAAGGAAGCAAATTGATTGATACCAGCTTCAAACTCTTCTTGAGAGTAACCATTTTCAAAGGCTTCATTCGCCCACCATTGAAACATTGGATTATCATTTGCCAACTCTTGGTCAATGCTTTCTGGAATATTGTATTCACCAACTGATGCTGGTCTTCCATTATAGAACTCTGTTTCAAGTTCTTTAAGGAAATCTTCCTTAACACTATCGTCTCTTGCACCAATCTTGCTTTCTAATTCACTATAGCTTTGAACAAGATTTTCAGGTGTCTGGAACTTTTCAGGTAACCAATCAGGTCTTGCTGGTGAAGAGAGGGTCTCCTCGTTTGCTTCCTGACTTACTTCCTGTGTTTGTGTCGCTTCTTCCATTTTGTTTTACTCCGTGATTATGTACAATACGTCTCTCAATTAAACCTACAATGTATCTCTGTCCCTCAAGATGTCTTAACTTTTGGTCTGTAATATCAGGACCACTAACTGTATTAATCGTAATGCTTTTTAAATAAGTTAATACTTGTTGACCAATCGGTGTTGCGAAACAAGAACCTATTGCATCTGATATCATTTCATCATCATCTTTTTTTCGATTGTAGCCATCAATGGCAATGTATTTTTTTTCTGTCATTTATAATCCTTTAATTTTGTTCATCAAATGAATCAGATAAATATTCTTGATACAGTGATAGAAGATAACCACTCCACTTTTCTTTGGATGCTGGTATTTCAATGCTTGGATCTTTTTCATATGCCCATTTTTCAAAGCCAGTATCAAGACGACCAATTTTTTTAAGAAGAGTTTTCTTTGGTGTTTTAATTTTTCTTTTCATTTAACTGTATCTTCTATGAGATTTAGTTTTATCTGCAATGCCTTTAGGTTGTTTGGAAAACTGTTTACCTTTTTTAACTGCACGACGTTTAGCCTTAGAAGTTCTTTGATATTCTTCATCAGATAAAGAGTTAATTGCTGACGTCGGCAAGTATCTTTCTCCAGTTGCTTTTGAACCTTGTGTTGATGGCTTACCACTTTTGGTTCGCCACTTTTGTTTAGTCCAAGCGATAAGAGATCGTTGAGGTTTCTTCACGATGTGTAACCACCACCAGCTTTCTTGTAAGCCTTTGCCAACATCTGTGCTTTACGAGCAGACCATTGACCAGGATTTCCACCTTTACCACCAGCCTTTATTCTTGCAAATATTCTTTTACGCATTGATGGTTTGGTATAATTACCAGCTTCATTTACTGCCATTCTTTTTCTTCTTCATTTTAGATGCCATAATCTTTTTTCTTAATGCTTCAGGTAAATTCTTTTGTTTACCTGACATCTTTTGATCGTTTGAAGGTCTACCTTTTTGTGACCCATATGTACCTTTGCCCATCGGCATAATATATCTCCTTTAACAATCCCATTTACGAAGTGACTTATTAATTCTGCTATTGGGATCGTTTGCTGTTTTAGCAGAAGTTAATTTCTTTTTCATACCACGCATTCTTGCACAAAAACTTTTTCGACGACCAGCAGACTTTGGACTTTTCTTAGCTTGTTCTTTTGATACTGGAGGTTTGAGATTACCACCTCTGGCATTATAAGATGCACGACCTTTGGCATTTAAACCACCTTCAGGGTTCTTGCCTTCTTTTCTTTGCCAAGCTGGTGTAGCCATTATTTTTTTTATTTATTTCTCAAGACATTCAAAAGGTTAGGATTCATTGCTTTTTTTCTTTTAGTATAATTTTTAGGTCCAGCACTAGGTCGAAAACCTGATCTTTCAACTTGTTTCCTAAAGGCTGGATCAGACATTGATTCAGATGTTTCTCTAAATAAAGAAGTAATTGTGTTTACAGATTTTGATGCTTTATCGTAATTATTCTTTAAAAGGTTTTTTATTTTTTCCATTATTCTTGCTCCATCATGGGTTGTTGCTGTTGTTGCTGTTGAGCCATCTGTGCTGTTAGCTGTATAATCTCATCACGACTTGCTTTATCCCTGATTAAATTATCTGGAACACCAAACTTCCTTGCAAGATAGATTGATGCTTCTTCACTATCAATAAGTAGGTTAATCATCTGTGGTCCAAACCTTCCACCAACCAGTTCAAGGAAACGATCAACTGATACAATGTCTGCTTGTGATTGTGCTTGTGCCAATGGAGATACAGATCTTACTTTGACTTCTCTACCATTGATTGTTGGTATCTCAATCCGACCTTGTTTCTTTAAAATATAAACAACTCTTTGCAATACTGGTGTAACTAACTCAGCTTGTAATCGTCCAAACGCAGAACCAATTCTTCTTGAAAGATCAGCCATTCGTTCAGCAATCTCTGTTGCACTAGCTGGTGTTCTATTTGGATCACCAAGCATATCATTATATAAAGCTCTTTTAATATTGTTACGCATATCATTGAGAACCAAATCAGCAACATCAAATCTTCCAGCAGTAGCGATTGGCTGTAGTCCTGAAGATCCTGGTGACTTTGGAATCACAGTTCCTGGCACGAGAGAAACATTATCAGGATTAATAACACCATCATCTTCCATCTGATAGATACCTGATATTGCCATCTGTGCATTCTCAAGTATTAATTCGATTGTAAGATTGGTTGTCTTAACTGCTGAAAGGGCATTGATTAATGGACCTCTCCCATAAATCTCACCACTTGCTTTTGACCATCGATAAGCAATTATAGGACACGAACCAACACCCTCATACTGTTCTTCCAGTATCTTCTCCTTGGTTTGTAAATCAATAACACAATACTTATGTGCCATAACATTCATCTTGGAATAATCTCTGTAGACAACTTCGAGTATCTTATGTTTTTCTTCAGGGTTGTTATTTACTTTTTCTAATATCTTTTTTGTGAGAGTAGCTTTCGGATACGCAACCATAAGTTGACTACCTCTGATTTGACGTTCTCTAAAGATGTTGTCAACTCTGTCATCAGGACCAACATCCAAGACGACATGAGGGAGAGGGATTGCCGAGAACCGTACTGGATTGACTGCATCACCTTCTTCACATAGAAGGACACCAGTTCCAACAGCAAGGTCGAGGAACGATTCATGAACCTCTTGAGCGAAATTAGAATTTTGTAATACCTCGAATACATAATCAGTTACTTCCTGAAGTTGTGCATTAACACTTTCTCTTTGTTCTTTGGGGACTTCTGATCCAGCAATAAAATCAGCCCATCTTGCAAAATTTGGAACCAAGCCTGATTGCAGTCTGGATGCAAATTCCTGAACTCCGACCACAGCAGTTTCGTCGAAGATCTTGTCGTCTCTTCTTTGTCCAGGTGTTTCAGCATAGAAACTTTCTCTTTGTGGTAAGGCATACTCATAACACTCCTCAAATAGTGATACCCAGTTTTCTCTTGAAGACTTTGCTTTATCGTATCTTCTAAGAAGAGTATCTAAAGATCTATCGGAACCAGCATCTATAGGAATAACTGTACTAACTTCTACCATTACATTGAATCCTTATAAAATCCAATGCCACCTGATTGCCCTGATATTAAAGATCGTCGTCCAACTTTTCCTCCAGAGACTTTCTTTTTATAATCTTCTTGTTTTTTCTTTTCAGCTTCTTGTTTAGCTTTTTCTTCAGCCTTTGCCTTTTCGATTTCAGGATCGACTTTCGGTTCTGGCATTACATAATTAGGTCGTTTAAAAAAACACATAAGTTTGTCCTTAATCTATATACAAAAATAACTCCACGCACAAAAGTACTCGAGGGCGAAATACCAAACTATTCCATAGAGCAATAGCAAAGCTTTTAACTTTACAGTCTTGACCACAATCCATTTCTCCTTGCTTTAGGACGTCGACGAAAAACATCAAACTCAGGTTTTGCATTAAAGGATCGAAGAGGTTTATTATTGCCAATGATGGATCGTCCTTCACCAGCACCAAGCATTAAGTATTGAAGTGCATCGTGGATATGAGAATACATATTCTTCTCAGGCTTATCGGTAAATCGTTCACCTGATACTTGCATTCGTCGATACTGATAACCACCTTCAAAGCCTTTAATGATCTGACGACAGCGAAAGTCAACAAGGAAAGCTGGGATACCTTCTACCATCTTCATCAATGATTTGTTGACAGCTTCCAATCTGATTGACACATCATTCGATGGTGCTGGTAAGGCTCTAAGTCCAGCACCTCTTAGTATCTGAAATGGTGTACTTTCATCTGTCTGCGCCCTGAAGTCACCACTTGGATCTCCATAGATTAATGCTTCACAGTTGGCATACTTGGTTGCTATCTCTTGTCTGAGTATTTCAGAGAACCGAACAATCCCCATATCAAATGCAACAATCTCTGATTGGATCAGCCAACGACCTCTAATCTTTTGTGCAAATACTCCAGCTGGTGTCAGACCAAAGTCCAAACCAATATAAACTGGAATGCCGTCGGCAACTGCTATTTCTTCTTTGGATACATGCGTATCAGATACAAACATTGGATAGACTGGTTTACCATCAGAGATAGTACCCAGCTTGTTCATTACATAGACATCAATCCATGATTTTGTTTTACCTTTGACAGTGTTGTCATAGTAACTGCCTAAAAGATTCTTCTTATTTTCTGCCAGTTTATTATGGATATAATCTTGTACTTCACCATCTTGGTTTTTCTTTTCAATCATTCCTGGGGGTTGCGTAAAGAACAACCAGTTATCAGGCTTGACCAACATCTTGATTTCTTCTTTGGGGATATGATCTGGTACTGGAACTTCCCCTGACATAATCGCCCACCAGTGATCTTCTTCAGGAGCATTCGTATCACAAATAATTCCTGACCAAGATGGACCACCTTCACGCATTGAAGGAAATCTTCCAACTCTCATTGTACATGCATCAATGATTGACTTGGGTATCTCCCTTGCTTCGTTTACCCATATGCCAGTCAATTCAAGTGATAAAAGTTTCTTAACATCTTCAGGTCTATCAAGGGCAAGAAAGATAACTTCAAGTTCAACTTCACCTTTTTTAATCAGATGTGTATAGGGAACTTCCCATCTAAAGTTTCCCCAAGTGTTTTCAGGAAACCAGTCTAACCATGTTTTGATTGTGGTTGTTCTAAGTTGTGGGTTAGTATTTCTAATAATTGCCCATCTCGAACGACGTATACCTTTATCGTTTTTCTTTTGTGCCAATGCCCTTCTGAACACTTCGACACAACACGCAACCGACTTTCCACTACCAACTGGACCACGCAGTCCTCTAAAGAATGAGTCATTACGCATAAACTCCTTTAATACTTTGCCGTCAGGCTTGAAACTAAATGTTGTCAATGTGGTTGTCTTTGCCTGATTTAATTAGCTTCTCGACTGTCTCTGGTCCAATTGATGCAATCATTTTATCAGCTTCATAATCAGTCTGATGTTCATTGGGTAGATACTGAAGATGGATATGCTTAACAATCTTTCTTAATAAACTTCTTTCTTCAGGCTTTAAAATGTGAAGGAAACTCATAAATCACCCACACGTTTTAAATAAAATAAATAACCAAGATACATTATTAAACCTCCTACTAATGTGCATAAAAGAATTATCCCAACAATATTAAATATCTTTGCCCTAAATTCTTGTTGAGCATAAAGTTGTTCCTGACGTTGCTTTCTAATTTTGGATTGCATCTTCAGTAGATCACTCCACGCATTCGGACCATGAACCATATTTATCCAACTGCGAAGTTCGTCTTCCATTGCTTCAGCTTTCTTTTTGGCGGCAAAAGCATCCATTGCTTCTTGCTCAACACTTGATCCAGCAAATAGCTTTTTAAATAAAGGTGGGTTCTTGGACATCTTCTCGGCATGTTGAACATCCGATACTGCACCCATCCAGCGACCAATATCTCCGTACATACCTTCAACATCACGACCAGCTTGGAAACCTTTTTTAATTAAATTAAAAGCTGATGTAGCTGTTGCAAGTGCCGTTAATGGATCCACAATTAACCAAGAAGAGTTCTAATCATTTGTGACATAAAGTTCCCACCACCAAGGTTTCTTTTATTTTTTTTCTTACGAATGTCAGATAAAAGAGTGGGGATCTTTTCTATTGGTTGACCAGTTAAAAGATCTGTCTTTGTCTTTGAAGGATCTGTTAGATTGTCGACGACATCCTTATTATTGCCAGTAATCTTTTGAAGTGTATTGTTTAATGTTGTTTGACTCATATCAGGTCGAGCTTGTAAAAGAGTATTACCACTTCTTGAACCAACTACCTTAACAGACTTTGGATCACTGAATGCTTTCATTCTTGTTTCTTTACCAGCTAATGTCGAACCAGTAATCTCATCTTTGTAAATATTACCACCCTTGATTAACCCACCACTGATTGTAAACTTAGTCGGACTCTTTGGCTTTAAAATGGGTGGTGACATATTACTCTTTGTCGTCGTCGTCTTAACAGCATTATTTATTTGACTAGCCCTTGTTTTTATTTTTGAAGCAACTGTTTGGATCTGTTTCTGATTATCAGCTGGGTTTCTTTTTGGAGATGTTGCCTTTGCTTTGTTTGCTTTGTTTAATTTAGCAGATACCAATGCTTTCTTCTGTGAATCAGCCAGTGTCTTTGCTAACCTTGCCCTAGTCTGTTTAGCAATACGTTGAGCATTTTCTCTCTCCTGACGTTGCTGTTCTTTATCTTCCCTATCAGGTCTTGAAGGCTTACTACGTTTCTCGTATGTCTGGCTTCTTGGTGGCATGTTACTTCTCCTTTTCTAAAATAGATAAAACATTGTTCTTAAACTTACTCTTGCTTACTTCTGGTCCTTCAGGAACTGACCAGTTGACAGAAAGAGTTGAACTTTCCTTTGGATCTAATCCTACTCGACCAGAATCTTTAATTGTCTTTTCAGGGATTCTATTTCCAGCAAATGCCCTGATAGTTTCATAGTCCATCCATTTTTCTTGTTTGGTCCAGCGATAAGCAATATCCATTAAAGACATGGCACTATTATCATCTTTCCATTCAGGAAATTTTAACTTTCCTTCATCGTCCTTTTCTTTTGCATAAGTGCTTCTAGGTCTTTGGCTAAAGTCATAAGCATCTAAAATATCATAGCCAGTATCAGACCTTGTTACTGTAAAGCTACCAAGTATTGTTCTTAAGTTTGCATCAGGGGTGTTCTTTTTAAGTTCACCTTCATT
>Ga0181414_1000439_pt1 | contig 12737 bp, 24 predicted proteins | sample 37SPOviralmetaG_FD_130139 | JGI IMG/M metagenome (GOLD analysis project Ga0181414, IMG submission 130139) | Marine viral communities from the oligotrophic San Pedro Time Series (SPOT) site, San Pedro Channel, CA, USA - 37 SPOT_SRF_2012-11-28 | ecosystem: Environmental > Aquatic > Marine > Strait... | reverse complement strand
GAGTATGCAGAGGGCCCCCGCAGAGGGGGGTAGAAGCTGTCCCAGAGGCCCCGTGCAGAGGCCCCTCCTACGTCATCCAGATACCCCTCATATGAGGCCCCTAAGTAGTTGATTTTATTGATCTTTTTTGAGGTTATATCTTTCTCTTTCTTCTGCTGTGATGAGCGCATTGAATAGAGGTTCGCCTCTCTCCCACTCTACTTCCCATAATCCGTCTTCGTATCCCTTGATCAGCTCTTCTAGGCAGTAGCTCTCAAAGGGATTTCCAGATTCTAGAGATCTGGCAGATAGTCTACGCAGCGCGTGAAGCGTATAGTCAATAACCTCGGCGCTCATCGGTATCCGACCCAGTCTAGCAGTCTCTCTACTACGGGTTCTAACCTAGGTGGCATCATGGCATATAGATCTTCATACTTTATCCAGCGCCATTCGTCGTTCTCTGGTTTCCCTAGTTCTGGATTAACCGGGCAGAACGGTTCGGTATCTGATACGCTATCAGCTAGAAAATAAGTAGCAGTCTTTTGCCGCGCTCCTGTTCCGTAGGTTACAGCGACCGGTGCAGTGCCGATGTCTACGTAGTCCACACCTGCCCTGAGACTTACCTCTTCCATTACTTCTCTAATGGCTGCGTCTCTATGGGTCTCGCCTTCTTCTAGATGTCCCTTTGGAAAGTCCCAGTTGGCGTAAGCTCGTACGCAAAGTACTGAGCCTCGGTCGTTATCAATGATCGCATATCCTGCGCTTTGCTGCATCTTAGTCCTCCAGGACTTCTAGTTCTGTATATGGATGTTCTAATAGCTTACCGTCTTGCCATCTAACGGTAACCCTGCGTCCCTTGAAGTAGACAGCCATGACTCTTCCTACCTTACCTTGGTCTAGCTTTCTATCTGATAACCTAACCCAGTCATTGACTCTCATATCTACGCCTATCAGCCACAAAAAAAAGAGGGTCGGGGGATGTGGCGTCCCCCGACCCGTATACCGTCAGACAGCGGAGACGCGTGCCACCTCACGGAAACCTTGACGCTTAAGGTCCAGGAAGAACGTACCTCCTGCCCCGCCAAAGCGATTCTTAACCATCTGTAGAACTCGACAACCTCGAAGATCAATATCCTTCTCCTCAACAGAGAGGGTCATCATAGAGTCTACCATGTGCTTGAGAACATTAGAACCAGCCATCTGACCGGTCTTATTAACCTGTCCGATCACCACAGCGTTACAGAAGTTCTCTTTGCAGAAATCAGTAATCATAGCCAGGGAGCGTTGAGCCGTACGACTATTAGTATGAATACCATTCTTACCATCATTAAGACACTGTAAAGAGTCAACAATCAGAAAGAAAGGTTTACTAGGATTTGCATCGATGATCTTCTTGCAGTTCTCGAGAAGCGTAGGAACGTGTACTTCCTGCCCGGCACGAAAACCGTTCTTAAGATTGAGTCGTTCTGCAACGAGCTTAACCTGAAAGAGGCTTTCCTCTGCAGTGTTGAACACCACGTTAGCACCCCGACCCGTAAGAGAATCAGCCATTTTAAGCATGAGTGTGGTCTTGCCGGCACCAGGCGTACCAGTAAAGAAAGTAACGGCTGAGGGTGTAAAGCCCTCACCGCCGAAAGCATCGTCCACGAACTTGATACCAGTCTTGATTCGAGATCGAAGGGCTTTAGGAACTCGAATATCCATGATGTTCTTGCCGAATGCGATGTCATCTTTTTTAACGTTAAGCTTCATATTGCGTCTCCCGCTTAGTTATCATCTCTAGAGGTTACCACTACCTCTTCCTTATGTTCTTATTATACTATAAAAATAAGAAATATGCACAAATCTTTAAGATTTTTTAAGATGTTTTGTGACGTATCCCATTCCCAAGGCTGTTAACACCCAGCCACCCGACTCTGACTTGGCCCATAGTCGGCTAGCGTATTCGGTATCTTCTTTCCAGAAAGTTCTCGAGAAGTAACGGCTGTACTTACCTCTGTTCCACACCCTGCCTTTTTCAAAGCATAGATGACGGGTAATATCTGTATATCGGGAATGTGGGTTATCAAACAAGTAGTTAGCAATGATGTTAAGATTATTAATTTTCATGGAGATCTCCCAAGTGTTTGATTTTATTGAACTTTTTGCACGTGATGGTGGCCATGGCACAGGTACTGACCATCTGACCAGCGGACATGAACTTTGTAAGGTGTCTCCTCGATAACCTCGCCTAGACCACGCCTGAGGTATGCATCAAATTTTCCTCCCCAGATCAACCCCTGCAGTTCATCAGCGTCATCCTTGACCGGCTTTACTATGTCACCTTTCTGAAATGTCATATCTATCTCCTTACCAGAAATTAATTGTGAAGTCATGGCCCTTGGACTCGATGAAAGCCTTAAGAGAGCTGAGTGACTTACGTGTGTAAACCACGTTACCACATTTAGCGGTGAAGTAGCTGTTACGACCGGCAGCCCTGTAATCAATGATGAAATTTTTCTTTGGGAAGATTTGCATAATGTAATCCTTTTTATTTTTTTAGAAGAGGTTTATCCCCTCCTTCCTTATGATTCATTATACCATGATTTCAAGGATTTTGCACAAAAATGTATAAAAAGAATTAAAAAAAGAAAAAATAAGCTGACGGGGAGACTTGAACTCCCAACCTGCTGATTACAAATCAGCTGCTCTGCCAATTGAGCTACGTCAGCATGGAGCGGGTGATCGGTCTCGAACCGACAACATTCAGCTTGGAAGGCTGACGCTCTACCAATTGAGCTACACCCGCAAATTCGAATTTGGTGGGCCCACCTGGACTTGAACCAGGAACCTACGGTTTATGAGACCGTTGCTCTAACCAATTGAGCTATAGGCCCAGAAAAAAGGCGCATGGACGTTGGCGCGACCCTCCTCGGCTGCTATTCGGTTATTGCTGCAAATGACGTACTCTTTCTTCACCTTTGCAACGGCGGTACGTATCTGTTTGCATTTTCACCGAATAAACGGAGCCCTCCATGCTAGAGGTGACTGTGTATCATGTGAACCCCAGTGCCTGACCGCTCACAAAAGAAAGCACAATCGATGTTAGTTCTTTATGACATCATCAAGCTCAGTGTCTTGTTCTTCAGTTCTCTCAGTGTCTAGGCTATTCATGAAGCCTCTTAGACTCAAGATGATCGATGACATCGTAACCACAATTAACAGTACCTTTAAAAACTCAGCAAGATTTCCGCTCATAACTACTCCTTATAGTAGTTGGCTAACCCCATAAGCGTTGGTGCCCAAAGACCGATAAAGATTGCAAATCTTTCGGCGTGAGCAGGATCTGCTTCCCCCACAGTTACCCAAGTTAAAATTGACATACCGACTGATATCAATGACGCCAAATAGCACCATCTAGATAAACTTAGCTTTTTCATGTTTTCTCTCCCACTAATTAAAAAGCACCCCGGACAGGATTCGAACCTGTGACCCACGGCTTAGAAGGCCGTTGCTCTATCCAGCTGAGCTACCGAGGCTTAATGTTCGGGTTACTGAGAGAGGTTAGGCTCCCTTGTTCACCCTTTATCCTATTCCTTCCGACCAAAGCCGGCGTCTCTCAACCCCTAACGGTTGTAGACCTTTATATTTAGATGAAGCTATTGCCTTCGTTCATCTCTAATAAGGTAACATGCCATCCGCGGATGTACAAGCATTATGCCAACCCCTTTGCTTCTCGAATGAGGTTGGTCACCTTCATGCCGATGACCTTGTGAATCTTCTTCACGTTGTCTCTCTGCTTGGATGTAGCGATTCCATTCCAGAAGTGGATGAGTTGTTCTCCACCCAGATTCTCAATGAACTCACAAGCGTTAGAGACGTTATCGTTTGACCAGTCATTTTCTCCCGCGTGCCTGATAAGCTTCTCAACGATAGCCAGTGTCTCAGAAGCGGACGCCGATTCTATGATGTCTTGGTTAACTTGGCCGTTCAGAACGTCTTCGGCCTTGATGATTTTCTCGTATCGTGCAACGAACTCTGAGAAGGCGATGCCAGCCTCAGTTCCGACGAAGCCCTGACACAGTGGGTAAAAACCTTCGGGGCGCGTGCCGCAGTGCTCACTGGGTGAGAGTCCCATAAAGCTTAAGCTTTGATTCAGCCTGTCCCAAGAAGCGGGAGTAGGAATCACAGTACCGGGTTCTACAGTACTTGGGTCAACTCTCAAATGTGATGGGTTCTGTCGAACAAAGTCAATGATTACAGGATCGACACCGGCTTCTTGTGCCCAGTTGATCCAGTCAGACTCAGTTGGTTCGAGGTCAACAACCCAGAAACGACGTAACAATGCAGGATCCATATCGTTAACATCGTATTCATTTCCCCAGTTCACAGCTGCGACAACGCGCGTATCAGGGTGTAGACGAAGTGGCTCACCGTCCACGTTGTTACCTAGCTCTCGGTCCAAAACAATCTGAAAGAAAGATTGCATGACCTGAGGCATCGAGCGGTTCAGCTCGTCCAGCATCAGTACAACGGGCTCGCGACAAGCACGAACATAAAACGATGGAAGGCAGAACGTCGCTACCCCTGCGGTCTTGGACGTTTCAAAGTCCGGGATTCCGCTAACTTGCGATTCGTCCATCGTCGAACCACGAACATCGATGAAAGGCAGGTCAAGCTCGTCAGCGAGTGCCCGTGCCATCTGACTCTTCCCGACTCCGGTTGGGCCTCTCATGAGGATCGCCATCTTCGGGGGAAGTTTCCCTGCCAGCTTTTTAAAAGTTTTGATATCCATAGTTCGTCTCCATCTAAGTTATGAGGTTACCACCACCTCGTCCACATTCTTATTATACCTTCTTTTCACCTTCTTTGCACAAATTTAAAAAATTTTTAAAAATAATCTCACTCGAAGGGGCGCTAAATTGCGCCTCAGCGATCATTGTGTTTATTTTTCTCTCTTTCGCGGATCACCTCTCTCACAAAGCGAGCCACTCTCTTGTCTCTTTGGTATCCTTCCCTGATGTCCAGGGCCCACTTCAAAGCGAGCAGAGATATAACACCCAGACCCACTGCAGTAAAAAGTTCGACGCCAGTCACGTAATCAGGTTGGACTTCCATTGAGCACCTCCAATCTAAGTGTAAGCGCGTAGACCCGGGTGTACAAAGAAAATGTGACTCCAAGGGGCGCTAAATTGCGCCTCAGCAGTCATTGCAGGGAGGGCGATCGCAACAAAATTAAAAAAAGTGAAAAAAAGCCTGTACGTTTGCGCGAGCCTGGGCCAAGTCGCAAGTCGAGCGAAGCGGGAGATAATTGTACACGAGCCGATTTAGAGCTGTAATCGAGCCCTTCACCATGACCCGTCAGAGGTACCTCTCTTCACCCTCCAGGAGTGGCCGTGTAACCACAGCCTAGAAATCATAGCCAGGAATAGAAGTGTTAGTGAGTGTTATGCAGTGTAAGAGAGTGTATAATTGTGTCTCTGAGTGACAAGGGACTCGGGCCAGAGCTGCTAGCGGGTACACAGAGCGAGGGGGAGACGCTGGTGCGCTGAGTGGGAGTGGGTGGTGTTCTAATAAGCGTATGCTTAGGCGTTAGTGCTTCTATAGGAGATGTGTTGTGTGTGTGAGGTGTTATTAGTAGTTCTTCTATTTCTATAGTTTGTAGCCCAAATTTATTTGAAGTAGAAGCCCTGTCTAAGGACGTTCTTGTCTTCGACGTACTTATAACCCACGGGTGGTCTTATCTTCTCACCGCGAAAGACCGGGATAGCCGATACATAGTCTCCGTGTCGCCAATTAGGATTGAGTCTAATGTGAACTTCGATGACTTTGTCTCCAATCATTTCGATGTTAAAGTATCGATAGTCTCCTTTGAGCTTCTCGAGAATCTCGGGCATCGGGACTTCCCTGTCGATCTTTCTCCATTCTCTCCATTTCCACAACGGATCTTTTTTTCTTCTTACACCTTCGAGACAAAGTATCTGTTTTCCGTCTTTGTAGTCGATGCTAAGATGCTTGCCCGTAAACTTCTCACACCAGAAAAACCCGTCAGGTACTAAATCCTCAGAACGATCTTTAATCTTTACAAATTGAGAACCTAGTCCCATCCCCATGAGATTCATGATCGGTCTTACAATATATTCATCGGGTTTCGGTACAGGCATGCCTCGAGGCCCACATTCATATCCGAGACGGGTTGATAATATTAGCTTATCGTGAATCCAAAGATCTTCATGATTGAAGTCTTTCCATCCGACAAAATCTTCGTATTTAGAATCTTGAATCATAATCCATGAGCTAAGTAGATAAAAGACGACCTCACTGGTGATCACATTTTCCAGATCGTTGATTCTCCGCTCAATTGCGGCGGGCGCGAGTGCCTTCCCGGGAGTTAAGGACTAGTCGAGGTGAACTATTTCACCCACGGACCAAATCGTCTTTTGTCTATAAAGCGTTTGTTAACCGCTTGTTAAGTGCCAACCCTGTTCTTTCGGACATCTATAGATTTCTAGCCTCAAAGGGTTGGCTTGTTCTGCATCTTCGAAAGACACGTAACACCATTTGAGATCTCCGTTTCTATCTGTGCACCCGCAATGTCTTCTGTTTGGTCCGATGTGCCACCATCCGCAGATGTCGCATTTGTAAGGTACCAATTTGTATCCATAGTCACGAGCTACACGTTTAATGCCAGCCTCAGCTGACTTCTTGTCATAAAATTTCTTTCTTGGTTTTCCGTATCGGTTGTTACAATTTTCTCTAATCGTAAATTAACATGATATCGGTCGTTCCCGAGTTTCGCATATTTCTCCTGTCTTAATGAGCAAATCAGGTCTGCAACCTCGCCGTCTTACACAAACCTGACGGTTTATCTGTGAGTTCTTCTCACATTAAATTATAAAAGTCTGTTTCGGAAACGTAAAGAGCGGGAAAAACCAGCTTCACACTTCCTCCTTCAAGTATTTCAAGATACACGGTTTCTTCATCAAGCTGCCTTAAAGATGGATCTTCTTTTTCTGTTGCAAGAACAAGTGCCCACACTGGATGGGACCGAACCTCAGCCCAGACCCGTTTTGTCACCAGCTGGCCTACTGAAAAGTCTGTCACTGGCTTGTCTCGAGAGGACCGCAGTACCCTCTAATCATTGTTCTCTTTATCCCGAACTTATCGTACTCTTTCCATGGTTCACCAACATTGTTCCTGTCGTGACGCTTAAGTTTGATGTCTTCTGGCTTTGAGACGATACAGATAGGACAATTTCTACCTAGGTACATAACTTTGTCTTCGATAGTATCAAGATCACTATCTAGAAGGTAATTCACCATTGAACTTACGTCAACAACGTGCTCAACAACGAAGTCAGCGTAATCGTAGCCAAGCTTTCTAATCTTTCCGGCAGTAGATGGAAATATTCTAGATCGAGCAGATCTGAGATGTTCGACCAAGGAATTAAATGCATCTTCTCCTAAGATCTCTCTTGCCCCGCTACTAATATAAAGAGGTTGATAGTTTTCCAGGCCGTGCTCTCTAAAAAGAAGCATGGCGATAGCTTTTTTAATAAACCCTACATCTTGTGTGTTTTGATAGTTTTCTATTAGAATTTTCCCGGATTTAATTCTAGCTCGAAGCTCTTCTCTTCTAAGAAGCTTATTCATTCTTACACAATCCCTTGACAATTAAAATGAAACCACCAGACAATATAGCTGGGCAAAGGTGTTGTTATTGCACCTTCCCAGTACAACTCAGCATACTCAAATATATGAGAGCAGCTGTGCATTTAATATTGCCTTTCTGAATGACACAGATATCCTTGAAAAATCTCACAGTTTTTTTCTATCTCGTCTTTTGAAGCATAAGTCAAAGTACCGTCATTGTTTAGTATCCGATATGCATTGACATCACCGTGACTGTCTTTGTAGATTATGAGACTTACTGTATTGTCTCTCTTGTCTCTGACCAGATCTCCAACTTTCATCATGATACTTCCTTCAAGCTATTTTTACAACTAGAGTTCATAAAGGACTAATCCGATGAGGTAGCAAGTTCCAAAGAAAACGACTATTGTAACAATCGGATCCATGTTTAAACCTGCGAAAAGATTATCATACCAAGAAAGATAATCAAAATCGTTACCGGTGCCAGAACATAACCAACAAAATATTGATTCATTAATTCTCCTCCTTCTTGAGCTTAGACAGATCCTTAGGCCAAAAACATAACTGCAAGTATTCCTAGGACCACCGCTGCTGGGAGTGCTACTACAGCCATCGTAGCAACGATAGATCCAATGCAGAAGTAGAAAAGAAACTTAAAACTAAGAACAAATGTTTTTGAAATAAAATCTATCATATTGACTTCACCAGATATTGAGTAGAAACAGCGTTTGCGAAACCTTCATCGAGAGTACCGCAGCTTCCGACGTATCTAAGCTTGGCTGTTTCTCCTCCGTAGTATGTTTCAACAACTTCCCACGGAAAACCTTTACCAACAGGAGAGAAGAACTGAAGAGACCTTGACTGGACGACTCTGTCGCCGGGCTTAAGATTTCTGTTTCCAATTTTGATCTTCTTGGTCATCTTTGACCTCCTTTGTTGTAGTTCCTATCCTTTATAGTTCTATTATACAACAAGCGATCAAATCTTGCACAAATTTAACAGATTGTTTTTATTTTTTGGGTAGATAGGGCCTAATGCAATGGGCAAAAACCCAGTACCCTGCATTGAAGACATGGCTGAGGACTGGAAGCCTTGAGAGAGCTACTGATTTTCGAAACCCTAGTTTCTCATACATCTTTCGAAAAGTTTCAATTCCAACGGTTTCTTCACCGTCGAACTCTCCGATCATCTCAGATTCAAAGTCGCGACCATTAAGGTCAAAGTCACCGCTGCTAATATCAATGAACTCAATACCACAGGATTCTCCTTTTTTTCTAATAGCGTTAATTTCCAGAGAGCACACGTAACAGCTCTCATCGTAATATACTTTGTCTTTTCTGCTCATTTTACAGCCTTTATCGCAGAGTTGATGTTAAATGCGATGTTTCGAAAATATTCTCGGTCATTTCCTACTTTCGTAACCATCGCAGCTGTACCGATACGAATTCCAGAAGTCTCCCAAACTCCTCGAGGATCATTGGGTATGCTGTTTTTGTTAACAACAACATTGTATTCTTTCTCCAGGGTGTCAGCTACTTCTCTTCCAGACTTTTCATCAGTGTGAATGAGAATAATATGGGAGTCGGTACCCCCAGTAGTTATTTTAACACCCAGATTTGTTAAGATCTCACACATGTATCTTGCAGTATCTACAACGTCCTCTGAATACTTTTTAAATTCTGGCTGTAAAGCCTCATAAAATGACTGAGCTTTTCCTGCGACCTGATTCATCAGTGGCCCACCTTGAGTACCCGGGAAGACAGCGCTGTTTATTTTCTTGCTGTAATCAGGATTGTTCCAAAGTATCATTCCACCTCGAGCTCCCCGGAGAGTCTTATGAGTGGTTGACGTAACAAAGTCTGCATGGGGGATCGGGCTCTCATAAGTGCCACCTGCGATAAGACCACTATAGTGTGCCATGTCCACCAGCAAAAAAGCTCCGCATGAATCCGCTATCTCCCTGAACCTCTTGAAATCAATTTGCCTAGGGTATGCACTAGCTCCGGCTATGATCATCTTGGGTTGCAAGCTAACGGCTTGTTCTGCCAGAGCATCATAGTCAATCCAGCCCTCTGAGTCGACGCCGTAGAAGTGATTGTCAAACCACTTTCCACTTATGTTGGCGGGTGACCCGTGTGAAAGGTGCCCACCTGCTGACAGATCCATGCCGAGTATCCGATCTCCCGGAGAGAGGAAAGCTTTAAAGATCGCCAAGTTAGCATTCGCACCGCTGTGGGGCTGGATGTTAGCAAACTGGCAGTCATAGAGTTGCGTTACTAGCTCGATGCCATAGAGTTCCATATCATCGTAGTGTTGACAACCATTATAATAGCGTTTTCCAGGATATCCTTCGGCATACTTGTTAGTAAACTCTGATCCACAGAAGTATCGCACTGCATCGGAAGCAAAGTTTTCTGAGGCGATAAAATTGTTTTCTGTGCTCTGTCTTTCGTATTCTCTAATGAGAATGGAGTTTATTTTTGAATCTCTTTCACTCATTTTTTCTTCCTAGTGGCGGGGAACCTTCCCTGATTTCCCATCCCGTCATAATCTATGAAGTCAGGTGAAGACGTCTTAGAAGCAAAAGTTTTCTTTTCTTCGAGACTTTTAAACTCTGCCTCTTTTTCTTCACTCTTTTTTCTTGAAAAGATCGATCTAATTAATGAAAATATTCTCATTGAGCTCTCTCCTTATCTAGGTACTCTTCAATTCTATTCAAAGAAATCTCTTCGTTTTTATTTTTGATTTGTTATGTGCCAAGCCTTGCTGTATGGGCATGGGTATATTCTAAGAAACCTGCTTTCAAAATCAGGTGCTGCATCAATGTGATTGATAGCAATTGACCTTGATGGGTAAGACTGCTTAGGTCGACCGAATCGATCTCTGCAATGATCGCATATTTCTATGATTGATGTTTTTGACATTAGAGTCCAATCAACGAAAATAAACTAGTCAGATGATCCTGGGTCGATTGGGTGTCTTTTCCACTCGTTTTCAAGCCAGCTGTTAATCTGTTTTCGAGTTTCTTTAATCTGCAGAAAAAGCCAATGGGAACCTGTCCATTGTTCAGCAGTCCATTTTTTATTTGAATCTTCTCTAACCCTGAGTTCTCCTGGGATGTATTTCTTTAACATCTTAGACTCCTTGTATCTTACGGAATCTAAATAGGAGACAGAGAGCTATTTTTTCTTTTTCTTCTTAGGCTTCTTTGCTTTTCTTTCAGTCATTTTTCCTCCTGATTCTTCAACAAGAACATATACATCATTCTCCATGCAAAGTCTTCCCCAGGATTCACAACTCGCAACCGAAAGAGTACCAGGCTCGAAATGTCTTTCGAGCCATCTATGGCGTACCCAACCTCCAAGCCAACTGCCTGGAGATGGAACCCATACTCTACCTTCTGCTCTAATGAACTGGCACTCTCTAGACATTTTTCTTTCCTTCGACTTGTTCTAAGACAACTCTTTTTCCGAAGTCACCCTTTTCTTCGCGCTTGTAATATGCGTGATTTACAACACTTGAAAAATCAATATTCCAATGTCTCAAGGTTTCTAAGAAAACTTCATAGATGTCACAAGCCTCTTCTACTGAGGGCTTTTCGAAAAACTCAAAGAGTTCCTCATCAAACTTTTCTTGAAGAAGAATGGGCATTTCAGAAATATCTGCTTCTCTTACAACTGCTCTTTTCCCAGACTTGCCGATAATATCAGGGATCTTGTGTCGTATTAGCTTTCTTCTCATTTCTTCCTCTAGCGTCTTCTAGCTTTTCGTTGATCTCATCTAAGTCGTGCATTATCGATTCAAGCATCAGTGAAGTCGCTTCAGCTTCACCTAAAGCTTCGTCAAGCTTTTCTGATGTAGATCTGATTAGACTTAAGCTTTTGCTGTTAACTTCTACTCTCGATAGATGATCTTTAGAAGATAGATCTCCTTTTTTCGAAATTGAATAATAGGTCCCAAAGCCTATTAAGAAAGTCATAAGAAGTGCTATTTGAAAACCTCTGTCTTTTATTACGTTCAAGATTCACCTTTCAGTTTCTTTTTCGCCACCAGTCAAAAGCTACGCTGCCTACAAAGATAGCGGCGCCAAGGGTGGCAACATCAATTATAAAGTCGATCATGTTCGACTCCTTTCTTTATAACTGAAGTATAAGACCCTGAGAGTGATTGTTCAAAAACTAGTCTTGTAGTCTTTCAATAACTTCATCGATTCTCTTAATGTAGCTATTCATGTAGTGATCGCTTATTGATTCGTGCAGAAGGTTTGACCAAGTTCCAGAAACTAGAACTCTGTTGGCATCGTGCTTACTAAGCCATTTCCAATGACCTCCATCTTCTAGTATCGCCTCTTCCCCTAGATGACGGTAAGGTCCATGAATAGATGATATGATGGTGAGGGGCGGAACAAGAGGGACCACGTCTTCGTGATCAACAATACGCAATAGATTTAAATCCCAGAAAGTTTTTACTCCATCCTCATTGGTAACCTTGGGCTGTCCAAACGTAATACAGGACTTAATTTCTCTGCCCTCCTTGTGATAGTACATACCCAGAATTGCAGCAGCAGCTCCTCCCAAAGAGTGACCAGTAATTCTTAGACCATAACCTTTCTCTAGCCTTGGAGAAAATTCCTGGTAAGCTGCTTTTGCTAGCTCGTGAAAGCCTTTATGGACATATATGTCAAGGATCGGATCTCTTTCCTTGACATATTCCGCGTCCATGACGGCATTATGTTTGTTTGCAGTCCCTCGAACACCTAGCCAGACCTCTTTGTTTTCGTGATCCGTTACCATGACAATTCGAGATTGCTGCCTAGGTAGAATCATTGACCATGCTGACTTTCCATACTCTTTTTCTATTTCTTCTGGTGTCCCATAAGATAGTTTGCTAAGTACGGCGTGCTTCCTAACAAGATCCCAGTCGACAGAGCCGCCATCTTCTTTTCCGTACAAGTTGATCAAAAGAGGGCCACACCCCCATGCCAATAAGACTAATACTGATACTGTTATTAAGATTTTCAAGATCATTCACCCACCTTTCTTTGTTTGAATGTGGGTAAATATGGAGAGGGGTGAGGAAAGCTTACGTAAGGACCTCGTAGGATCCGATGTTCATCCAGGGAGTACT
>Ga0181414_1000437_pt1 | contig 12756 bp, 24 predicted proteins | sample 37SPOviralmetaG_FD_130139 | JGI IMG/M metagenome (GOLD analysis project Ga0181414, IMG submission 130139) | Marine viral communities from the oligotrophic San Pedro Time Series (SPOT) site, San Pedro Channel, CA, USA - 37 SPOT_SRF_2012-11-28 | ecosystem: Environmental > Aquatic > Marine > Strait... | reverse complement strand
TCTGGAGCAGGTACATTCGCAGTCAGCACCAGTACAACTGGAACACCTGGAACTCTTACATACAAATGGCAGAGACAGACAGCAAATGCAACTACTCGTTGGGTTGACATTGTTGGTGGAGCAGGTGGACTTGATACAGGTATCACATACTCTAACTTCACAACTGCAACACTTGCATACGCATCACTTGGTGGAGCAACCTTAGACGGTTACAAGTACAGAGTGAAGATCAACTCAGCAGGTGGTACAGAAGAGATCATCTCAAACGGTGCAGCAACACTAACCTTCGGCAGTTAATAACTAACTAAATGAAATTTGACGAACTGAATGAGTCTAACTACATTCTGTTCGCCATAAAACATTATGAAAATCCTCATTGTGTTACACGAGAGGATTTCGATGAAGATGTGAAACGCTTCAAATATTTGAAACGTTTATTGAAAAGATATTTAAGAGGGGGTCCTTTAAGGATCCCTTTAATCTTAAATCACCTCATCATACTTTATAATGTCTTTGGCGAAGCAGCAACACCATTGCTCTTTTTTAAATTTGAGAGAGAATATTGGTGCTTACTTAAGACTCTACTACTTTATTTGAATAAATACCCAGTAGGGATGATGCCAGAACTTGACATTGATCCTACACTTCAAGAAGAACTAGACAAGATCTAATGAACGAAGAAATGATGACAGCAGGAACAGGCGGTTTCAGTGGCAGTGCTGCTGCAACTGGTCCCAATGCGGGGTATGATCCTGTCATAAAGTTCAGAAAGAAAATTAAAAAGAAAAAAATACAAAAAGAATCCAGAGAAAATCCGACAGAACCATCCAAACTATACCAATATAAGGTTACTATACCGACAGTTGGAGAAACTATTATCTATGCTAATAGTCCTGCTGAACTTAAAATGAAACTTCGCATGTCTATCATGCCACAGTACAGAAATGACATAAGCATAGAACGTATACTTCCCGCCATGGCAGGTAAGTTCTTTTACGACAAGAGAATGAAGCACATGAGGAACGTTCAAGAAGAGAACGGTGGCGATCAGCAGATGAAGGCAAAGCAAGCACAGATGAAGATCGCTATTGAGAAGAAGAAGGTTCAAATGAAGAAGCAAGAGTTAGCAAAGCAACTCCAAATGAAGACTCAACAGTTAAAGAAACAGGCAAGGGCAGGGGCAGAACAAGACGCAACAAGGTAATGTCGGACATTAATACAGCAATACTAGAAAGACTTGAAAAGGTCGTTGATTCCTTACAGGAAAATTCTGTAAAGATGGGGCAACTTCTTGCGGTTCATAATGAGAAGTTAGATAAACAGGACAGGATCGACGCAGTGCTATTTGAAAAGATAGACAGTCTGCATAAAGATATGACTAGGGAGACTGAATCAATAAAGAAAGGATGTGAACGTGATATTCGTAAGGTGGATGACAGATTAAGATTGATGGAAAAGAAAATGTGGACTATAGCAGGTGGACTCGTAGTAATAAGTTTTATCATATCCCTTCCAGGGCAAGTCATCATGAGAAACTTGACAAGTGACCCAGGTAATAGTACAATAGAAAGTTTAGTTAAGTAACTACCTTTAGTGATTGATTTACTCTATACTAATTTAGTATCAGCAAGACTGGACAAATTTAAAAGGATTAAAGAAGGCACCTATAATTTTAGGTGTCCTTATTGTGGTGACTCACAAAAATATAAAAACAAAGCAAGAGGTTATCTCTTCCAGAAAAAAGCAGGACTTATCTACAAGTGCCACAACTGTGGTGTAGGTAGGTCCTTTGCTAATTTCTTAAAAGACCAAGCAAGTGATCTTTATGATGAGTATATCATGGAGAGATACAAGGCAGGTACAACAGCAAAGAAGGGTGTTCATGGAGGATTTAATGTACCAGAACCTAAACTAGATTTTGATAAACCAACATTCAAAAAGAAGGGAGAACTGCAAGATATCCGATCACTAAATATATCGCACCCCGCAAAAAAATACATCGTCGGTAGAAAGATTCCAGAGAAATATTTCTCTGATTTATACTACGTTGATGAGTTTTGTACATGGGTAAACACACAAAAACCAACTTTTACAAATGTCAATAAAGATCATCCCAGAGTTATTATCCCATTCATCGATGAGAAAGGAGAATGGTTTGGTTTCCAAGGGAGATCACTTGATGTAAGAGATAAACTACGTTACATCACGGTCATGTTGGATGACTCTCGAACCAAAGTATTTGGATTGAACAGAGTTGACTTCAAAAAAACTGTATACATTACAGAAGGACCATTTGATAGTCTCTTTATTGACAATGCAATCGCTATGGCAGGTGCCGATATAGATTGGGACACGATTAAAGATAAAGAGGCAGTCTTCGTTTTCGATAACGAGAGACGAAACCCAGAGATAGTCAAACGTATGTCAAATGCTATTGACAGGGGTTACGAAATTGTCATTTGGCCAACACATTTGGTTGAAAAAGATCTTAATGATATGACAATGGGTGGACATAATGTTCAATCTCTGGTAGAATTTAATACTTACAACGGATTAGAAGCACACGTTAAACTTAGTGAATGGAAAAAGGTATGACACCAACAGCAGAAGCAACTAAAATAAATGTTATCAAGAGGGATGGTTCTAAATGTCCTCTTGACATTAACAAGATTCATAAGATGGTAGAACTTGCTTGCGAAGGACTCGCAGGTGTATCTGAATCTCATATAGAAGTGAATGCAAACCTACAGTTCTTTGATGGAATCAAAAGTTCTGACATCCAAGAGATTCTTATTAGATCAGCAAATGATTTGATTGATCTTGAGGCACCAAACTATCAGTATGTTGCTGCTAGACTTCTTTTATTTTCCTTAAGAAAATCTGTCTATGGTGATCATCCAGACAACCATCCTTCTCTATTGACTCACATTCAAAAGTGCGTTGAGGGGGGTGTATATGACCCTACAATCGTCGATAAGTTTACTAAGGAAGAATGGGGTATACTCGATAGTTATATTGATCACGATAGAGACTATCTTTTTACCTATGCAGGTATTAGACAAGTAGCAGATAAATACTTGGTACAGTGCAGAACGACTGGTGAAACATATGAGACACCACAGTTCATGTACATGATGGTTGCTGCAACACTCTTCCAAGATGATGATAAATTTTACAGGTTAGAATATGTCCGAAAATACTACGACGCAATCTCAAAGCACAAAATCAACATCCCCACACCTATCATGGGAGGGGTTAGAACTCCAATTAGACAGTTTGCTAGTTGTGTTCTTGTTGATGTTGATGACACCCTCGATTCTATCTTTAGCAGTGATATGGCGATTGGCAAATATGTTGCACAACGTGCGGGGATCGGTATCAACGCAGGTCGCATCAGGGGTATCAACAGCAAAATCCGTAGTGGAGAAGTACAACACACAGGCGTTGTACCTTTCCTCAAAAAGTTTGAAAGTACTGTCAGATGCTGCACTCAGAATGGCATTAGAGGTGGATCAGCGACTGTCCACTTCCCCATCTGGCACCAAGAAATAGAAGACATCATTGTTCTCAAGAACAATAAAGGAACTGAAGACAACAGGGTAAGAAAACTTGACTACAGTATACAACTATCGAAACTCTTCTACGAGAGGTTCATCACGAATAAAGAGATTACTCTTTTTTCTCCTCATGATGTGCCAGGGTTGTATGATAGTTTTGGTACAGAGGATTTTGATAGTCTATACGTCCAGTATGAGTTAGACGAAAGCATACCAAAGAAGACTATCGGTGCACAGAAACTGATCATGGATATATTAAAGGAACGAGCAGAGACTGGTCGTCTTTATATAATGAACATGGATCATTGTAATAGTCATAGTTCATTTAAAGATAAGGTAAGCATGAGTAACCTCTGTCAAGAGATTACATTACCAACAGATCCTATCAATCACATTGATGGGTCAGGTGAAATTGCTTTATGTATTTTATCTGCTATCAATATAGGTAAGATTAATAAGTTGGATGAACTTGATGAGTTATGTGAACTAGCAGTCAGAGGATTGGATGCTTTGATTGATTATCAGAACTATCCTGTCAATGCTGCAAAGCAAAGTACGCTTAACCGTAGATCATTAGGAATAGGGTATATTGGTCTAGCACATTACCTTGCAAAAAATGGTGCAAAGTATGATTCGCAGAAGGCACATGACCTCGTTCATAAGTTAACAGAGAGGTTCCAATATGCCCTTCTAACAACGTCTAATCGTCTCGCTATGGAAAAGGGTCCATGCGGTTATTTTGGTAAAACAAAATATGCTGATGGAATACTTCCTATTGATACATATAAGAACGACGTAGATGAAATAGTACCGAATGACTTACTTTGTGACTGGGAATCTCTTCGGGAGAGGATCAAAAAGTATGGACTCAGGCACAGCACTCTGTCCGCACAAATGCCTTCGGAGAGCAGTTCCGTTGTGTCTAATGCAACAAACGGAATCGAACCACCTAGAGACTACTTGTCCGTTAAAAAATCAAAGAAAGGACCTCTTAAGCAGATTGTACCGTCTTACGGAACTCTAAAGAATAACTATACTTTACTATGGGATATGCACAACAATGATGGGTACATCAAAGTTGTTGCTGTGATGCAGAAATTCTTTGACCAAGCAATCAGTGGTAACTGGAGTTACAATCCAGAAAACTATACTGATAATGAAGTACCTGTGTCAGTAATGGCACAAGACCTTCTCAATACCTATAAGTATGGTTGGAAAACATCATACTATCAAAACACATACGACTCCAAGAAAGATGGAGACGATGAACCTTCTAATAATGTAGATCAATTGATTAACGACCTATTAACTTCGGAGGAAGACGACTGTGACAGTTGCAAAGTATAACACTGAACTAGAAACTAACAAAGGAATGACAGTATTCAACAAGAATAAAGTAGACACAAAGAAACAACCAATGTTTTTTGGACAACCATTAGGTGTTCAAAGATATGACTCATACAAATACCCTGTATTTGATAAACTAACACAACAGCAACTAGGATATTTCTGGAGACCAGAAGAAGTATCACTACAGAAAGATAGGTCTGACTATCAAACACTCACACCAGAGCAGAAGCACATCTTTACTTCTAACTTGAAGTATCAGATCATGCTTGATAGTGTACAGGGTCGTGGACCTGGGATGGCATTCATTCCTTATTGTTCTTTACCAGAACTAGAAGCATGCATGACAGTGTGGGAGTTCATGGAAATGATACACTCTAGATCATACACATACATCATTAAGAATGTGTATTCAGATCCAGGTGAAGTATTCGATACAATTTTAGATGATGAGAATGTATTGCAACGTGCTACATCAGTTACAGAATCTTATGATGACTTCATCAATGAAGCACATGAATATGATAGTGGTAATACATGGAAGTTTGCAGTAGAAGGACATCCTGCAGGTACACTTGATAGAAGAGAATTAAAACGTAAACTCTACCGAGCAGTTGCTAATGTTAACATCCTTGAAGGCATTCGTTTCTATGTTTCCTTTGCGTGTTCGTTTGCTTTTGGCGAGAACAAACTTATGGAAGGTTCAGCGAAGATACTCTCTCTTATTGCTAGAGATGAAAGTCAACACTTGGTTATCACGCAAAATATCCTCAAAAAATGGGCAGACGGAGACGACCCAGAAATGAAAGAGATCTCTATAGAAGAGAAGGATAATGTACAGCACATGTTTAAGAAGACAGTTGATGAAGAGAAGGCATGGGCAAACTACTTGTTCAAAGAAGGTAGTATGATTGGACTAAATGAAAAACTCTTACATAAATATGTTGAATGGATTGCTAACAAAAGAATGAAAGCAATTGGATTGAATCCAGTATATGATATACCTGCTAGAAGCAACCCTTTACCATGGACACAACATTGGTTGAGTTCTAGAGGACAACAAAACGCACCACAAGAAACGGAGATTGAAAGTTATGTCGTTGGAGGAATCAAACAAGACCTCAAAGGAGATACCTTCGCAGGATTCTCTCTCTAATCCTAGACCAGAGGAAGAGATAGCAGCACAAATTGCAAACGCAGAAAGTTCTGAATGGTTTGACAAAACTTATAATGACTTAGTTGAATCAGGTAATGATTATGGTCCAGATGTAACTGATATGTTATGGGCAACTGCTAAAAAACAAGCAGCACAAGAAACGGATGATCCGAATATTAAGAATTGATAAAGAAAATCTAAAAATACGGTAAACTGTAACATAGCGAACTACATTTGTTAGGAATCTGTGATATAAATATAGATGTAGCATCCGCTACAGTCTTATACGTTCATCCAATGCAAGGGTTAGTCCTATTGGCACTGCTAACTGCAGAGCATAATTCATCCCACTGGAATATGGATTGTGCTACTTGGAATCAGAATCGGATAGAAATTTTGAGTGATCAAAACCTTCCATCTTATTCAAAGGAGTATCTTATAGATTACTTCTATTCTAAAACTGACGGTAGTTGTAAACCTTTTATTATTGGACGCAAGTAAGTCGCGGAACGGAGCGTTCATCCCTATTTTATGTACCACATTTTACTCAGTTTAATAGCAATCGGAGCACCGCTAGATTGTGAGCATGCATCTGAACTGTTAGAATCAGTGAGTAAAAACCCTAATAGATCTGAGAGATTAGAACTAACAAGAGTGGTGGTTGCACATACTGATCCAGTATGTTTCCCAAGGGACGCAAACGACTAAAGGAACGGACCTTAAACAAGTCACTAACTTTAGGAGAAAAACAAATGGCACAAGTCACTTATCGCGGTGTACAGTACACAACTGGTACACAAAAATCAGAAAAGCAGCAGTCTGAACTCACATATAGAGGACAGAAATATGTTGCAGGAGCGAAGAAGTAATGCTAGTAGTATCAGAAATCATGCTCGCGAGTGTAGTATTTCTGAGTGTAATCTACTTAGAAACTAGACTTCTATACAAATGCAAAGTATATGAATAGAAATGTTACACTTAAATTGGAAGGGTCATCGCGAAGACGTACCTGACGTAGAGGAACCTAATGAGGTTTTTGCTATGTTGTGTTATCGTGGGATCCATTATGCCAAGTGGGTGTTAATAAATCCGTTTATATCAGAAGAATGGTTACTAAAGAATCCAAGAGAGTCCGAGTGACTCTCTTTTTTTATGTCAAAAAGTGCTGACACACTTGACATCATAGAAATAAGATGCGATAATAAATATTAATAACATAAAAGAAAGTCAATGAAATTATTTCTAGACTGTTCTGACGCTGAGTTAATTAAAACTTACTATGAGACGGGTCTTGTTGATGGAGTTACCACCAACCCGTCTCTCATGCTAAAGGCAGGAGAAAATCCTAAGGATGTATACAAGAAAATATCTGATATATTTCCTTTCCATGCATCTATTTCAGCAGAGGTAGTAGGTAACACAGCAGAAGAGATGCTTGATCAAGCAGAGGAACTGATTGACATCGGTCCTAACATAACAATTAAAGTACCATGTACACCACAAGGTCTCAAAGCATGTAAAGACCTCACTGACGATGAAGTTAGTGTTAATGTTACATTAGTATTCAGTGCTGCTCAAGCAATACTAGCATCCAAGGCAGGTGCCACATTTGTATCTCCATTTGTAGGCAGAGTCTTCGATCAATCATTCGATGGCATTGGACTTATAGAAGAGATCTCAGATATATTTGCAACTCATGGTGCTAAGACAGAAGTACTTGCTGCCTCAGTAAGAGAGGTCTATCAAGTATCACAAGCATTTAAAGTTGGTGCTGACATTTGTACTATACCATCCAAAGTTTTTCAAGGAATGTTCCAACACATCTTAACAGATAAGGGACTAGAAATTTTTGATAATGATTGGAAAAAACTACAAGAGGAACTTACTAATGAAAAAGAAAAACCTTAAAGTATTAGTTGCTGACTTAGAAAGAGCAGTAGCAGAATTGAAAGCAGAGGTCTACGCAGACGCTAACGCTTATAGTATAAGTAATAGTGACACGACCACCACATACTTTGACCTCAACGACGAAGAAGCACTCTGCGATTGATTATGAAAACCCCTGGGTATATAAAGGTGCAGATTTCACTACTGACGATATTGATGATTTCTTCGGTTTCGTCTACCGTATTACAAATAAGGTCAATGGGAGAATCTACATCGGAAGGAAATATTTTTATGCCTTTAGAACTCCAAAAGGAAAGAAGCGAAAGGTAAAACAAGAGTCTGATTGGAAGAAGTATTACGGTTCATGTCCAGAACTTAAAGAAGATATTAAATTGTATGGAAAGGAACAGTTCAAGCGAGAGATCATGAGCATACATAAGGCAAAAGGACTAGTCAACTTTGAGGAGACTAGACAACTTTTCCACAACAATGTTCTCACGGAGGCACTCGACGATGGCACCCCACTTTTTTACAACAGTAACATCCTTGGTCGCTACATGCGAAAAGACTATTTTAGATGCGATAGATCGTCAGATAATGCTTGACACAGAGAACCCAGTGATGTATAATAAACTTATACGACATTATGAGGATAGAGGAGCACAGTTCTACGGTAACGTAGATGAAGACTATGACCTTCTCCTATCCAAACTTGAACAGGATCTTTACTATGCCTAAAACTGAAATCATTCTTGAAAGATATCCTTATCGCTATGTGCAAAAAGGAACTATCAAATTAAACGGTAAACCAGATTACCGTATACAAAAGATGAGCGAATGGTCTCGTCAGTATAATGACATGTACCTATTAGATAATAGTGTACAGTTAGATTATGCTATGGAGGACTTCGAGTATACTAAATGGTTAGATCCTGATCCAGAAGTTTCTGCTTATGGTGGTCGTAAAGATCACGTTGTATCCCCATATGCCTGATCCTGCAGAACTGATCCCTCTGTTCTCTACTCCTGTATTCAAAGCAAGAATAGAAACACATAGTATTACACCTGATCATATTAATGAGTTGGAATATACTGTGTATCCAGATGGTACAGGAAAGCAAAGTAAGAATACAAAGGTTCTTTTATCAGAACCTTTTACTCAACTTAAGATTGACATAGACAAGTATCTAAATGCTTTTGTATTTGATACTTTAAAAATAGGTCAAGGTAACCTAGTACATGTTCAGTCATGGATAAACATGCATGACCCTGGTGATCATGCACCGAAACATCACCACATCAACTCATGTTATAGTGGTGTATATTATATACAAACTCCTTATAATTCTGGTGGTATTGTATTTACAAAGAGTCCTTCACACATGGAACAAATCTTTGCCCATCCGTCCGAAGGTAATCTCTGGAACTCATCTGAATGGGAGTTCCCAACCAAAGCAGGAGATCTTATATTATTTCCTTCTTATCTGACTCACTCCGTTCCTAAGAATGAGTCCAAGGAAAAACGAATCTCTGTTGCGTTCAACTATTTTTTAGAAGGAACTCTCGGAGATCACACAGGACAAGTTACACTAAGGATACAATGACTGCTCTTATTATTGTTATCATGGTAGTCCTCGCAGTAGGATATCTTATGAGATACTTTGATCCTCATTAGAGTATAAATACTCTGGTCTGGACTAATCTTCCGCCAATAGATTAAAATCCCGATGGCAATTTAGGCGCGACAGAAATCACATATAGGGTGATTTTGTTGTCTAGACACTTACTCAGGGACCTCGTGTCCCTTTTTTATTATATGGATTGGTTAGTACAACACAAATTATTAGTAGCATACATCGAACCTTTTGCACAACTAGAGGAGTATGCATTCAAAGCAATAGAAAGAAAAGAACCTGTAGGAGATGATAAGTTAGTCTCCATTAAAAAAGAATACTCGATGGATGTTCCTCCAGAATTTGAGAAGTGGTTGTGTCACACTATTGATACACATTTTGATTTACATAAACCTCAATGTGGTATCGTAGGTAACAATAATGGCAAACGTCTTCGTATCATTAAGATGTGGGCAAATGAAATGTACAAGGGAGATCAACACCAACCGCACATGCACCAGTATTCATTATATTCTTTTAGCTGTTATATAAGATCTACTAATGATGATGCTCCTTTCTATTTTATTGACAATAATCAAGGTCAAGCGGTCTGGATAAACGCTGACTCTCAAGGCCATGCCTTAATTTTTCCTGGTACACTCATCCATACTGTGTACCCAAAGCAGACAGAAGATGTTAGGATATCGGTATCAGGTAACGTAATTTTAGATGTTGACAAAACTTAATCTTTCCTATATAATATTGTTACGTTTCTTAACAAAACTAAAATGACTGTTACAACTGAATCAGGTGGAAGACAAAACGCTTTCCCAACCGAGACTCGTCCTTACATCGATGAGAGCATCTCTTATGAATCTTATGCAAAGAATGCAGAAAAGATTAATGGTAGATGGGCAATGATCGGATTAGTTGCAGGAGTAACATCATACGTTTTCACAGGAAACTTCTTTTTCTTTGGACTCGCAGGATTCTAAATGAAAATTCAATCGCAATTCACAATCAACCAAGAGGAAAAACTCATGACTCCAGAAGCAGAAAGATTTAACGGATGGGCAGCAATGCTAGGTTTCGTAGCAGCAGTCGGTGCATACGCAACAACAGGCAACATCATCCCAGGTATATTTTAATGACCGATAAGGATTCAAAAAAAGTTGCAGAGCAACTAAATGGTAGACTAGCAATGCTAGGTATCATCGCAGGTATCGGAGCATACCTAACAACAGGACAACTCATTCCAGGTTTCGTTTAATGAAACATTGGGTATTTGCTGAGAAACTAAATGGCAGACTTGCAATGATGGGTTTCTTTGCAGCAGTAGTGAACTATGGTTTCACTGGTTGGATTATTCCTGGCATTTACTAATGTCGGACATCATCCCTATTACCAACGACATCACCTTTGGACAGGCACTACTATGGTGTTTGTATCCAATGGGAGTGTTGGTTGGATTTGAACTAATGTTGCGAGCAACATCTGAGGATGATGATGACGATGATGAAGGTGGCGGTGTAATGTCACCAGTAGGAGTCTATCAAGGAGCATAATGATCTACACATTAACATTCGCATGTGCGGTAGCATTTACCGCAGTCAACGGACTACCGTTCGTATTTTCTTAAACAATTAACGCTGAAGGCACAAGCACAAATGACCAACAAATTTTTAAAAATCCCACCTGCATGGATGGGTCTCGCAGAGTTCGCATTTTTTGTAGCAATAGGAGTTGCTGCAGGTAACGCAGGTTGGGTGTAATGTCTTACCATGATGTAATGGAAGCATACAAGCATCCAATATCAGTAAGATACATCCCAAGAATATTCTCTTGGTTAACAGTAATCGTGTTACTGTTCGGAGTATCTACCACAGCATATGCTATGGATAAAGAACCTGTTATATGGGTTCAAGTACCTCAATGGTCTGATGACTGGGAGAAGTGTGCAGTAGATGTACCAGACGCAGCATGTCATTGGTATGTTGCAGAGGCAGACAATACTTTCGGAGATGGTTTTGACTGGGAGACTGCTCCATGGTATAGTGCAGAAGGACTACATGACGTAGCACCAATACAAAAGCAAACAGTCGTACAAAAATTACAAAACGTAGGATGATTCCAACACTACTAATCGCATCAAGTTTTCTTAACTTTGTGTTTTACATCTATGCAATCGGTTTCGCAGTTGCATTAGGTCTAGAACAGTTTCTTAAAGTTAGACCACTCTCTTCCTTTGGGGAAGTAAATGAGAGGAATAACTTTATTGTTCAAACCAATAGAAAATATCTTTGGAGACAAGTATGGGCAGTCAATTTAAACTGGTTCGTATGTAATCTAGGACTATTCTTTATCTCAAGAAATTTACAAGCACCTGTAGGAGACACTTTTTGGCAAGGAATGTAGGATTATTGATACTTAGAATATCAATAGGAACTATGCTCATACATCATGGTTATGAGAAGACAGCAGATATAGAAAACTTTGCTGATGCATTTGTAAGACCTATTGGAATACCATTTCCAATACTAGCATCTTACATAGCAGCATACTCTGAGATCTATGGTAGTTGGTTACTGATAGCAGGACTATTCACACCACTAGCAGCACTCTCAATCGTAGGTACAATAGGTGTAGCAATATATCATGCCATTGTAACCGCAGGATTTAACATATACTTACTAGAACTTTTGATACTGTATATGGGAGGAGCATTATGTATCCTTTTATTAGGTGGAGGAGACTTCGCTATCGATAGATTACTTAAAAAGTTTGGTATCAAGTTTAATAAACCTCATATACCTTTTACATAAAGTTGAGTATAAATACTCAACTTTTTTTCTTGACATATACTTAACAGTTTGTTATACTAAATAGAACAGTGAGGGAATCCTCACCATTAGGACGGACTCGAAACAATCGTAACCCTGACTACAAAGTGCTCCCAACCAAGACCTCCGTAGGCACTATAATACTTCGTCTTTCATATCCAGTAGTGAGGGATTACTGGAAATAAATATCGCAACTTCCCTGTTGCCCTATTTACAAACGTCTTACTAATGACAACTCTTTCAAAACAAGGCAGACAGAATGGTCTGTTAGCAGGTTGGCCACAATTCTGCGAATGGGTAACATCAACTAACAACAGAATCTATGTTGGATGGTTCGGTGTCCTAATGATTCCATG
>Ga0181414_1000436_pt1 | contig 12759 bp, 29 predicted proteins | sample 37SPOviralmetaG_FD_130139 | JGI IMG/M metagenome (GOLD analysis project Ga0181414, IMG submission 130139) | Marine viral communities from the oligotrophic San Pedro Time Series (SPOT) site, San Pedro Channel, CA, USA - 37 SPOT_SRF_2012-11-28 | ecosystem: Environmental > Aquatic > Marine > Strait... | reverse complement strand
GAAATGCTGCCCATTCCTCAATGACGTCTTGTGCGACGTCAATTTCTTTGTTCGCCCATATCATTCCCTACTCAAAGAGCGGAGATACTGCGTTTACCCTCGTGTGTTTATCATTACCACGCGATGGTGAGAAATTTATAACAGGAATACCCATTTTGCGCAACTCATAAGTTAGAGGCAGACCACTGGCTTTAGATTCAATGATTACAGTTTCAGGGTTCCAGTAACCATATTGTTCAAGAGCAATACGCCGGAGTTCAGGAAATTCATACCGACCCTTTAATGAATCTAATAATATTAAACTTGGTGGAGCATCTTCATTTTCTGTAAACACACCCCACGTTGTTATTGCACTATAGTCAGCTGTCTCCTTTTTCATAAATGCAGTGTCATAAGATTGTATAATATGTTGTAATGGTGGCATATCTTCTTCTTGCCAATCTCTCCACCACTCACGTTTTATTAAAGCTCCTTCTTCTGAAGTTGGGTTTTGCATATACTGTGCATTCCATTTACTCAGAGGAATACTAGCTTTAACAGATTCTAAATCTTTTAAATTCCAATACTCCGGCCAGACAGGTTTACCTGAGGGTAAGATAGCAGGGAACTCTACAATTTCCCACTGATCAGATTTAATTCCTTTTTGAGCATTTAATAATCTACCTGTTAAATCTTTTTCATTCCATCTTGTCATGATAACAACAATTGATCCACCAGGTTGAAGACGTTGTCTAGGTCCTGATGTGTACCATTCATAAGTTCTATCTAAAGCTTGATTGTTCATAGCATCTTGTTCAGTATGTGGGTCATCAATAATTAATAGATCAGCTCCCCGTCCGGTAATAGCAGAGCCAACACCAGCAGCATAGTATTCACCACCTTGTTCGGTTTCCCATTTACCTGCAGCTTGAGAATCAGGATTAAGTCTAGTTTTAAAAACTGATTTATATTCTGGTGAATCCATTAAAGCTTTTGCTTTACGACCAAATCTTACAGATAATTCAGTTGTGTTAGTAGATTGAATAATTTTTAATTTAGGATTTCTACCTACCATCCACGCAGGTAAAAGATAAGAACCAAATTCAGACTTGGTATGTCTTGGTGGCATATTAATAATTAATCTTTTAATTTTACCTTGGGCTAGTTTATCAAACTTATCTGCAATTTTTTTATGATGTTTACCTTCTATAAAATCAGGCCAGACATGTTTTACAAAATCCATAAAATTATTTTGTATTCCAGTGGTCTTTTTCTTTTCACCATACTGCGCAGCTAATAAAGCAAATTGTCTTCTGACATCAGCAGGTAATTTATCAAAATTCTTTAGTTTATCTTTATCTATCATAGCAAAAAATTTTTCCGCAAAATTTTTGCAGAATTTTTTTGGAAACTCAAAAAGTATTTTACAGGTTTAAATGTATGAATCAAGCCATAAAGGGGATAGTCTGGGACCCCTTTTCTGCAAATAAAAAAACAATTAATTAAATAATTTAAAATTTAGGATGGACCCTGGTACCTCTATCAATTAAGAAGTACCAGGAAAGAGAGGGGTTTAATCTAGTAATGTCATGTATGCTTTAGCATTCATTCTACTAAACATAGATAAACCTTGTTGTACTAAAGTATAGTTCTCTAGTTCTTCATCTAGTTTAATCTGATCGTATAACTTAGCCTCTTCTTCAGTTAGCATCTCAGATTGACCAGAATATGGGTTAGTTCTTTTTGTATTTCTTTCTGTCATATCTAGGACCATATAGGATAAGTCAAGCATTGTCAATCCTTTGGATTGAAGTTCTTGTATAAGGATTGCCTAAGTAATCTTCGCTTGTATTGCTTACCTTGGCATATCCACCACTCTCTCGTCTTTGTCTAATAAACTCAATCGCTCTACCTTGCTCAATACTATCCATATGTACATTTAACCAATCGTGCTCACAACTTTGACTACAAAAGTATTTACCTCTTGTATTATCATAATAGTCGCCTCTATAGTTTTCGTTCATATTTACAGATGCATACCTACCTCTAATCACACCTCTAGATTTTAAAAACCTATCTTGTGTAACTCGTTCATGACAGGTTGGTCCTTGGCAAAAATGTTTATTCGGCATCTGGAATACCCCCAAACATTGACATAACACCAGCAAATAAAATTAATAGCCCCAATATTCTATGTTCGCCAGAGTGTATAAAAGTTATAAAACCTAACATCACTATTATAAACCCTACTAGTATCATCATTAATCTTCCAATTACTTCGCCCATTAGTACCTCACATTCCAAGTTTTTTTAGCTGTTCTATAACCTTGTGCATCAAGATCAAAATAAGTCATTAAAGCATCGCCAATTTTAGACTGCCAAAATCTTGACTTGTTATCCCATTTACCATTTCTAGTAATATGTCTGCCGTCTTTGTTGGAGTAGTATGTTATTTTAAAGTGTTTATCTTGTATCATTCTTTCCTCTCTTTCTATGGGTATCCTATACTAAATAGGATACCCTGTCAAATGTTAATTTAAACTTTCTTCGTATTGTTTTCTAGCCAATATTTTAGCCTCTCTTGACTGATGTTTATTTTTCATACCTTTAATCATACTAGCCAAATTACTAGGATTATAGATAGTCAAACCTGTTGAGTTAGTTCTTATTAACTCTGCCTCATCAAGTTCAATACCAAGTTCAGTTGCAAGTTCAATACCCTCGCTTAGATACCTGTATGCTTTCAATCCAATTTTTAATTGGTCGCATTGTTTCATAATTGTATCAATCCATTTTTGATGACTAACAACTAAATTGCCTTTTGCAATTCGCCAAGTTTCAAATGCTTGGTACTCATCTTTGGTACAAGCTATTGCTCTTGATCTGCAATAAGATGTTCCAATTACATCAAGATAGTATGGCTCATCAAAAGTTTTTGCCATACCTATATCTTCGCCATTATGATATTGACTACCACTATATCCAAGTGCTTTCATACACTCATCAACATGTTTAGTTTTATGTGGATTATCTTTATTCTCATTTTGTTGAGCATAGATATCTGGGTTGCAATCTTTTGCTTTTAGTTCTTCTCTAAAATATGCAACTGCAAATTTCTTGCCGTCTTCATCACTATACTCACTACCATTTAGATTGCCAAACAAACCAAAATCAAAGTGTGATTTTACCTCTGCTCTTTTTTGTGTTTCTTGGTCCATAGCACCCTCGTTGTGTGCAAAGTAAAAGCATTTATCTTTGGCAACAACATCACAGGGACTTCCATATTTCTTTTTGAAAGTTCTAAGTATTGCAACATCTTCTTTTGGATAAGACCTCTCAACAACTTCTTTTGCAAGAATACTTGCACCCTCGTATGCACTATCAACTTGTTCTCTTGCTTGAAGATATGTTTCTCTTTCCTGTGTGTCCTCATTCTCAAAGACATTTTTTATTTTATTAAAGAGTTTGTTTCGCAACTCTGTGTTCATTCTAACTTTAGTCATTTTGACCTTTCTGTTAATTAATTAATTTTTTTAATTTATACTATTGACATTCTTTGTCAATAGGATTATATATAAATTTCCTATCTTATTAGATAGGATGATCAGTCATTATTGACTGTGAGTATAAACACTAGAACACGGGTGAAGATAATTGGGGTACCGGTCCAATGAGACTAGATAACTGACGATCTCTAGGCCCCGCGTAGCATAGTGACTGATCATTATTTGCTGGACTCTATTAGTGCTTCGATGCATGCGATCGATTGTGTGAAGAGAGTCCTGCTAATAATTTGAAAGCTCAAGGGCGTCCAAATCTGCCGCTGGCATTTCCCTGTACGTTACCAATAATGGGTGAAACCTAGGGACCTGGAGTTTGGCCGGCTGTTAGTACGTCGACGGAAAGCAGCTGGTTTGTATGAACCAAGCCGCAAGCTTCAAGCCGCAAGCCGCAAGCTTCAAGCTTGACAAAGTAAAAAGATTATAGTATAGGATAAAAAAGGAGAAAGTATTTATGAAAGTAAAAGAAGCAGAAAAAATCACTGGGTCAATGACCCGAACAAAAAAAATGCCAGGCCTGAGTATTAGTCTTCCAGCCTGGGAATGCAAAACAGGTAGCAAGCTTAGAAAAATTCCTGGCAGTGTCTGCGCTAGCTGTTACGCCCTGAAGGGTAACTATACAAGATATCCAGCAATTAAAGCTGCGCAATATGTAAGACTCGAAGCCCTGAAGGATAAGGACTGGACCGCTGCGATGGTTGCACAAATTCAGAGACAAAAATATTTCAGATGGCATGATGCAGGGGACGTCCAAGATCTAGATCATTTAAATAAAATTTTTGAAGTTTGCAGATTAACTCCTGACACTAAACACTGGATGCCAACCCGTGAGGCCTGGATTAAAAATCATCTTGAGCATAAACCTTCAAACCTGGTGATCAGGTTCTCTCCTCCAATGATTGGCCAAAGAAATGATTCTTGGCCCAACTCTTCAATGGTTGTAACTGAGGGCGCCAGCTGCCCCGCACCTTCACAGGGCGGCAAGTGTGGTGACTGTAGACAATGTTGGAATCCTGCTGTAAAAGTAGTAAGTTATGGAAAACATTAATGTTAGTATACCGGCACCCAAAATTTTATGTTGAAATTCGCAAACGTGCGAAAGAGCAACAAAAAAAATTACGCGAGCGTAATAAATCGGATCAGGTCATTAGCCACAGCGCTTCGACGGAAGCTAATTCAAGGCGTGCACCTGGTCCGGGCCTCAAGCCACAAGCTTCAAGCAGCAAGCCACAAGCTAAACCAGAACCTAGTTCAGGTTCTTGAGGTGCAGGGCGCAAGCCTCAAGCCCCAAGCAGCAGGGTTCAAGCTTCAAGCCACAAGCATCAAGCTGCATTATATCCTTCCCCTCATAAAGTTTTACAAGGTTAAGGGAGAGGGCCTTAACTAGGATAAATGTATTGTTGGGATGTCTTTTATGAAATGAAAATTGATGTGGTGAGAAGCGTATCTTGTTGGTCTTTGTTACTTTCAGCTCAACAGTGAAAAACTTGCCAAAATTATTATAACCCAATAGATCGGGAGTACCAAAAGCGCTAAGGTTTTCAAGCCTTGTCCACGATATTTCTGGTGTAATTCTTTTAAGCTCATGCCATAGTTTCCGTTCAGGTTTGACTGACATTTTTACTACTACAGCTTCTTAATAACTTTGCCCATTTTCCAAGTTTCAGGAGTAATTGTAAACACCAATCTATGAGATTCTCTTACTCCTAATAATTTATTTTGCAAGAGCTTTACACCATTGATGTCATAAAATTCTCCGTTAGGTAATACGACTTGCACTCTAGCATCCTGAGCAGTGGGTGATGTGGTAAACTTATCTACAATTTGCTTTAATAACTTTCCAGTAAACATGGGTTGATTTATATTTTAAGTTGTATTAAAAGTCAAACATGGGATTACCAAAAAAATTAACAGAAAGACAGATGAAGTTTGCTCATGAAATAGTAAGCAACGAAGGTCGGAAGACAGCAACTGAGTGTGCTAGAGATGCTGGTTTTGAACCAGAGCATGCTAGACAATACGCAAGTAAACTTCAGAATCCAAAATTATATCCATTAGTAGTAAAATACATTGGAGAGTTAAGAGAAGAGTGGCAGAAAAAATATGAAGTCACTTATGATAGACACATTTCAGAGCTAGCAAAGTTAAGAGAAGACTCAAGAAAAAAGGGAGCTTGGTCAGCTGCAATCAATGCTGAAGTGGCCAGAGGAAAAGCGGCAGGTCTGTATATTGAGCAGAAGATAATACGTACCGGTAAGCTAGAAGACTTAACAACAGAAGAATTAGAAGCACGAATGAAAACCATAATAGACGATTATTCACCAATCTTAGAAAACGTTCCATTTGAAGAATTAAAAGACCAAGTACAATCCAAATCAAAAACCAAAAAAGAGTCAGAATCATTAGATCAATCTGCGTCTTCCGAATCTTCTAATTGAGTTTTTAACATATCTATCATCCAATCATTATCTCTGAACACACCCATCATTACATTAGTTAATTGATTGACAACAGCTTCTTCATGTTCTTCTTTTTCTAATGCAGCTTTTTCTTGATTCAAACCAGACACCTGAACAGCTGCATGCATAATCTCATGAAATATTGTGTTAGCCATCTCTTGACCACACAAATCATGTTGAACTTGTATAACATTTTGTCTGTAATCATACTCACCAAAACAATCAGTCAATTCCCATTTTTTATAATTAGGTCTAACATATCTAATCTTAATATCTTTGTAACCTACTCTAACATTGTTAGGTAAATCATAAGTCTCAACCGGAATAGGTTTAGCTTTTTTTCTAAAATGTTTTGTCTTCTTTCGTATTTTCATATGACTACCATAGAGTTTTCATTTTGAAAAACAAGTTTTTTAAAAAGGTAAAAAGGTTCTTTCGCGCAGGGAATCCTGCTATTGTCACACTGTGAAACACATTGTAACACGATTGAAACAACACTTTATTCAATAATATCAACTGTTTAAGCTGATTGTCACGTTGTAACACCCTCTCTCCGCTGAAAAAAATATTTTTATTCATTTTCAAATTCAAACTACTATGGACCCTGATGCCTGAAGCTTGTTTCTATAATATAGGTCAACTCTTCTTAACCATTCCCACATAAAGCCTTGAAATTCCTTACCTTTTGATACGTACTTTAGAATGGTTCCATCTTTAACGCTAATTAGAATCACTCCAGACTGTATATTAGAACCATAAACATAGTTATGAGCTACAGCATAAGCCGCAGTCTGTATAAAATAGTCATCAATCCATTCACGTTTTTTAAATTTATTAGATTGTTTAAAGTCCATTATAGCCTCAACACCTTCATAGACTCCAGCAATATCACAAGCTCCAGCGTAAAGTCCAGGATAGTACATCATCATTTCCATACCCCATACTTCGTCAATAGAGTTCTTAAAACCACTATCAATCAAATTTTGGGCCATGACCCCAGCCTCTTGGCCAATGTCAGTTAAATCCATGTGACCCTCACCTTTGATGTAGCCTTCAAGGATTCGGTGCATAATTGTACCTCTAGCCGCCGCATTGTCTCTAATCTTATCTGCCTCAATTTCGCCTACTTTATGCCTCCATCTAGACAAACTTTCTTCTTTCTCTTTTGAACGAGTTTGACCCAATATGGTCGTCACCGACGGAAGCTTCTCACCTTTTGCAGAGTAAACTCTACCCTCAGGTCCATCAACCCTAACTGGATCAAGATAATTATATTTAGTGTTCCACTTTACTGTCATGAAATAACTCCCTTAATTTATCTATGTACTTTTCTCTAAGTTCAGCATCATGTTTTACATCATCAATTATAGAACCTATTATATCAATATCATCATGAAAACGTCTGTTATGTAAATTATTTAATCGACTCAACTCAAACTCAGTCACTTTTCTACAATATTCATTGCTTTCAACAAACTCTAAAAAACGTGCTGCAAGATAAGGTGTAACATCTCCCTTCATGTTGTTAGCTTTCCAGGACACAAACATAATATTTTTAGGTCCATATGGCATGGTAGATAATATTCTATCTTTAGAAATATTTGTTGGAGTAGCACTCTTCTTACCCTTAATTCTAGTCATTTGAATCCAAGGAAAGTATGGACAATTTAAACCATATTTTTCTTTTTGATTCTCCCAACATTGAAGAAACTCTTCATAAGATTTAAAATCATTTCCATTTAGAGATCTTGTAATACCACTGTACAATTCTTTAAAATAACCTCTTTCAGTTTCCTTGTATCTTATATCATTTATTCTTTGTTTTTTTCTATTCTTTGATTTGTATTCTGCACATCTTTTATTTTCACATGTAATACATCTAGCATTATATTTTTTGCCACCTGCCTGAGAGTGATGCTTTTTAGCATAGAAATAGTCTTCTGTTCTAGGATATGTCTTACCACATTTTGTACATGTTTTATTTTCTAGTCTTTTAGCTTTCCATTTTTTTCTAAGAGTCATTTTGTAATACCATTCTTCCTATTGTTGTTGCCGGATTGTAGTCTAATTTACTACAAGCCATTAAAGTTAATAACATCAGTACAATTATTATTTTTTCTCCAAACATATTTTAGTTTCTCCCATTTCTATCGTTTGAAAGTTAAAAAAAGTTAAGACGTGAGCAATGGTGCTTGTTTCCATTTTATCTATATCATCAATAACTATTCTACTCTGAGGCGCTGATCTATGAGCAAACCATATAGCTTCAGTAATTACATCTTTAGTCATGTGTGGACCATCCAAATAAACAAACGAATAAATCTTTTCATTCCAATTAGGATGACTCATAAACATTGTATCAGTCATATTAGCGAGAACAAACTTACCAGATTTTATATATTCATCCATATCCTTCAACATAGTATCTCTCATTTCATCAGTGTAATCTGCTGAAAACTCACCTCTAAACTCTTCGGGCCAACCCTTTGTAAAAGTTCTGTCATGATGTTGATATTCTAATTCACCATATGGATCTACTCCTACATGCATGTAATTATTTTTTACATTGTCCATAATAAGTTTAGAACTATGACCTTTACGTACACCTATTTCACAGCTGTAATGACCTTTGCAGTCAAAGTCTTTAGCCCATTTTATAAGTAGATCGTATTCTTTACCATCTCCCTCAATCATAGCTTAAAGCCTTCTAAAGCACCTAATTTTTCTTCTGCTTCAGTTATTTTTTGTAACTGTTTGTCTACTTCATCAATGTGTTGTGGATGTTCACCAATACCTACAGAATTTTCTAGATATATTTTGATAGTGGCATCAGCTTCTGTAATTTGTGCATTATATCTAGCTTCCAATGCATCTATTATTGCTCTTCTCATTTTACATCCTTTCTTATTCTTTTCATTCTTTGCATCTCACTATACAACTCTTGCATGTTAAATGCACTACATTCAGCGACAAAAGAAAGTAATTCTTCACGCATACCTTTTTGTTCTTCATAAACTTTTGCTTTATTCTTACTTATCACTTCAAAGTGTTCTTCTTTTAACTCAGACATTTTGTTCCTTTCTAAAGTATTTGGTTGCTTTCATTCTTATGTACTCATGATCAAAGCCAGCAAACGTACACACCGCCTTAAAATCTGCGTTAGGTTCTGTAAACCATTTACGGGCTGAGTCATTATAGTTTCTATAAGACATTCCATAAGATTTAAAACCTTTACCCATTGCATCTTCAAGAGCTACGATTAAAACGTTTCTCCATAAAGATTTAATAGGGTCCCTATGTTCACCTGCTATATCAAGCGCTCTTAGACTTAAGTTTTCCATTAAGTTTTTTTACTTTCTCTTCAACTAACATTCTTATTACTTGTGCTCTAGACAGAGTGACCCCTGGTGCCAGAACCTTTGCTAACTTATCAATATTACCATAACAGGTATGATCAACAGCTAGACTTTTATATTTACTTATATCAGTCATTAGTATATCCTTTCGATTTATATATAATCATATAGGATTATTATATTTAATTACAAGGTTGTCAATGAAATTTTTTTTAACAATATACATATGTTCAGTAGTATCACAACAATGTGCTGAAATACCACCAGAAAAACACGATTATAAACGTCTTTATGGAACCCATTATGGATGTGTCCAAAAAGGGATAGGTGAATCATATGGAGTTATGTTTGATGGAAAAGTTTTTTCAGCTAACGTTATTGAGACCGCAGAATTGTATCCAAAGTTTTTGTGTGAGAAGGTTTCAAACTATCAAGAGAACGAACTACCTAATACCACTCCTCTCGAAGAAAAGGATCTTTAGTCTTATTATACTCTCTAGCTAGGTCGTCTGCCTTGTTTGTTATATTTCTTAAAACTACGTTTTTCATTTTTATTTAAACTTTTCTTATGACGTCGAGGACGCTTCTTAGGTTTATCTCTTGTCTCAAATGATTTAAACTTTCTAGCCATTTTGTTGTTTTATAAATTCTTTATCTCTTTCACTTAATTTTAAATATCTTATACTACCATTTACATGTTGTCTAGTATCTGACCCACAGGTTGTACATCTATAATAATCAGTAACAATAGCAACTAATATAGTGTCTTCTTGGCATTCTTCACAAACACCATGCACAGTATCTATATTACTAAAAGTTTTAAATTTATCCAACTACTTTACCATCTTTCCATTCCATATCTGGAAGGCCTTCAGTGTATTTTTTCCCGTCAAAAGTAAGAACTTGTTTTCTATTTGAATCTGATTCGTGATAAGATATGTGGACCCATCCGCCTGCAGGATCATCTTTATCAAAATATTCCATGATCAATTGATCGAAGTCCACGTTATTTTGTAGCCAGTAAGCTGTCTTAATGTTGGGCACGCCAAATATCTCTAGGTCCACGGCCTGGCCCTTCGCATGCTGCGAAGTCTTTTTGCTGCCGATCGCTTCACACAACGCTTCACTACGATATCCGCTGGTGATGGTCACAGCTTTGTCGAAGTGTGCACGTAAAGGTTCGAGCACTTCATAACATAAGTCACCTAAACTTTTAATCTCACCTGCTCCTGGTGTATTATCGATGCCCTTACGTTGAGCAGTCATCGAATTGGTCATCTCTCTTAAAGTAAAGTGTTTACTTAATTGCATATTTTTTCCCATCTAATTTATTTTCTTTATAATTATTCATCATTACGTCTACAAATCTATAAATATTTTGTTTTACTGATTCTGGTATTGATTGTAAAAAACAATTAACACTATATCTTTCCCCTTCTTTAATTGGTTTTACTTCATGTACCCAAAAAAAATCAGCAGGAAAAATTAATGCATCACCTTTATCTAATTTTAGTCTTTTTTTTCCTTTAAAGAAACAAAATTCTCCACCTTTATAATTATTATTTAAATTAAAAGTACAAGAACCATATATAAATGGAGCATGATCTGTATGAGCATGTATTTTTGCTCCTTTTTTATATTTCATTAATCTTAACATATGTGAATATTTAAGAGTTTGTTTTCTTCCCACATGAAACATATTAAATTTATCAGTACGTTCATGAAATAAATTAATTATTTTTTCTATTTTATCTGACACTAATTTATGTTCATTTGTTGAATGAGGAATAGTAAATACATCCATTGTTGAAGTGGTATCTATATTTGTTGTTGCTTCAGGACAATGTTCCTGAATAGTTTTTTGTTTATTTTTTTCAAAACAATCTATTAATAAATTACATTCTTTTTCTGATAAAAATTTTTTTTTGTGCAAAATTAAATTGTCAATGTTAAAATTCATTATTCTAATATTAACTTCTTAATAGATAAACTTCCATCAATATTTTCTTCAAGTTCTGCCATAGATTTTATGCATTGATATCTAACATGTCCTTCAGGTTTTAACTGACGTTTAGCTGTACGTTTGCCTTTGAGACATTCGGACATAGAATCTTGTATACGTGCTTCCTTAATCTCTCCTTGTACAATCATAAGTAAAGCTACAACTAACTCAGTCATATTTTCTCACATATATTAATATTGATAATACAATAGTTGAAACCACAATACCCATAAAAAATAAACCTATCATACTGTTTTACCTTTGTTGGGTCCTTGCTTTAGTACATATTTCTGTGTACCATGCTTGCCAGTTTCTACTTCTTTTTTTAAATTTTTAGTAAAACTCATTTGTTTAGCTTTCTTTTCCATATCTTCTAAGTATTGTACAATTTTTCTAGTAACTCTTTCCATTTTCTCTTACCTTATCTTTTAATCCTTCTATATCAGTCAATGCTTTATCTAACTGTTCTCTTAAAAATTCTATATTAACTTTGTTAGTCATATTCATTTCTTGAGTCTCTTCCATCTTTTCTACAGTTTTATATAAATCTTCGATTAAAAAATGTTGTTCCTGATCTGTAGGGACCTGTTCAGATTTTTTAAGTAAATCATTTTCAAACAACTCACGTGATGTCTCTAATGATACTAATCTTGAAGTCAGCTCTGTGTATGCAAACACACCCATTCCAACTAAAATTATTAATGACGCCACTGTTTTCATAGGCATCTGCACGGCAGCGGATTCAGATATATTTAATGGTTTATTATTCATTTATTTTTGGTTTGGGTAATGGTAATATTATTTTTTCCTCTGTCAAGTATTTGGGTATAACAAGCTTCTTTTTACCTGAATTTATGAATTTATCTCCCATTAAATTGATCTCTGGGTTCTCTTTTTTGTAATCATCTTTTAAATTATCCCAATGACTCTTATCATCTTCTGGTCTAGTAGTATCTCTTGTAGGAGTAATACCTCTACATTTCATAACTAACAATTTAAAATTTTCATTCTGTGCAAGGCTTGGGTTATTATTAACTCGACCACACATCTTCATTAGTTCTAATTGTTGTTTTAGTTTTACGTTTTCATTTATAGTTTTACAATCTACACCTAAATATTTTCTGTATGTGAAACTTAAATATTGTTGTTCGTTAGTGCTACCATCACTATAGTTATAATCAGTCTCACGTTTATCTGTTCTTACTTCAAGATCTCCACATCGTGCACCATACTCGTTAAGATATTCGTTTCTAGGATACGCAGGATCTACAAATAAAACTAATATTGTAAAAGCTAAAACAAGTAATCCTGTAAAATAATAATTCATCCTGAGAACCTCCATACATTACCTGTTTAAATCTTTAATATCATAGTCGTGTTCTCTGACTTGATCTGCTAGTTGT
>Ga0181414_1000434_pt1 | contig 12777 bp, 8 predicted proteins | sample 37SPOviralmetaG_FD_130139 | JGI IMG/M metagenome (GOLD analysis project Ga0181414, IMG submission 130139) | Marine viral communities from the oligotrophic San Pedro Time Series (SPOT) site, San Pedro Channel, CA, USA - 37 SPOT_SRF_2012-11-28 | ecosystem: Environmental > Aquatic > Marine > Strait... | reverse complement strand
TGCTATTTAAGAATTGACCATCTGAATCAACTACAGATCTCAAGTCGATGACATTTCGCAGTTGTACTGTATTACCTGCACTTGTTCTATATGAAGGAATTTTATCATAATCGACTTCACCGGTATAAGAATTAATACAGAAGAAATCACCTGTTGTGCCATGATCGAAATACTTATATCTTACAAAAACCGGTTTATTAGGCGCAGAAAGTCCTTCTTTACGAATTAATTTACCTAGGTCATAATAGTTATCTCTTTGTCCGTTATCGACGATATATGTAGTACTTAGATCTCCACCGTTTGAATCTGTTTCTCGTATACGCGTAACTTCAAAGATATCTGCTTTACCAAGTCTAATTTCTCCTGCTGAATCAGCTACTGTAATAGTTGTTTCTTTTAATTCTTTTGTTCTCGGAGTTGCATTTGCTTTGTTTACATAGACAATGAGATCCATGTTTGTTTCGTTAGCAGGTAAGTTCACAAGAGAAGCTGATTGCGTACCATTAGGTGTACCACTTACAAAGTTTACGCCTAGAAGAATGTCACTATCGCTCTTTGCAATAAGCCAATCATTTGAATTTGCAAATGTTTCGCCAGTTGCCGTAAGAGCTGGAACAGTTGATTGTCCTGATGAATTTGTATTTACACTTATTCTTCTTTGTGTTGTAAGAGTAATATCGTCAAAGGCTCGAGGTCTTGTTCTAGGAATGTCAAAAAGCAATGTATTCTTGGCAACATCTTCAAGACGTGTTTTACCAAGAGGACGATTTGGCTTAAAGTTATCAGTTGCAGAAGTACCAATAATAGCTGCATCTCTAAAGTTATTTGTACCATGCATGTCAATATCAAAAAGATAGAAGCGATAGAAATTAGTGTTACCGTCTCTAACAACTTGTCTTACTCTACAAGAGCCGATTTGCGTGCCTGATCCCCATGTGGTGTTGTTACGTATTTCTTGTTCTTCAAAAGTATTGATATTAGGTATACCTGAAGTATTGCCAGCAGAATCAACATCTACTAGTACGTATTGACCAAATGCTGCTGCAGTAACTTCATTTTCAATTTCTATTGTAGAGATTGGTTTTGGCACACGAAGTTTAGTAGGCATAAAATTGTGTGCTCTATATCCATCAACAACCGCCGTTCCATCACTAATATTTGCTATTAGATGGCTTTGTTCAGAATCATCTTCAAAAAATAGTTTATAAGTTTTTACAAGATAATCACCAGAATTTTCGTGTATTCTAGTCGCTACAAAGTCTCTTACGACTTCGTACGAATTACTTAAATCTACAACTCTATGAACTGCGCCCTCAACAACTGAAACAACAGGGATAAAGTTATCATCAGCTGTAATAGCGCTTTGAATGGCAAGAACAAGAGTAATTTTTAATCTGTCTGCACCAGGAGATGAAATGTTAGGTACTGCACCTTGATTATCATAAAGATCGTTGTCATCATCAACGTTAACAACTTGTTCTACAATCTTATATCCTACAATTTCTGTAGGATCATTAGTATATTTTGATACGATAACTGATTGTGATTCTGTAAATACGAAAAATCCTTTTGCATAATATATACCAGTACCAATTGACATACGAGTGCCGGTACCAACTGCAGGATCTGCATCAGTATTTGTAGTTTGTACTTTAAGAGATACAGAACCATTCGTTATAGTTTCATCTGCGGCAAATCTTACTGTAACTGTACCTGACTGAGAAGCCGGAGCATTTGTGTAAGCAACATAAATTGTAGCAGGATCAGATCCAGACGCAGTGACAACTTCAATAATTCTTGCAGTAACACCTGACGTATTACCGGTAAATGTTGTACCTACAATTGTACTTGTATTTGTTGGAAGACCGAGAGATGAAGTATCTAGTTTAACAAATTCATAACCTGTATTTAAGATTCTTTCACCAGACTTTACAACTCCACCTTCTTTAAATATATTAGAACCAAATCTTTTAATTTGTTCTTGAATAATAGTCTGCATCTGTGTAAGTTCACGAGCTTGCAGAGGACGACCACTGTTAAATAAAATTCTGTGATAATTATCACTGTCTGTAAAGTCATCTCTATATACGTTAGATAATGTCGATGAATTAAATAGAGTGGCCATTCTTTATATCCTTAGAATTGAATAATAACTTTGATGTCTTCATTTTGTGCTGTGCTTCGATCAACAGGAGTTCTATTATCTATAAACAATACTTCACCTGTTGAAGGTAAAACTTCAGGTAGTCTTGCTGCAGAATCAATTGTACCTTCACCTGCACCATTTGTTTCTTCGATTAACTCTCCGTTTTGAAAAGCTACAAACCCGGTTTGACTTGTTTGGTGATAGAAGAGAATATCAGAATCAACTTCGTCAATAAATGCTTCTGCTAAAGTCGTTGCTCCTCTAATAATCTTATCGGCTGTAAAGTTAGTAATAATTGCACTGAGCTTCATAGACTTCAATGCATTACCAGTTGTTTCACTAAAGATTGTGTTATCGCTTTTCTTAATATCACGAATCAATCCAACTTGTCTAAAGTCTTGATTTACGATAAAATCACTATCAGTTCCTTTTAATTCTGCATGGAACATAACCGATGCTGATTTTAGATCTTCTCGCGGATCGCGGCCAATACCAGAATCAGGACCAAGTACCGCTCGAGCAGCCGCGTTTAACGTAGCTCCACCACCATTAAATGTAATTGACGGGTTTGTATATCCAGAACCATGTCCTTTGATATCACTGTTAGTGCTATCATCCATACGAATGCGAACAACTTGCCCCGTAGCAGAATCAATGCTTATATTAAAAGTTGCACCATTTCCACTTGGATCTGTTAATGTCGCAGTTGGAACACTTGTATAACCTGCACCACCATTTGTTACAATAATACTTAATATCTCACCAGGCGTTGCGGCATTTTGTACGGCTGCTTGTTTTAACTGAATACCTGTTGAATTAGAATCAGTAGCACCTTGTAAAAGTGCTGGCATAAAGTTTGCAGATAAGAAATTATTTGCTCTTTCGGCACTAATTGTAAATAAGAACTTCCAAACGTATCCGTCAGATTCTCTACGAGAATCGAGGTTAGCGTGTGTAGGCTGTACAATTGAAGGAACAGCAGCACCTGTACCATCACGACCTGTTTCTAAACATACGTATACTTGCCGTGATTCATTCATTATATAATACGGCAATGTAGGATAACCGCCTTGTTGATCATCAAATTGTGAATATATTCTACCAGATGACCATGTATTTCGTGGAACAACAAGCGATGTTGCTTCAACTTTCTTTACAGACTGTAAGCTATTTCGAAATGCTTCAGTGGTGGTAGGAGTGTTTGTCGGTGTTGGTACTGTATCTGAAGAATCCCACTGTTCTGATCGGCCAATACCAATGTAATACTTACGCGTATCATTGGTAAATTGGTCAAAGAAATCCTGTGCAATTTGTCTTCTTAGTGCATCTGTTACAATCGCTGGCATTTTCTATGTCCTATTAAGTACTAATTTGTGCACCTAAATCGATGCGTCTGTAATATCCTGCTGTGCTATCGTATACTGCAAGACATGCTGCTCCTGCATCACCATCGGTGACAAAAATAAGATTACCGTGTGGCGTACCACTTGGTACACTTGAAACTGAGTAATTACGTAAATCAATTTCTACTGCTCTTGCCTTTACATAAGCTGAGTCAACCGTATCATTTACGGCTGCTGAATCAAAAGCTGTTCTAGGCAACGCAAACCAACCGATACTATCTTTAAAATTGAATGTATTGCTGCTGTCATTATAATGCATGGTTCCTTTTCCAACAGAACCGCTATTTGATGTATTATGACCTAGTTGTATGTAACCTGCAGGAGTATTAGAATCTCCAATTCTTATTTGAGGTGCGGTTTGACTAAAATGAATAAAATCAACACCATCAATTGTTTTGAAATTTATATTGGGAGATCTAACATTTACACCGCTTGAATCTACAATAGAATTTCCATTAAGATCCATCGAATTTGAAACTTGAATATTTGCTTGTATCGGTCTACCGAATGCAATATTTGTACCGTCATTCTTAATTGTTGTATCACCTAGATGGATAGTCGAACCACTAAGATACAAGTCTTTCCATTTACGAGCAGAATCCCCTAGATCAAATGTACTGTCAAGCGATGGTACTACACTACCTGCAATAGTTGCCAATTTATTATAAAGAGCTGAGTCAGTACCTGCATTCTGTCTTAATTGTACATAGGCACTATCAATTAATTGAATTGCATTAGTAGAATCAATTGAATTAGCTTGTATAAGAATTAAAGTCAATGCAGAATCTTGTGCGATACCTGCTTTTAAGGAAACATATGCCGAATCAACTGTAGAGTTAATAATACTAACTGTGGCGGCATTTACCACGGTTTGAATATTTGTATCTAGAACAAGAGTACCACTTGAATCCGGTAAATTAATTGTGTTATCTTTTGTAGGATTGATAACACCTAATGTAGTTTCAAATGAATCAGCAGTGCCTTCAAATATAATTTGATTACTGTCAAAGGTAACTCCTAAATTAGTACCGGTTGCGCCAGTAGTAATTTGCAGACTTCTTACATCACCGTATAGTTCTGTAAAATTATCATTTATTTTATTGCCAGCTGTACGTAGATCATCACCGGTCCCGTCATTACCGGTAGTTCCGACATTAATAATTTGCTTACCCATATTAAATCCTACAATTTGAATTAATGTTATTTATAATAGTTTTATAGGCCTTCGACAACATAGCTACCAATTGTTAGTTGACTTTGATCTGCAATATGACCATCATCAACATAAGGTACGCAGAATACTTCATATCGCCGTAGATCCATTGTTTCATACGTATTATCAAAGCTCATTGCAGACGCGCCTGCAGAATCTGCAGAATCATCAAACGTCAGACCGGCCATCGGGAACCCGCCCCATTCATCCAAATTACTATACCATGTTTCAAAGTATGCCATAGTTAATATGCTGTTGGCTGAATCGTAGAACAGTGGAGTACGTAGTGGATTCATACGCTGTGGACATCCATCAGAATCTCCACCATCATCAGGAATTAGTATTGTTGTATCTGCTTCAGGTCTAAAGTTAAATGCTGCGTTAGCAATAACTTTAAGTGTTGGATCTGGATCTGGATCTGATGACGCAGTTAAGATAGTTACATTGCCTTCACCTTCAAGTACTGTTTGTGCTCCTAAGAAAAATCCTGTAGGGTGTACAAATCTACGATAAAGCTGTTCCCAGGTGTTGAGAGATACAGGTGACTTAATCAGAATTGATAGTATCTGAAATAGTCTACCATCTGTAAGAACGAAGGCCTGTTCAGGTCCAATTGGATCAACACCGACTTTTAATATAGATTCTTTCGGAAATATTACTTCAATGTCTTCTTGAAAGAAAGCTCTAAAGAAACCATCTGCAGAATAAAGCGTACCTTTTACTCGAAAGAAGTTACCAAAATTTCTTAGTGCTTCTCTTGGAAACGTAAACTGAGTGTGTGATATACCTAACGCAAGCTCATCGAATACAAAATCAAGTCTTTTTAACGTAGCATCTTGTACGTCTCTTATTGTATTTAATTCAGCAACAGCACCACCGAAGTTATCATCCGAATCTAAGAATTCATAATATCCTTCAAGGAATTGTACTAAACTCGGATATGACTGTTGAAAATATTCAGGCAATACTTCTTGAACCAAACTTCTTCGAAGATTTGGATCAATTCTAAAATAATCTTTTGTTGTTTCAAAAGTCGTCATTAGATACTAACTTGTAAATTAGGTGTCTGTCTATCAATTTTTGCTGTCACTGAAGATCGTTCATCATCAAGTGCGAGTATATAATTTCTTAACGGCTCAATTTTTCCTGTATCTTGTGGCTCAATGTTTATTTTCATAAATGTTCTACCGCTAATAATTTGACTTGGGCTAAACCCAATAAATGTTACTTTACCTCTTGCCGGGTCATAAGATCCTACATTGTCAAGTAATACATTTCCTTCTAAGTCAAAAATTTGTAAAGTAGTTGATGATAATTTATTTTTAACTTGCGAAGGTATGCCGTTAAATTCAATAGTATCTGATTGAACTCTATGAAACACATCATCAGGTGTTGCAATAGGTACTGGAAAGTTTAGTGTAAAATTATTAGAGATATTTACTGTTATATCTTGCCTCATTTGTACTTTAAGATCAATATTATTAGATAGAATAGCTTTATCTAATGCGTCAATCTCTGTCTGAAGATTTGACTTTCTAAATACCTGACCAAAGTCTCTAAGAAAACTATTAAAGTAAGTTTTTATAAAGCTCATAATCTGATCTTCCATTGCTCCAAGAGTTGTACCTGTAAGACCGGGATCAAATTGGAAGTTGTCGTTAATCTCTAGGAAGACAAAGATAGGATCTACAAATTCAGGTTTTATTGACATGACCGCAAGATTTGTAGTATAATTAGCTACAATAGCATCTTTTACCGCCTGTTGTACCGAGCTTGAAGTACCTGCAGTAAAGTTGATTGATATGTAAACCTTACCATAATCAATAGGAATGTTTTCATCACCGCTCCACACAGACGCAGAAGAAACTTGTGGAAAGTTTGATTCAATCATAGCCTTATAGTCAAGAGAAGTAACAAGTCTCTGTTGACCGGCATATGCAATTGGTGCAAGTTGTCGTATAGATTCTATAGATTGTTTTTCACCACCACCACTTGATTCAGTATTTGTTACAATACTTAAAGAATATTCTACGCCATCTACTACAATCCCGCTTGTAGGTGTAAAGATAGTGCCATTATTTGCAAGAGGTCCTTTACATGAGAGATACTTAACTTCAACTTTTTCACCAGGTTCCGGTGATTTACCAAATGAAATACCATCTCCAAAGTTTAATTCATAAAATCCGTTCGGTGATTCATGTAAAGAGAAGTGTGTGGTATCTGCATTAACTGTAATAGCTTCACGAAGAGGAGTAAAAGTTGTAAAGTTTGACGAACTAGTTGATTCAAATACTTTGATATCTGCTGTAAGTGTATCAATTGTTTCATCTGGTATAATATAGATTTGTCTTTCTGTTTTTTCACCGACAATAAATGTTTTAGTTTTTTCAATTCCTTCAGAGATAGAAATAGCATCGCTACCAGCTGCGTTCTTGAATACATATAATCCTGTACCATCGTCACTTGCATTGATGGCTTCTCTTGTTCTAAACGTATATGTTACACCATCAATAGAACTTGAGAATTGTTTTCCTTTATCAATAGTTAATTTTGCTGGTCTACCTGTTACACTCGATAAGTTAACCGAAATATTGATCAACGCATTTGCAGCAGTACGAGATCTTGTCTCGTAACCTAGCATCTGTGCGTGTGATATAACAGAACCTCTTAACTGTGCGGTAGTAAGAAAAGATTCGTTGAGAGCAAAGTTTGCGGTCAATCCATTTAAATGTGTATTATATGCAAGAACATCAAGTACATTCGAAAGACCTGAAGCTTCGAAATCATAACTAGAAAATTCTGATTTACTTTTCAGATGGCTTTTTAGACTTTGCTTAATATTATTAAAATCTAGATCTGAGGATTTTACTGTACTTGTTGCCATTTATCTTAACCTTGTCAAAGTTAGATCAAGTACAACCAACTCAGATGTACTTAATACTTGAAATTCTACTGTAACGACTACTTCGTTTCGTGACGGATATACATTACCATCAACTCGTAGCACTTGAGCTCGAGGCTCATATAGATCTACACATTCAATTATTTTTTCTGCCAGTATATCAAAGTCTGTTTCAGTATCTAATTCAAAGAGAAAAGCACTTAAGTTTCCACCAAATCTCATATTAAATGGCTTTTCAGTATTATTTGTAAGTAAAAGATTTTTTACAGATTGCTTTACATCTGCTGCTTCAAGCTTCTTAAAAAGATCTCCAGACGGTTTCGGTGTAAATGTTAAATCAATGTCCGAATATGTCTGCTCTCTTGCAACAACAATTGATTTGGTTGCAAGATTACCGTCTTCAATAGAATATGCTTTACTTACTGCCATAGTGTTACTATTTATATCCTTTTACAAGCATTCAATAATTTCATTTGTACTTTGTACAAAGTTGTTAAATCTCGTTTCAATTGAATTATCAAATGTAGCTTTATAATCTGATCCTAGTTCAGGCATAATAAGGATAATTTGTGCGGTCAGTGTACCACCTTGTGGATTAAAGGTATCGTAACTTAATATCATCTTTTCAAATTGTAGTGAATCTTTCCACCAAGATGCAAGATCAAATGTTTTCTTCGGATCAATATTACCTGTTCTGTCATGCAATTCGTAAACAACACATCTGCCTCTTGATTTTAAATCATTGACACCAAGTGTTGTCATACCTTCATTTACATACTTACGATATATTCCTTCGGCAACCACAAGACGATGTTCACTATATACGTCATTGTCAACCATAATTGCTCTATTTGCATTTGCATTCAATAATAAATTTCTAGCAATTCTTACTTTCTGTGTATTATCGATTACATGATCGAATGTAACTGCATCACCGGATCCACCTAAAAATCTACCTACAACAATTCCTTGTGCTAGTTCAGTACGTGATGTAATAACTTTACCGTCAGGTTTATATTTAGAACTAATTGCAATTAAACGTTCTCCATCACGTACAGATCCTTTAAATCTTTTTGTTTCACCACCTGGATTTTTGCCGAGAACTTTTTTAGATTGTGCTCTACGTACTGTAGCTTCTCTTCCTTCAATACGATCTACATCATTTGGTGCAGCATTTGAGAATGAATGGTGCATAAGACCTTCAGATAATGCTGCTCCAATAAATGTTTCGTTTTGTTGATTCAGTGGATCTCTTAATTTTGATCTAACTTCTGCAGTCGTTAGTGTTCTATCTGAAACACCGCCATAATCTGCATCACGATTGATTTGATTGTAAAGTAAAGCTCCTGGATCGATCAACACTTCACGTACAGCATGTTCGTGATTTGCAAGGTAATCTGTAGCAAGTGAAGTTGTAAATTCTGTTGTGTTTACATTAGTTGCCGGTGTCAAGTCGACAGTAGCCTGTGCACTACCAGCGGATGCACCTAGTGCAGCCGTACCAGCAGTACCTGCCGTACTAGCATTTCCTGACAAGTTGCCATTGAATGTAGGTGCTTCCATTCCTACACTTGCGTGTACACTGTTTGATGCATGCATAGATGTAGAATTTACACGATCAATATGCGCCGTAGTTCCATAGTAAACAATCTGATCGCCACCTATTGTACCAACTGCACCAAATACAGATAAGTCATTAGCACCGATATTAATATCTGGAGAAGACATAACAGCTTGAGATTGAGATGTCATACGCAAAACATCTGTTGACAGATTCTCTAATACACCTTGTACAAGATTTGATTTATTACCTTTGACATAATACTCTTGATTTCCATGTACCAGTCTTGTTTCGTTCTGTGTAATTTGTGTACTGACATTACCGTTAATTAAAGATTGCACATTACCGTTTACGTCTTGTCGAATACCACCTTTTATATCTTCTAATTTATCACCGGCTACTGTGACATTAAAATCACCACCTACATCTAAATCAAAATTACCATCAACGCGTAGTTTAAGATTGCCGTGATACGCAATATCACCATCACCTTCGATGATTATCTTTTCATCACCTGCAGTAACACGTACGGTATTTTTAGAACTATATAAAAGAATTGTACCGTCAGGTTGGAATTCTAAACCAGTACCACTCTTATGTTTGATAAGAATCTTTTCACGACCAGGTGTATCGTCAAATTCAGTGACATGTCCACCGACTGTTCTTCGTACTTGATTGAAAGGATATTCAGCAGAAATTTGATCAAGTAATTCTAGATCAATACCTTTGTCACCACCACCATATGGTATTTTGTTTTCTTCAATACCACGTGCTTCAAGATTTGTAGACTGTTTTCCTGCATATTGTCGTAAAGGAAATTCGCCTTGAAAGTCTACAAATCCATCTTTAGGGCTTTTACTCGCAGGAATGTCTTCTAAATTATCTACTTCTGTCATTTATTTTCTCTCTTGCACATATTCATTTGTATCAGCACCAGCCATTAAATTTTCTCTATACTTGTCTGCATTAAATCCTGGTCCTAATTTACTAGTACCACCACCGTATGTAAAACCCAGTTCTTTTGAAATTATATCTGCTAATAATTCCATAGCAATATGTCCAGCACCCGGATGAGACCTTACTGCAGCTTCGGCAATCATTCTATAAGAATCCATTTGTTCAGAAGTAATACTTCGATTGCTTAAAAACTTAACATTCTTTTCTGCTGTAGTGCACGTATAACCAGCATCAAAACAAATAACAATAGCTCCCTTATATATTCTATTAATACTTTCTATAAACTTTGCTGTAGCACTGTTTGTTGGTGTGATTGGTGGCACTTCTGGCGCAACTTCAGTATTTAATATTCTATGAACTGATCCGTCTCTTAAAATAAGATAATGAGTATTTGCTGATTTACCATTTTTCTTAAGTGATGCTTCATTATATTTTTCTGCACTTTCTACTCTATTATCAGAGGTAGTCGCATTCCACCTTGCAATAAAAATACCAATTTCTCTTCTAGTTGCACCAAGTTCTAATTCTATTTCTTCTGAAGTATGTGCAGTAGTATAAACAAGTGTTGTAACTGGTCTATTCTTCGGCACACCTATTTCTTCTACAGGTGTAGATGGTTTAATATTGTCTGGAAGTGTTTCTGATTTTTTAACAGTCTCTGCAAGATTTGTAAACCCGCCTTTATTAACAATATCTGGTATCTGATCTACTGGTAATCCAGTAGCAGCAATATTAGAAGCTCCTGAAACAGAAGGTAGATTTGTATCTAAATCTTTAAATGCAGGAAAGCCTTTGGCTAAAGAAGCAATTGTGCCTTGAATATTTCCGAAGTCTACACCCATAGAACCGAATGGATTTTTTACGGAAAGATTTTCTTCTGTTAATCCAGTTTTGGTTTTCATTTTCTGAAGAAGATCTGAACCTGAAGCAAGAGGATCACCAGCTTTTACATTAAGAGAAGGTACATCTATCTTTGCTTTAATAGAACCGAATGGATTAGAAAGCTGTGCCATTTGATTTTCTGACATTGTTTTCTGTGCAGACACTACTTGAGCACCGACATTAGATGCAGATATATTTGCTATACCAGATGTGAGATTACCAGTAAGACTTGTAAATGTGGCAGAATCAATTCCAAGCTGCCTAAATTTTTCTTTTGTGGCAGGATCATTAGCCGCAATCTCAGCTTTTGTTTGTGCTTCTTCTATAGCTTCATTTATTTGACCTTCAGTAAGATTCAAGCCTTCCTTATTTGCTTTTCTTATACCTTCTAAATTTCCAGGTGTAAGTATCTTATTCACTACTGTTTGACCAACTGATGTTTTACCGGTAAGAATATCGAGTGCAGCTTTGTTTGAAGCTGTTTTTGTATTACCTTTACCTGCACTTGGTCCAGATAATGCAGGTGTAGGATCTGTTTTTCCACTCGCTCCTCTGAGCTTTACGCTAGCAGCTTTTGATATATAGCCTGCAATTTCTTTACCCATATCCTCAGACACGGGTGCATCTTTCTTAAATGCATTTTCCATCATCTTTTCAGCAAGTGCAAGACCTTCTCTATCAAGATCACTTGCATCTTTTGCTTGAGCCATTTGATTGCGCATCGCAGTTCTTGCTGCTTTAAATAGTTCTTCCGTCATTATGCTAATGTCCTAAACATATCTCTTGCGACCTTTTGTCTTTCTACTTGACCCTTTTCTTTTGGATTTTCAAATCTATCTTCAAATATGATGCATGCTTCTTCTGGTGTTCTTGCTCTTTTTAAATCATTTAAACGATAGTATGTTTTTGATTCATACAATTCATATACGGTAAAAAGTAATTGTGGATATAATGTATCCCATGGTAAGTTTTTTCTTGCTGCAAATTCTACAAGATTTTGATATCTAAATCCTGCATTTGAACTTGAGTTCCATTGTGCAATACCAAATGATCTTTCAGGTGGAGCAGATGTCGCTTTTGTATCTAAGTCTCCAATACGGTTTGCAAACGATTCTACCCAAAAATTGCCTATAATACCACATGCCTGAGCAGGTGTAAATCCTCCGCCTTCAGGAGTTAAAAAGAAATTAAATGCCTTTTCTACATTTGTAGATCCTACAAGATATTCATCATCTGCATTAATACCTGCCGGTGCAGTAAAGTCATGTGGCGATCCGTATATCTGTCCTTTTTGTGCCTGATCAGGTACAGTACTGTTAACGTCAAGCTCTATTTCTGGTATTCTCTCAAATTTTGGTATCGAACCTAAGACGAGAGGTAACTGAGAATTTTTACCATCTAAAAAAATACCGTATACCTGAGCCTGTGGCTTGATTCCGATATTTGTACCAATACCTGAACTACCTCCTTCAGTAATAGGTGTAGCAACCTGTGCCCATGGTAAATCACCATCAGAAATATCGTCAACATTTTCAGTATGAATACCGAAGATTCTTACTTTTACTCTACCTAATTCAACAGGGTCATTAATATCTTTTACGACGCCGACAAACCAACGAGTTTCATCACCGTAATATTCTTTGTATGTAGTAGGTATCATGCTATTACCTTTAACGGATTATCATCGGTATAGTTAGTTAGCTTTACGCAGTT
>Ga0181414_1000430_pt1 | contig 12842 bp, 6 predicted proteins | sample 37SPOviralmetaG_FD_130139 | JGI IMG/M metagenome (GOLD analysis project Ga0181414, IMG submission 130139) | Marine viral communities from the oligotrophic San Pedro Time Series (SPOT) site, San Pedro Channel, CA, USA - 37 SPOT_SRF_2012-11-28 | ecosystem: Environmental > Aquatic > Marine > Strait... | reverse complement strand
ATTATCACCATGCCAGGGACAGCATTCAATCCATGACCGCATGAATCGCTCCCAGCACTACCAGATGCAGTAAACGAAACAATTGAAAAGCCAGCACTTGGCTGTGCTCTTACGCTTGAAGCGATGCTGCCGTCGTTGTTAGTTACCGTCGATGTTCCGGCGTCCCACGCCCAGCCAACGTAAGTCGCATTATTAGCGTTGACATTGGTTGAATCACTGCTTCCGGGTGCAACTGTAAAACCATTGGAATCAAAAGAATTTAATTTACCGTAAGCATTTGGAGTCCCTTCTGCGCCTGTACTCTGTGAAAATAATGAATTAGCCGCACCACGTACAGCATCAAACAACATGTGGCCGTAACTGCCACTGCTACGGGATTTAATCCATACCCAGTCTGGAGAAAAATTGTAATTTGTTATTGCCTGCGTTCCACCATTACCCGTATATAACTTCGTGTCAAAATATTGACTACCATCCGCAATCGTTGGGGTCGGTAAGTTTGCAGTGTTTAAAGCCTTAAAATTAGTTGGTGCATTATGGGAAAAACTTCTTTGTCCAAAATTGACAACATATGTAGGCTCAGTGCTAAACGAGCCAACGAAAAACGCATAAGTTCCAGTAATTCCGGTAAAAGCTGTTCCCTGGCTTACTCCGTTTTTGTAAAAAGTTAACGTTCCATTGTCAGCGTCAAATGCAGTTCCAATTACATCACCGTTAGAAAGAGTTGCTCCGTAGCTTGCGCCGCTGCCGCCATTAGTGTATTTATTTCCAGTGCCAACATAAATATATGAATCATTGTAATTTCGACTTCCAGGTTTACGAATACCTGCAAGCTGCCCAGTACCTTGGCTGCCGGAAAAAACAACTTCAAAATAATATTTTCCAGACAACATTGCGATGGTTGACTCATTGAGTCCGCCACCAGACGAAGTGGTAAAGTCTAAATTTCCATTTGAAAATGAATCAGAACTATTATGCTTGTTTAAAGGGTTGAGCGTCGCATAGTTGCCCACAGTGACCCCGCCTGCATCACCGCCACTGGACGCAGTGCCGTTGCTTGGGGTGTCAACTAGGGAGTCGTTACCTGCACCTGCAGTAACGCTGAGATTATTAGGAGTAAAATTATTGCTATTACCAGAAGTATCTTTCCCTAAAGTTGTTGCAGTTGCGCCGCTGTTATCTGCAAATTTAAGCCTGAATCCATTCGTTCCAAATGTCAGACCGGCTGTGTCTTTGGCTTGCCACACTCCGTTAGTGTCAAATTCCCCAAAGTTACTCGGCGCAAGCGCCTGCCCGTCAATGAAATTGACCTCGGCTAGATACAAGTCGCAACCAGAGCCTATTACTGAAGGGGTTACTGCTGATCCGCTCCCAACACTCACTCCATTGACGTAAGTTCCTCCGGTAGACACCACAATGTGCATCCATGCAGATGGATCCCTGAAGACAGCAGAAGAGCCGTTCAGAGTGTCGTCAGCAGCAAAAGCAACATTTGTAATTATTGTTTGAGCAGAACCTAGCTTGCACCTTTTTACCCAACAAGAAAATGTACCTGAACCGCTATAGCTAGATTGTGTTAATGACGAGCTATCACCGCTGTTAAATCTAAGCGACCTGGATATTTCAAATGCCGCTGCTTCTCCAGTTGTTGCTAAAAACAGCGGACTCGCGGCACCAGGAATACTCATGAAACGTTCAGTAGCGAAGTAACCGTGATGCGCGTTGCGCTCTCGCAATAATAAGCCAATACATCAACAGCAGCAGCCGTTGTCGTCAACGTTACTGCACTTCCGCCAGCAAACTTATACTTCGTGCCGCCATAAGCAAGCGTGCGGCTACCCGTTCCATCCTGCGTCACCACAATCACCCCAGACTGACCAGCAGTCACGTTGGTTGGATCGCCAAGTGTCCTGTTGCCACCAAGCGTCACGCTGAAGTTATTGCCAAGGCTCATGTCAACTGCAATCGTTGCTGCATCGGTCAATGCAACAGGCGTTCCGCGTTGTGCTTTTGTAAAGCTCTGAGCAATGGCAAGGCCAGCCAAAGTCGTAGTAGAAGCAGGAATCGTGACGGTAACGTCAGCACCTGGGTCAGCAACACTCAACGTCAATTCATGCGCGTCAGGCGTTGCACCCTCAAAGATCAGGCTGCCATTAAACGTAGGGTTACCAACGAACAGTGATGTGCTATCGAACGTTGCAACACCTGTGACATCTAACGTTCCAGGGACATCGACATTGCTTGTAAATTCAACGTCTGTGCCGTTAGTCGCTGTTTGCAGCAGTTGACGCGCACTGCCGTTTGCAAGCTTGCTAACTGCAATCTCAGCTGAAGCGTTAATGTCCGCGTTGGCAATCGTGCCATCCAGAATCATCGTGCTCGTGACAGTCCCCGTGTCACCAGTTGTTATTACTGTTCCGGAAATATCGGGAAACGCAATTGTGTGATCAGCGGTCGGATTAGCGCACGTAATTGTTAGCTCAGACCCATCATCAGCAGAACCTTCAAACGCCAATACAGCGTTCTGTCCTAACAGCACCGTTCCAGTAAATGTTGGGCTTGCTGCGCTTAACTTCTCAGCGTCAAGCTCCTGCAATGCAGCCTGAACATCAGTTGCTGAAATACTTCCTGAAGCGGTAAAGCTGATATTTGAAGCAGTCTGACCAGCAATAGCGTTAGAGACATCGATTAACGTGAAATCTGCGCCCGCACCACTACTTAGAAGCATATCTGGGGGCGCTAATGCAACTGAAGGTGCTGCGCCAGAACCCGTTCCAGAAACAGAAACAACAACGTAATAGTTTTGGTTTGTGCTTGCAGGTGCTGGCAAGGCTTGCCCGTTCGTAAAGCCAGCCGCACTACCCTCGCTCGTTACACTGTCTAATGTGTTGCTGCTAGCGTTATATGTTCCAGCAAGAACAAGGTTCCCGCTAATAACGGTGATGGGCAAATATGCAGACCCCGTGTGAATATAAAGGTCTTCATTAAGCTCGTCAAAAAAGAACTGACCTTTAAAATCTGCCGCCGGAAAAGTAACAACATTATTTGTGGCTCCTGCACCGCCAAATTTAGTAATTGACGAATCAGCTAGCTTTTCCCCCGTAATCGCATCACTTGCAATTCGATCTGATGGGATTGTGCCGCTTGTGATTTTTGACGCCGCAAGATCGGGTATATCAGTAGCGGCAAGAGTCGCACCACTTGATACATGACCTTGTCCGTCAACCGTTACCTTCGTAAAGGTGCCAGTCGATGTAGTGTTGCTGTGATTCAGATTGCCGCTACCGTCAACAGCTAAGCCCGTTCCAGGAATAACAGCACCCTTTGCGCTGCTAGTGGCTGCAGGCAAATCACTACCCGTTAAGGCACGACCACCAGTTACTAAACCTTTGACGCTGTAAGTAACAACATGGTGCGTTGAGCTGGCCGTTACATCGTTATCAACCTCAATGGTGTTGGCATCCATGCGGAGCCCTTCACCATTGACAATCACACCACCTTTGGCGCTTGTCGTTGCAACAGGAATATCACTGCCATCAATAACTCTGTAAGCAACCGCTCCACCAGCACTGGTTGGGCCTGCTAAAAACTTGTTGGCGGCATCAGTGTCGTTTTGGGTTGCAGCAATGGCAACGCTTGAGCCAGTGGTTGTGACAACAATGTCAACCAGGCCAACCGTGCTGCCAGTGACAGCATTAATAGAACCAGCCGCCTTCAGGCTGAGCCAAGCTGATCCGTTCCAGCAATACAGATTGTTGTCATCTGTATCTAAAGCAAGCTGACCTGTAAACGCTCCAGATCCGGGAAGCGTTGTGACTAAGTCAACCGTTGATTCATTCGCAAGCTTGGCTGCTGTGATTCCATCATCAGCAACCTTGGCTGTAGTTATCGCAGCATCAGCAATGTCTGCTGTGGCAATACCACCAGCAGCAAACAGGATCTTTGCCCCAGGAATCGTGTCATCACTAATTAAAGTGACGCCATTTGCAACAAGGTCACCGACCGTCAGCTTTTTGGTTTCACTTGCGCTGCTATCAACAACAGCAACCAAGTCAGCAGTAGCTAGAGCTGAACCAGCTAGCGCGTTAAGATCGCTAATTTTAAGATTAGCCATGGGTGGCTAGCTCCGGGTTAAATGTCCTGCTGTAACAGCAGTTTAGCGCCACTGTCTTGATCCAAGCGTATTTCACCAGAGTCCTCTTTCAAGAGGTCGTCAGCTACAAACGTATTCATCCTCAGCTCTACCGCTCCAGTTGTAATGAAATCTGCTGTGATTTGTACCGTGTTGTCTGGCGCGAACTGCACTGCACACGCTGTAATGACTGCATCAAACTCATAAAAAACTTCGTCGTTGCTTCTTGCTGCAGCACCGCCAGGGTTGTAGCCCGCTGCTTTGATGTAGAACTTTGCATGGAACTGACTGCCCACCTTAGTGCGTAAGGAAAGCTCAACCAAGTAATTAGGTAGTTCGCTTGCCGTATCGCCTGTATATTCCCAAAAACAAGACATCCGGCCAGAGCCAGACATCAATGTGCTAATGCGACTTCTAAACTCATCAGACAACGTTGTTGTATCAACAGTTTCGCGCTCAGTATTAAGCTCAAAACTATTAACTTGTGCCAACAAGCGAGCGATGCTGTTTTCAACAATAACCTTGATAGGTATTGGGTTTGAGTTACCTGGAGTGGCAAGCGCAATTGCATTGGTTTTGCCGCCGTTGACTGCATGAGCAAAAGTTTCATAAAGCCTGATACCGTCTATCTCGTCAACATGAATAAATTTTTTTACAGCCGTGTCCGTGTAACCGTTAATAAAATCAAGACTGCTGCCATCCGTGCTTTTAATTTCAATTTGATCGCCTGACAGCAGTTGTCCATGCTCAAAATCAAAGCTAAATCGTTTTTGAGTTGCATTAACATCGGCAGCATCAATTGTTGACTGCAACGTTCCACCGTCAAACTGACGCTGTAGTTCAACTTTGCCAAACGTGCCAAGGTAAACACTCATGAGATTGTGGCGGCTAGTAGTTCTCCTGTACCAATAAACGAGATCTCAGCACGCACCAGATCAGCAGTTGCCGCACCGATTGATGCACTAGTGATAAATGCAGTCAATTTAATATCGTTGTTGTCCGCTCCATCAACCCAGCGAAAAATAAACTCAACGTTATCAGCAGAAATGACGCCAGCATTTCCTGTTTTGAAAAGTCTGTTTAGGATGTCTGCGGTATTGATATTGCCGTTACTGTCCTTGTAGTACAACAACGTTGCGCTTCCGGTGTAACCAACGACGCCCGGTGTATAGCTGCGAAGGTTATCGCTAAGTACTGTCGTTTCAAGGGTTTCTAAATTTGCCGCCACTTGAAAGCTAACGACCTTGGCAAGGGTCACTCCATTGGCCACCATCACGCCATCTCTGCCGGTGTAGACCTTTGCCATCAGAGCACACCAATAAAGTTCACTGTAACAGTGCTAATCCCTGAACGCACCTGAACTAGCTGCGGTGGACCTTCATATCGATAGCTGTTGCCATGAACACCCGCACCGAGAGCATCCTCGTTGCCTTCCCATCCGCCTTTGCCGCTGTCCATATTGACAGAAAGGGTGCCAAAGGTGCCCTGCACTGCCTCATAGTGATCCAAGATTGATTCAGCTTGAGCGTCAGTGATGTTTGCAAAAGTCAATGACAGCTTCATGTTGGTGCGACGGCTGCCGTACAAAATCCTGTGCTCAACGCCGTTTTGCGCCTTGAAGGTTTTGACCGGAAAATCTCCAGACTCGAATGTACGAGCTGTAGGGACAAGTTCAGGAAATGCGGCAAACGGTGCAGCCATTAGACATCCTCCACTTCTACAGAGTTAAGGTCTTCAACGAATTTGGCAAGCTTACTAGCTCCATCGCTAGTGCAATCATGCTCAGAAGCCACAATATCCACTGTGCCCTCCTGCGAAAACGTTAACTGCTCAACAACATAAACGTTCTCGCTCTTGCTGCTGTCTTGGACGGTGAACACAGAATCGTGGAATCTGGTGTCAGCCACTCTGCCTCCGCTAATTTCCATCTGTCCATCTTCTACGTCCTCTGAGCCTACTTGGAAGAAGGTGACGCTATACATTCCATCAGAAAGGCTTTCGACACTTGTCACTGCCCCTGACGAACTGACCGTACCATTACTTGCACTTTTGTACGGAGAAGACTCAGTAATAACTTTGATGTATGAACCCGCTCTTAAATTCAAGCCTTCTATTGTTGTTGAAAAACTAATTGTATGAGTGACAAACTTGCGTAGACCTAAGAAGTATTGTGCAACCTTAACAGCGTGACGCCTAGACGTGCAGAACTGTGTCAGATCAAAATTTTCTTCCGGCAAGTTTGCTGACGGGCTGCCTTTTATTTTTACTGTCATAACTCTTTCTTCTGGAAGTTTGTTGCGCGACTCAAACCGATACCGAACCGTGGCTATAAAGTTTCTACGCTCTTCACTTCTTAAATATTCAAGCTTGTAGCTGTCTTCCAAGATGTTACCTGAAGTAAACAGTTGGTCAATTTGTACTGGCCCGGTGTTGATGTGACCGCTTGCTTTGTAGTACGGAAGAGCTGGTAGCAGAGAAAATTTCCCATCCATAATTACAAAGTTGCACAAGAAATAAGGCGCGACATCAGTGATGTATTGACGAAGGTTTGTGAGTTCTGTAATTGCTCCATTAAAAAACAATTCTTGCTCGTGAATAAACCTAGCGGTATCTCTGAAATCATCTACGTTCAGCAAGAACGCATTGTCTGGGGTCATACCCATAAGGTTGCCCGCTCCACCTTGCCTGTCGGTCAGCAGGTAAAAGACAAGGTCGGTAAATAAGTGGCTTGGGCCAAACGGCGCTTGGTAATACAAATCGCCTGGTTCGTCATAAGGGTTATTTGCAGAAGCAGTCGTATCAGGATGCAAACGTTTAACAGGTATTCCTTGCCCGATCCAGCAACGCAACTGATCCAAGCTTGTAAAATTACGACTCGCCTTAAGCGATAACCCGGCAAGGGTTAAACCGTTATATTCTGGAACTGGCTCGTTAGGTAAAATTTCGTTTACGTAAACAATACTGTGCTCAGGTTCTGATTCGTTTGATTTTTTTACCAAGCCTCTATAAAAACTTAGGTCTGCATACTGACTATGGCTTTCAAACTCAGTCTTTCCTGTTAGCTCAGACGTACCAGGAGTAGTCACAAGATCAGCGACCCTGTACTGAAATCCTACTTGGTTGTAAGTCCAGTAAAAAGCGTTGTTGGCAGGAGAAATGGTTTCAGTGTGCGTAAAAATTTCTTCCTTATTCCAATCGCTTGTCGTATAACCGTCAGCAATAACTTCAACAGGGCCGGAAAAATTCCACTTTTTTGTGAGGCCAGTAAAGTGGCCTTCAGGTAAACTATCTACTCGAACGTTAAGTCTAATTTTTATTTTTTTATTCCCTTCTTGGATGCTCTTAATTGCGCTATTAGTCGTTCCAATCGCAAGATTTTCTGCATCGCCAAAAATGTCGTAAAAGTAGCCACCCATGCGCCCTTCAGGTACGCTTGTGGTATTAATGTCCGTGATTTTGTAATAAAACCCAGACCACCGAATTGCTTGCCCAGAAGGATGATTGTCTCTGAAATTATTGCTGCTTGGGTAAGGAGAATTGGAATATCCTGGTTGCTCTGTGCCTTCTGTTGAACCCTCTCCACGCCTAATAAGAATAATATCGTTTGTATTAAACCCTGGAGAGCTACCAATTACCTGAGCACTAAGTAGACTCCACACATAAATTTGGCCTTGGCCAACTCTTGCATAGTGGTCAGCTACCAATTCTTGCTTTTGAACTGTCCATTGCACCCTGATCCATCTGTTGCCATCCAGGTTTTCGCGAGTATTTAAAGTTCTTTGTGTTCCTTCACTGCCTGGGTAATTATCAGCATTGCCAAAAATTGCGAATGTGAAAGAACCCATCCTGCCAGGCGGCTCTAGGTTGCCTGCATTTTCGTGCTCAACCATTGAGATAGCACGGCGAAATACACCACCTTGATCGGCAGGTCTCGCGGAATTTGGTTGCACTGCTGAGGGTATCGTGGTCTCTTCATCAACTGTTACAGTTTTTGGGCTGCGTAAAAATTCTTTGTTCTTTTCAATATCTTTCTTTCTAATCCTGGAACCAGCCGTTTCTATTTCAAATCTTCCAAGACTTGAAATATTTTTATTTTCAAAAATAAGTGGTTTTTTTGTATCAGATATTGACGCAGAAAGTAGAATCATTTCTTTATCGTCAGACAGTTGCGCTACCTCGGATGCAGCAACAGCCACAAATTTAAATTCAAGTTCTTTAAGTTCTCCTTGTGGATGCTTGAACCTAATAAAATTGTATTGATCAACAGGCGTGCTACCCCTGACAACAAAAAATAGATCTATACGTCTAAACTTAAAAGCATTGTTGTTGCTATCTACGCCAGCTTCGCGAACGTAAACTTGAAATACAGAAGACCTGACGATTGAGCCTGTATACGTTCCAGAACGCACTGATACCTCATTCTGGTCAAATTTGTCTAACTGCTTTGGAGTGGGTAGATTGTTAAAAGAGCAAATACCATTTAACTGTTGAAAAACTCTACTTCGGATGCCTATTTCAGTTACAACAGCGGGCTTGTTGTTTCTGACGATAGCAGTAGCAATTCTTGTTACGGGATAAAATATAGGTCTGACGCCACTCCCATCAGCAATAAAATCTTTTTCAGGAGCTATAACTCCATGGTCGTTTACAAAACCAATTCTTGCGTCTTGCGACTCTTCAGTATCAATGCACCTTAAGCTAATTTTTTGAGTCATGTCTATCGTAGGATCGAACCGTTGATGCCTGCGCCCTATAACCACAAACAATACGTTGCCTACAGCAAATTGCTCTCCAACCTGCATTGCTTCATCGGCTGCAAGCTGCTCTGCCTCGACAGTAGCGTTAATGTCGTCAACGTTTTCACCGCCTCTGTTCTTGCTGCGCTGATACTTGTCTTCCGGTATTTCTCCTTTCTTGATTTCAAATTCAACAATATCGCCAACGTTAACTCGATCCCTTTTAGTCAGTTGAGTACCTGGCACATCAATTACTGTTCCGTTTGTTTTTATAAGTGCGCTTAAACCCATGCGTGGGCTGTATTGACGACCTTCGCCATCCATATGAAATCGCCGTACTTTTTTTAACAGTTGTTCCTTATTTATGTCAAAATTATTATCTTTATCGCCAGTAATTTTTATTTGACGCAGCGCTAACGCGTACTTTTGTGGGTCTTCAGTTTCCTTAATGATTGACACAATCTCAAAATTTACCCTATAACCAGTGCCATTAGGGATAGCCCCGTACACCCCAAACTGAGTGTTATTAGTAGGCGAAAACGCATGACAAAAACTTTTGGATTCAGCTGCTGTACCGCTTGGGCATTCAAATACATCATCATCACTTGCATACTCGAACGGATCTCCTTTACTCGGATCGCCAGCCGATCCATAAAAAAGATTTAAACGACGTAAACGGTTAAAGCCTGACGCTGAATCAGTAAGCCCCTCCGTCAGCATCGGTGAATTACGCTTCCAATAAAACGCAAAAAAGTCGTTGAACAGAATGTCTAAAGCGTTATTGCCAAGGAAAATACCTTCAAGTTCGGGCTCAATAATCCCGTCAGGATTAACACCATCGGCAAAGCCGTGTTCACCAACAACAAACATCAGCTTGGTTGACTGCTGCGTTCCATGGCTAAACATCCGTGACCAAACCAACTTTGGCGTAACCAACATCCCGCCAACTTTTTTAGCCTTGATATAACGACCAAAAATGATCGGTATGGGGGAACCGTAATCTGCAAGCTCATTTAAGCTGTCAAACCCACGGCTTGGTGTAAAACGATTTGCACCAGTTACGCTGCCAAGATCAAGCTGTGTTCGCTTTGATGCTTCAGGCATCTTGGGTTTTGGCGTCAGCAGGTATGCAACGCCGGTAAGAACCAAGGTGATTCCAATTTGAATTAGATATGGAGTGAGTGCAGCATCGTTCTTAATGTCTGGAATGTGCTTATACTCTGCAGGTCTTAATCGACCACGTCGCCTAACTTCAGCAGCAAAAAGTTGATACTCTTCTTCTGTAATCCCAATCGTCTTGATTAATTGTCTTTCGTACGGAAGCAGTGGCACGTCAGAAACAGTTGGGCCGAAGACCACTGAACCTTTTCCGACATTCGATTGACGTACAAGATTCCCGTCTGCCATGTGACTGCGAATGCCCAGGATTGCTGCGGTAACAGCAGAATATCCCCATCATACTCAGGCTTCTTAACCCGAAAACCCCACCTCAACAAATCACGCGATACTTCCCACTTGCTAGCTTCGTACCAAGACTGCTTGAACGGTGGAGCTTTAATGCCAAGCTCGTTCCAAACCTGATAACACAAGTGGATGCAATCAATATGGCCATCGCTGCCGTCAGCGCCTAGCCGATACGGCATCCCAATAAGATCAGCGCAGCCGGACACTATTGCTAATTGGCAGATTGCCTACAAGTGTTTGCGTCAAAGATCGATTTGGCACGTCCGTACCAACAGCATCCAAGACAGAACTTAGCTCTAAATTGAGCGAGACGTTATCCCACTGCCCACTCGTGACAACGCCGGTATAGGTGTGAACAGTGTTATGCGCCGCTGTAAGGCCAGAAATCGGATCAGAATTTTCAATAATCAACACTTCGACTTCCATCAAATAATTGTTTTCAATCGCTTCAACGCCCCAACCGCGAGTCAGTGCGTTGTTAGGAAAAACCAGCGATGCCTCAAGGCCATCACCAGTGCGGTTGACGGTGACACCTGAAAAACCAAACGCTGCAAACTTGTAATTATCACCTTTATGCGTCAGCTGCTCACCGATGAAAAAATTTTGCCAAAACCGATCCACAGCTCTTTGATCAAGCTTCAAAACGTGTCCAAAAGCAAATGTCGTCACATTCCTAACCTCTTACGCGTACCACCGCTCATTTGCAACCTCTTTAACGTTTGCTGTTCACCCTGTTTAGCACCTTGGTTGGCTGCTTGCCTCATGCCAGATTGGAACTGATCAGCGGTTACATAGTCAACGCTGTTAATACGTTCCACGGTGTAGCGAACGTCGATTGGTGCGGCAACTGCAACGCCACCATCGCCTGATGCAGACGATCCACCATCAGAAGGAATGACCCCACCACCACGTGAACCGCGCGAATAACGCGACATGCTTTCACGCATTTTTGATTCAGGAATGACGTACTCAGGCTCGCCACCTTCACCAATTAATGCGTTGGTTGGCTTGTTGACATAACCACCTTCTGCGTAACTGCCAAGGGGCATCCGACCACCACCAACAGCGGAGCCGCCAGGGCCAGGTACAACAACATCTGTACCAAACGGATTTCCTTGACTGCCTGCAGGATCGCTAGCCATCCCAGCGAAGGCGCGTGCAATCCCAATCGCGATATAAGTTGCGATCATTTGTGACGCCTGTTGTGCCAGCACATCTGCAATGCTCTTCAGCATGTCGGCAAACACTTGCTTGACTGACTCCGCTCCAGTAATCAACCCCTGCATTCCGCTTACCAGCGAATTGCCAATAGCATTTCCAATACCTTGAGACACCTGAACAGCGTGCTGCTCAAGATCGTTCAAACTTTTAACTGAGTTAGTAATAAATGACTGCAAAGGCCCTTGGTTTTGAGCTTCAAATAATTTTTTCGTTTTATTTATTAACTCTTGCAACTGATTCTCTTGGTCTTCCGTTAAATTTTTGTTGGACTCTCGCAGGTTTAAAAGTAATAGCTCAAGCTTTGCTTGATTTTCTGCTTCACGAGTAATTGCTGTTGCAGCTTCAAGCTGCAGATCTAGTTGTTTTAGCTGTGATGTAAGATCGTCAGCCTTTTGTTTATCAAAACTGTCAAGCTTGAATGCGTTCTCAAGAAGCGCACGATCTTTTTCGAGACCCAAGTTTTTAAGTTCAGCAATTTTTTGCTCTTGCGGCACTTTAGACGCCCTAATTACAGCTTCTTTCTCCGCAAATGCAATTAGTCTTGCTTCGTTCTCTAAAGCAATAACTTGACGATTGTCGCCTTGAAGCTTTGCAGTATTAATTTGCTGATCTAATTGCAACAGTTGTTCAAGCTTGGCTCGTTCAGCGTCGAGGCCAGCCAAGCGCTTTGCCAACCGTTCTGCGTCTTTTGCCGCTTTATCAGATCCCTTGTCTCCAGCCCTAAGCAGCTCCAACCCTTTCGGCTTCGGCTCGATAGCAGCACCTTCTGGAATAACCTGACCGCCAAATTTTTCTACCGCAAGTCGCTTACCTTCTGCACTAATTATGCTTTGAGTCCTTGCGCCACCTTGGCCGCCAACTTCCTTGGTAAACGGTTTTAAAAATTCTTCAATTTCTTTCGCTCTGGCACCAGTAGATTCGCTCATCAAAGCGTTGAACTGGTTGTTTAATACAACACTTCCAACAACTTTATTTATTGCGGCTAACAACGGAGTTAAGGCTTTTGAAATAAACGCTTGAACCTGAAGTATCAACGTATTGAACAACTTACCCATTTTGTTGGCTTCAGTGCCAAGGTCTTTAAGAGCTTTTAAACCACTGCCACCAACTTGTTTTGCCATCTCCTTCGTCATCAACGCAGCCGCTTCCGTAACGTTCCCTTCTTCAATTAGCTTCTCAATGCGAAACTGCATTGAGTCAGAACTAAACAAACTTTTCTCAGCCATAAAGTCAGCGGCACCACCAACGCTTGTAAATGCTTTGCCAGCATTAATAACGCTTGCCACCAT
>Ga0181414_1000428_pt1 | contig 12854 bp, 8 predicted proteins | sample 37SPOviralmetaG_FD_130139 | JGI IMG/M metagenome (GOLD analysis project Ga0181414, IMG submission 130139) | Marine viral communities from the oligotrophic San Pedro Time Series (SPOT) site, San Pedro Channel, CA, USA - 37 SPOT_SRF_2012-11-28 | ecosystem: Environmental > Aquatic > Marine > Strait... | reverse complement strand
AGTTTTTGTAATTCAAGTTTCTCTTGATCTGTTAATTGATTTTCACTAGCCAATGTAGTGTTGTAAAAACCTACGATACCTTGCTTTCTTTCTTTTTGATATTGTTTCTCAGCAACTTTATTAAAAGCATCACCTTCTAATCCTTGATATTGTTTATACTTAGCAGGTAATGGAGAAACTTCTCCTTCTTCTTTTTGTATTCGTTCTTGATTTTGTAATTCAAATTGATATTCTTCAAACTCTTCTGCTAGCCAATCATTTAAAGGTGGCAACCCTACTATGTCTTCTGCACTTTGTTCACTATTAATAATTCCTCTAGCTTTTAAATCTTTTATTGCTTGATTGACTTCTTTATTTTTTGGTATTACTGTATCTTCTTCTGGTAAATATTGTTGATCTTCTAAGTTAGCAATATCTTTTTCATTCAATTGACTCTTAGTAAGTTTACTAGATTCGTTAAGTGGTACAAGAACAGGAGCACCCCCACCTCTTGGTACTAATATATAAACTTCATCACCTTTAGTTGTGACAGTTGTACCTAATAAAACATATTCTTTAGGTGTAGCATTTTCTGTTTTGTCCTCTGTGTCACCAACTTGTCCTGTATAAATAAAAGTATCTCCAACTTCACCACCAGTTGCATTAATAGCTTCCGTATTGTCTGTATCTACTTTGTCAGATAAAGCCGCAGTTGCATCTATGTTTTTGTTTCCAGCTTTTCTTATGTATTGAATTGGACCAGAAGTTACTCCACCGATAACTCCACCAGCAACCGCACCAGCTGCAGCAGCTTCTCCTAGTTGTTTCCAAAAATCTTTTGATGAATATAATTCTGCAAGACTAGCGCCTTCGTTTATCTCCGCAACAGTAGAAGTGATAGATTCTTGTATTGCTTCTGTTATACCTTCACCTACAAACTGTTTACCAAATCCTTTACCTACTTCTTTAATAATACTATTTTTAATTTTCTTTTCAGATAATTCTTTTATAGTTGTTTTTTTAACTATATCTTCAACAACATCAGCTCCATATTTTTTAGCAAACAAACGATTAAGCATAAACGATGTACCTAAATATCTTTCAGCCGCCGCGTATGGAATACCAGCTGCTAATGATAATGCCGCATTAGAATCACCTGATCTATCTAATTGTGCCCCTGTTGCTTCTCCAACACCCATAGAGTATGCTGCCATCATACCAGAAATACTTGCACCTGTTGCTGCTAAACTAGCACCGCCTGTAAATGGAGCGGCCGCAATTCCTGCACCTGCACCTACGGCACTAGCCATTATGATTGGAATCATAGTAGTAGCACCTGCTCCTGTGTTAAACGCTGCCCAGTCTAGGAATGAACTTAACTTAGCTTCGCTCTCTAGTGCATCTTCGATAGAAGTAATACGTGATTCAACTCCGCTAGGATTTTCGCCCTCTTTAAAAATGTGTACTGCAGCATCTTGGTTGTATTGTTCACGTAGTTTTTCAAACTTAGCCATGTTTTCTTCGCTGCCAAATACATCAGCAACTGTATACAGTGCTCCTGTTCCGATAGCTTTAAGATTATCATAACCAGATTTAATACCAGCAGTTAATGCCCAATCATCTAAATCACTATTGTCTTTATAGTAAGAAGGTTGTAACCCATACTTATATAGATAACCTTGATCATACATTTGAGCTTCAACTTCTTCACTCTTCATATAATCTTGTACTTGCTCTGGAGTGAACTCTTCAGGCACAGCAATACGAGGAGCTTTCGGATCATCAAAAGCTACATACTTAACTTTTCTTTTAGGTGTTCTGTCTCTTGGTACATATAGATCTGCACCAGGTAAGCTTGCACTTTGTTGTGGTACTTGATAAGAACCAACTCCCGCATCTGCAAGAATTTTACTTACAGCTGCTCTAGCCTCTGTATCTTCATTAGGTACTACTGTTCCGTCTTGGGCGGGTACAATAAGTTCTGGACCATCTTCACCTACAAGATATGGTTTGCCTGCTTCAACCGGCCCCCCTTCTTGACGTGACTGAATACCCATAGACAGTAAAGCATCTCGTACAGCTTCCATACGTGGACGTATGCCAGCTTTACCTAATGCTTCTGCATTTTCATATTCTTTGTTTCTTAGAAATTCCTCAGCGGCTTTATCATATTCTCCTGCGTTGATAAAATCTACTGTATTTGGACTTTGTCTTATTGATCCTCTGTAATATTCGCTAAAGATAGCATCCTGTACTTCAGAAGGAAACTTGTTAAATTCAGGAATAAGGTTATTAATTTCTTTAACACGAACTCTTACATCTTTATCAAGTAATGATTCTGCTTTTTTCTTAGTAATTTTTTGATCGGGCTTAACGTCTTCACCATAATGTCCATAACCTATTGTATAAAATTTTTCTGTAGCAACAGGTTTGTATGCTTCGTTGCGATAGCCTTCAACTTTTCTTATAATATTTTTAAAAGATCTAATTTTTTTAGATTCTTTATTCTTTACCACTGGTGGCATTTAGTTTCCTTACTTATAGTATTCAGAGAGCGGACTCTCTTAGTTATGTTGTTAACTGGTTTTTAAAGAACCGTCAGGGTTTATTGTCATTTCTGGCAACTTGTATGCATCTGTATCCATTGTAGTACCAACTGATTTTCTTTGTAGCATATTAATTCTGTCTTGCATTGCTTTATATTCCTCAGAATCTGGATCCATAATTGATAGTTGACTTTGTAAATCAGCTAGATCTTTTATTATAGAAGCTTGCCCTTCAGTAACTGCTACTGATAATATAGCATCAACTTCAGCCATGTATTCCGCAGTACCTGGAGTGAATCCTCTAATAGTTGCAAGTTCCATAGCTTGTTGAGTTGCTTTACTGTAATCAGACTTAGCTGCTTCAGCAATATTTTTCATAGCTTCACTATCGATTTTCTTTATTTCGTATGCAGTTTTTTGACGATCTAGTAATGTATCAATTGCCGCTGCTGCTTTAGTTTCACCTTTTTCTCTAAGAGCAATAGCTTCATCTTCCAAAGCTTCAACCTCTAATCGTCCTTCTTCTAGTCCACCGCCTGGTCCAAGTATCCTGCTTAATGTATCAGTACCTTCTTTGCCGCCAACTAATCGACGCTCTAATAAATTGTCACTGATGTTTCTAATATAAGCAAAAGCCTTATCTCTGTTAGATATTTCTTCACCTGGCTTAACTCGTTTATCAAATATTCTACCAAGCACAGTATCTTTGGGTACAAATTTATTAGCCTCAGCTTGTGCTGCCATTGTTTCTTTTTTTAATTTTTCTTTTCTTGCTTGTTCTTTTTTATCTAGAGCAATCTTTTTAAGAAAATCAACACCTTGATCTAATCTTTTATCAGAAGCTATGTTAGCTAGTTCTAATCTTCCTGATCTAAGTTTGTCACTGGTTGTTCTATCTTTTGCTGCTTTTTCAAAAGGAGACATAGGAACATTTTTTGAATCTGCAAATTGTTCCATAATAGTTTTAGGTTGATAGTTAGGATCTGCAAATTTACTTAACGCTTCATTATTTATAAAGAATGGAGTTGCTTTAGTTTGTTCTTCACTTTTTTGAATTGCTTCTTGTATCATTCCAGGCGTTGCATATTCTAACTCTTCCTCGGACATTCCTGTCATTTGTATCATTTCTGCTAGTGTTGCCATAATCTATTCCTTAACTAAACATGTTATAAATATCGGCCGCTTTACCTGCGTAACCTAAAAACTTATCGAAGTTGCTTGGATCATCATATATTTCCGGCGCTGAACTATAACTACTATAAGGTGTTTGATTTATTATTCCGCTTAAGAAATTAAGTTGTTCCCTAGGATATTGTTGTTCTCTTAAGAAATCAGCGTATGCTACATCCATAGCTCTTTGATCTATACCTTGCTGCAATCCAGCTACACCTAATTGAGAAGCAACATCTGCCGCTCCAATTTGTTGTCGTTTAGCCGCCGCATTAATTTGATCCATGCCAAGTCCTCTTTGCGAGTCACCTAAACCTCTTTGAGAATCTCCTAGTAATCTAGTTGAATCCATTAACTGTCTTTGTTGTCCACCCAGTTGTCCTTGTAATGCTCCTAACTGTCGCATCTCACCAGTTGCTGATCTTGCTAAATTACCAGCTGCAGTTGTTTGTCCTGCTGCTTGTAGTCTTGCTAGAGTTGCTTGATTAGCTAAACTGCCTGCTTGAGTCTGCGCTTGTGCTCCTTGGATTTGACGCTTACGTCCTTCTTGAGCTGCAGATAATGCAGACTCATAAGCACTTGATAATCCTTTAGAATATAAATCACCAATACCTTCTTGTTGTGAACGACTTTGCATTCCAGATAATATAGCAGAACGACTTCCACCAAAGCCACCAGACATAGCAGCTTTTGCTCCTAAATTAGTTTGTTGTCTAGCGCCTTCTTCTCTAAATTTTCTAGCCGCTGCATCAATAACATTAGTTGCATACGGATTCATAAAGCCTTGAATCTCAGCACCAGTAATTCCTCGTGCCCCTTGACCTGCTAAACCATAAGCTCCGCCAGCCATTCCAATAGTTGCTCCAGTTTGCCCATAACCACCTTCGGCCATTCCTCTTGCTCTTTGCGACGCATCAAATGATGAGCCTAAAGTTCCAAGTGCCCCTGCTGCAGTTCCCATACCTGCACCTATCATACCTTCAGCAGTGCCGCCACGTTGCCTTGCGTCGCCATACATACCACCAGCTGTTCCGTACATGCCAGCTGCTCCACCCAATGTACCAATACCTACGTCAGCTCCAGCAACACCTTGTCCTGCATAACCTTGTTGTTGAGCTATTGCACGTTGTTGTGCTGCGCTTAGGCCTGCTACTCTTGGGCCGCCGTATGCTATGTAAGGTTCTGAAGCTACACCTTTGGCTGCTTCAATTGCTCTTGCTGATGCATCTCTTAAATATTCTGGTAGTGGAGACTCAGCGGTTTGTTCTTGACCTAAGGTCTGATCACCACCGGAGCCTACTAAATAATCCCATATTGTTGCCATAATTTATTCCTTAAACTGTTTCTTTTTCTCTACCATAGAATGGTGTTAATTGGCTGTATCCGCCGTCTGTTATTGCATACTTTCTTACTTCGTCTAGACTTGCTGGACCAACAAAATATCTGTTAGCAAAAGATCTTTCAAACCTATCTCTTTCACGATTGTTCTCTGCTTCTTCTTCTGCCCTTCTTCTCGCCTCTTCTTCAGCCGCTCTTCTTGCAGCTTCTGCTTCTGCTCTTCTGTCTCCACCTTGTCCTCTGTCCTCGCCTTGTATTCCAAAGCCTTTGTAATTAGAAGGTAAAGTACTAGCTAAAGCTTTTTTTTCTTTACCAGTTAATTTTTTTAATTGATTCTCAATTGTGGTACGTAAACTTGTTGAAGGTTTTACATCAAATGTTTTCATCAAATTGGTTATACCCATAATAGTTTTTACAATTCCAGGAGCAAATCCTACCAAAGCTGCAGCACCTAAAACTGGCGCGGCTTTAGTTATATCATCTTTAAACTTTTGATTAGTAAATTGGTATCGCAGTGATTCTGTTAACCCCATGCCTGTGGTTGGATTCTTACCATAGAACTCATTAAGCTGTGCCATCTCATCTAATTCTATGTTACTAATATCATTAGCTTTGGCTTTAGCAGTTAGTTCACCAAGCCTATCTCCTAGATTACCTAATCCTTGACCTACTGTAGCAGTTTGTAATCCCATGTTCTCATTACCAAATTCTGAAAGACCTGACGCAGCATAGGCTTTGTCTCTGCTCATGCCCAATGAAGCAAGTTCTTTTGCATAATCTATTGATTCCTGCATGTAATTTTCTCTAATTTTATCTTTTTCAGCTTCAGCCATAGCCCCACCAGCAGCAACTAATCCCCCTGAACTGTCTGTTAAAAATCCTGTTCCTGCTTTTATAGCAGCGTTTGCATCCCTTATTTCTTTATTTCTTTCTTCACGCTCTACAGCTTCTGCAGTTGCTTCATCTTCGCCTTCTGCTTCAACAAAACCTTGTGGCATATTGCCTGTGACAGTAACATTCTTATCTTTTTCTTTTTTATCTTTTTCTGCCCTATCTTTTTCTGCCCTATCTTTACCTTCTTGTTCACCAGCTTGTCCTCCATGATCTTGACCACCTCCGTGTCCGCCTACAGAACCACCACCTGCTCCTTCACCTGTAGAACCTGAATAGCCTCCACCGCCAAAGTCATTGTAATTAGGAATATTTTTAATGCTTGGGCCTGTGTGAGGTGGGTTACTATCATGTAAATCTAAATTCTTTAAAAGTTGTGCTTCAGGTTCTGTAATGTATGCTAGATCAACTTTGTGCTCGCCCTCGCCAAAATATCTTGGAATGTCACTAACCTCTGGTCCTCTGTTTACTTGAGCTGGATCTTTTTTAAATGACGGAATACCTTGCGGAGTCATTTCGCCTGAGCCGCCTAATAGATTTAGGATGCCAGCTTCTTGTTCATTGATATATGCTAGTTGCTCATCTTCTGGTGCCATCATGTTTAACATGTTAGTCATCTGACGAGTCTGATTATTTAAATTCTGTTGGGAAACATTCATAAATTCCGGGGTAGGTTCGTTACCACTAGGTAGTTGATAAATGCCTTGTACGCCTCTCTGTGCCCCTTTACGAGCTGATTTCATGGCTAAACTTGCAATACCAGGGATAGTTGTACCTATCTCAGAAGCACGCATAACTATGTCATTTGCTTGTACTGGTCCTGTTAGACCCATCTGATTTGGAGGTGTAGCCATTGTGTATATTATACCTTAATTTCTCCCCACATTCAAGGGGGCACATAAATTACTTAATGATGTCATCTGTTACCTCCATGATGCTTGATACCACGTGAATCTGATTACCGGCGGAAGCTTGTACCTTAAGTATCTCGCCAGCTGTTAAGACCAGTGGTTGAGTTAATAGTTCTGTTGTACCGTTAGCTGTTAGTGCTTTGGTTTTAAATAAGTTGAATGTTGCTGGTGTATCTGCAGCATCTACAATAGTTATTGTTATGGTTGGAGTAGAGCCAGAGTCTTCTGATATTATAAATGATTTAACTATAGATGTAGTTGCAGGTGTAGCAGGTGCAGTATACAGAGTAGTTAGGTCTGTATTTGCTAAGTCTTGTTTTGCGTTTACGTATTTAATTGCCATTAGCCTATAAACCAATTCATTGATCTTTGTTCATCTTCACCAGCCACTCGGCTAGGCATTTTACCTATTGCAACGTCTCTAAGTGCTAATGATAATAGTAAAGCGTTATATGTTTTAGTATTGATTAATCCTGTTTGTCTTTCAGCATAAGACAGTGCCGGATACATTAATCTTTTATATAAACTCATTATCTAGACCCGTCTGCTTGAGCTTGTGCTCGCCAAGTACCTAAGCGCCATTGAGTATCTTTTGCATCACTAAAGTATTTAGCTTGAAATGATCTGCCTCTTGCTCTTAAGTTTAATTTGTTTGTACTTGATGTTAAAGTAAATGGACCTTTAGTTGTCTCAGTTCCGTTTGGATATCTTTTACTTTTTAGTTGAAACTTAATATCTGTCCCAGATTCAAATTTTGTATCAGGAATTATTTTATCCATAAAGAACATATTGTTACCTGCTTCATCACCGTTAAAGAAACCTGTTTCAATAAATGCAGTCATAGCTGTGTTTACATTATTGAATCCAGACTCTTGTTCATATATGTATCCGTCAGTATCTGCTGCCAAAGGCACTTGAAAAATATTGTAGTCATTCCATGCAGTTCGATTTAAAGAACTGCCAATAGACCAAGTTCGATCTAAGTAATTATATATGACATACCTGTCTATTGTTGATGAATTAGCAGAAGGGTAGAACCACCAAATTTCATTAAACTTAGTATTGGTTCCAGATGTAACTTTTTCAATTTGATTGTTAGTTAGGTTGTCAAATACAGTTTCATGAACAGAACATTCTAGTGCTTGTACTGATCCGTCATATACATAAAAGTTGTTTTGAGTCATCCAATATGCAGCTCCTTCAACCATAGACACACAGTTTTCGGAAATAGAGCCAGCTGTATCTGATACTTGTTGGAATGCAAAAGTAAATGGCGGCCCTACAAACTGCATAGAATATACATCTACATCTGTGTGAATTAGTAATTGTCCTCTACCTTTAGAAGCTGTTTGTATTTTTGTGCCCGTACCTAAACGTTGATCGCCTGCTGAGTTTTCAATAGCTGGAGTCCAGTTAACTAAATCTTCTTGATTAGAAAATCTTACTAGCATAGGATCAAAGTTAGTAGTACCAAAAGCATTAGCTCCAAAGAAAACTAAATGTCTGTCAGGAGTAGATACCATAACTTTACCACAAACTACTGGAACTTGTGTTCCATCTAAACTCAGATCAGTTAAATATTTTTTTAATGTCGTACCTCTGTATGTTGACTTAGCATCTTCAAATGCGCTAGTGTCTATGTAGTATGCGGTATCGGTTCCTTCAGCAGGAGCACATACGATGTCTTCACCCCATGCATCAACACTCCATACTCTAGGAGATGTTTGCGTACCGGCTATACCAGAAGTTCTTGGAGTGCCCCATGTTAATTGACCCCATAAACCAGAGCCCCAACCAAAAGCTGTAGAACCATCTTCAGATCCATTGCTTACTATGTAGCGAATAGTCATTGCCCCTCCACCAGTTTGAGAACCAGAAGAAGCAGTACCTGATATAGATGCCCCTGTGCCAGATACAGCAGTTAACGAATATGTAGATGCACTAAGATATTTACACAAGTATTCACCAACAGTTAATGTGATGCCATCAAGTGTTACTGTTTCATTGTCAGTACCAGATAATGAAGTAATTAATATTCGAGATTGTGGATCAGTTTGTGCTATCGAGTTGCTTGAGTCAGTAATAATTACAGTAGAAGAACCAGCTGCCCCTGTAGTTATTTTGTTAGTTAAAACAACTGGATCAGTTCTAAAAGGTGTAATGTCATAGCGAAAACCACCAAGCTCTACATAGACGTGCGTGGTCGTAAAGTAAAATAAATATTTATTTCCTTGAAGATCTTTGTGTTGAAATATTTTTCTGCAAATACCAGGAACTGTATTGATAGTAGTTGTAGTATCTACATCAGTTACGTAGTTGTATTGTACTAATACCCCATCTCTATATACCCAACCGCCTATTTTTTCTGGAGCGCCCGAGCTAAAACGTACAAGATCAGCGTCCGTGTAACGAAGCTGGGCTTGATAATCCGTAATATCACTGACAATTCCTGCTGGTGCGGTAAGCTTTACTAACGAGCCCATAGTTGCTCCTATTTAGTTTAGCTTAAAGTTGAAACGTCAAAGCTACTATCAACTGTATCTACTGCTGGTGGGTTCTTGTGTACGTTATGTTTTTTTGCAAACATATCATCCCAATGTGCCTCATCCATAAGTGTCAACAATTCTGCTTTAGTATAGCTACCTGGTGCTTTAGATGGTGATTCAATCTTTTCAGATTTACTGAATGTATGAGAAAAGTCACCGTCAGTATATTTATACTCAACGGACCATTCTGTTACATTACCATCAGCATTTGTTTTAGGTTTAGCTGATACCCATTCTTTAGTTACTGCCATATTATTCTCCTTATTTATTTTCTAGAGCTTCTATTCTTGCGGAAAGCTCTTTTACCGCATTAACAAGTGGTAGTATAAACATTTCTCTTGAGACAGATTGTACTCCGTCTAATTGTTCATCCCACACACCATATTTTTCTGGATCAACTCCAACTTTTTCTAAAGCAGACTTGACTTCTTGTGCTATAAATCCATTACATACTGTTGTTGTATCTTTATAATTTTCTTCTCTATATTCATGAAAAGTAGTAGGCAATTCATTATTTGGTTTCCAAGTAAAATCAACTACTCTACATTCTTTAATAAAATCTAAACCAACATTATTTGTTTCAATATTATTTTTTGCTCTTTCATCTGAAGTCTGAACCCAAGTATTGTTTAATGAAAATACATTATAAACTTTTCCAGCTGGACCTCCTATGGTTACAGAGTTGCCACCTAAACCTTGAATTTGATAACCAATGGTGATTTCATAGTTTCCGTTGTTGTGTTGGTTTTGGTCTCCAATAGAGATGTTTCCAGTTTTATCTGTTACTGAACCAAGGGTTGAGTCATAACCAATAAAAACATTACCACTTCCTGTGGTAATTCCATCTCCTGCCTGCATTCCTAGTAATATATTTCTATCACCTGAAGTAATTAAATCACCAGCACCATTGCCAATAGCTACATTTTGTTCACCGCCAGCTACTGCTCCAGCTAATGCTCCGTGTCCAATTGCAAGGTTATCGTCTTCTGTATCAGGTTGAAAGCCAGCTTGACCAACAAAAACATTTCTGATTCCAGTTGTGATTGCTGTACCTGCGGCAGTTCCTAAACAAACATTATAAGCACCAGCTCCAGTAATTGCTAATCCAGCTTGATAACCAAATAAAGTATTACCATCACCTGTTGTTACTGCACTTCCAGCTTGATATCCAACAGCAGTATTCATATCAGATGAAGTCAAAGCATCTAAAGTATAGTTACCGATTGCAATATTATATTCACCACCAGCTATTGCTCCGCCTAAAGCTCCATCACCTATACCTAAATTGTCATTCTCAGTATCGTGGTCATCTCCAGCAGTCGATCCTATAAAAATACTTCTTGCACTTGTAGTACATTGTTCACCAGATTGATAACCTAAAAAGACATTACTACCACCAGAGGTTTTTGATTGTCCAGCTTGCATACCTATTATGACATTAAAATCTGCAGTTAAAGTACCATTACCTGCCGCAGTTTTACCGATAATAACATTGTCAGAATGTGTCGTACCAACTCTTGCGGCATCTGAACCTATAATAACATTGCCTGAATCCGTTAAAGCATTACCTGCTCTGTGTCCTATGATCACATTGTTTGTATCATCAGTTATATCAGCACCAGCAATATAACCCATAATAGTGTTGTTGCCACCAGTATTTATTGCTCCACCAGCACCATAGCCAACTGCTGTGTTAAAATCAGCCGAAGTTAAAGCATCTAAAGTATAGTTACCTACGGCTACGTTATATTCACCACCAGCTATTGAGCCACCCAATGCAGCACGACCTATACCAATGTTATCATTTTCAGTATCGTGCTGGTCACCAGATTCGTGTCCAATAAATATACTACTATTAGTAGTTGTTAGGGCATTACCTGCCGCATAACCTATTAAAACATTAAAGTCTCCACCATCACCAACTAATTCTGCACCAGCTTGACTTCCAAGAATAACATTTTTTTCACCTTCAGTTACTTTTCCACCAGCATCTTTTCCTACAATTACATTGTGAGGACCAGTTGTTATATTGTAACCAGCTCTATAACCTATAACAGTATTATTTGCTCCTGAAGTTAAATCATAAAGTGCTTGAGTACCAACTCCAACATTTGCACCGCCAGTTACTATTCCAAGACCAGCTGCTTCCATTCCTACAAAAGTATTAGAAGATGCAGTGGTTGCATTTAATCCAGCTTTGAAGCCTACATAAACACTATTATCACCAGTTGTAATTTCATATCCTGCTTGATGTCCAATTGCTACGTTATTATCAGATGAAGTTAAAGCTTGTAAAGTAAAGTTTCCAACGCCTACGTTAAATTCACCACCTGCTACGTTACCATGAAAGGCATCTTTACCAATGATTACATTATTAGTCTCAGTATCAAATCCATCTCCAGCATCTTTACCAATCAATATATTACTATTCCCAGTTGTAATCTGTGATCCAGCATCTTTACCTATTGCAACATTGTCATCACCAGTTGTAACTGCATCTAGAGCTTCATTACCATAAGCAGAATTATTAGCCGCTGTATCGTCTGTGCCTGATACATCGTGAGTATATATAGAGCTATTTGCAGTATAAAAAGGAATACCAGCAACAGTAGAAGCTGTGCCCCCTGCGCCTATTGAACCACCAGCACCTGAAGTTAATGCTCCTGTAATTGTAGCAGCGCCAGAGGTAGCTATAGTTGTTGTAGATAAATTAGCTACGGCATCGTGAATTTCATCAGAGCCATCATTGTATATTATCTTGTCTTTACCTGCTGCTAATGAAACGGTTGCCGCTCCAGTGCCAGTAGTTAAAGTAAGAGTTGAGTTAGAATCGTTTAGTACGTGATATGTTTTTTCAATGTTTGGAAACGTAATAGCTTGTGTGCCCCCAGCTGTACCAGTGAATACTAAAACTTTATTACGACCATTCTCATCAGCATAAGAAGTTGGTTGTGCTGTAAAAGTTAAAGTGGTTGCACCAGTTACAGCAACAGTTGCTAAACCGTCAGCTGCATCTTCTAGTCTTTCCCAGTTCTGATTAGTTTGATCACCCCAAGCGTTTGCGTTCTCGCCTGTTGTCATTAGTCTTATTCCAAGACTGGACCATGTTGATGCCATATTATGTTTCCTTTAAATATTTATTATGTTATTCTTAAAATTGCGTTTGACTCATCTGCAGTTGGGAACTGAATAGTAAACGTTCCTCCTGCTACAGAATAATCTGCACCAAAATCAATCACCATTACTGCTGGATCTCCAGATGCTGAGTCATTATAAATAACGCAACCTCTTGTGGTAAATGTAGCAGAAGTCCAAGACGTGTCTGCAAAATCTGTCAAAGCAGTTGTAGTAGTACTTGTACCATTTGTAGGTGTTACATTTGTTAATGTATTACCTCCTGTAGTATAACCATTACCATTTGCTAACTCGTCTGAGTTACCTGTGATTGTTGTATATGAAGTCGTGCCCGCATT
>Ga0181414_1000426_pt1 | contig 12927 bp, 22 predicted proteins | sample 37SPOviralmetaG_FD_130139 | JGI IMG/M metagenome (GOLD analysis project Ga0181414, IMG submission 130139) | Marine viral communities from the oligotrophic San Pedro Time Series (SPOT) site, San Pedro Channel, CA, USA - 37 SPOT_SRF_2012-11-28 | ecosystem: Environmental > Aquatic > Marine > Strait... | reverse complement strand
CGGAATACAAAAGCATTTGCGGTCAGGAAGCCGGACTCATATTCGGACAGCTTCAGTTCGGGTTCTTCTTCGCTTTCGCATTGAACATAGCAGGTGTGCAGGTCTAGCAGTCCGAAAGACCAACCGCCGTCGTTTTCGACATCTATGTCGATGCCAATTAGATGTTCGGTTTGTTCGGCGGCTAGTTGCCTAGCAATTTCTTCTGCCTTTGTTTCGTTATCTGCCGTGATAGAGAAGTTTCTATCGTGGTATTGGACAACTTCGATTTTGATATCAAATTCAGCCATTGTTATATTCCTCATCATCTGTTGCAAAAACCAAACAAATTACACCTTCTGAACCGCTTTCAACTTCATCGAAAGGCAGTCCAACTTTGTTAAGACGGTCTTTCAAATCCTTTACTGTGAAAACCGCGTTGTTCTCATCATCAAACTTTGGCATCGTTGTTCTCCTTCATTTCAAGAAGAATTTCGCCCCGTGCTTGAAGCATCTTGCCATAACGAATGTCGAGTTCTGGGTCACCATCGGTGCCCATTGAATGGTAATCATCAAGGTCATTATCAATCGCGACGATGACGGCTTCCCATAATTCAGGTTTCATTGTTACTTTCATTTCATTCTCCCGTAGTGATACTTAACATAACTCTTATATAATCCCACTACTACATATTGTCAACACATAAAAAAACCCCCAGAACTTGACGCTCTGGGGGCTTCACTACGGGAATGTAAAGCTTGGGGGCTCTACAAGTCCCTTTATATACGACTGTATGGGAATTGCAACATATATTTTTAGTCTAACTCGTCAGGATTTATAAGTCCTTGCTCTAACGCATCCAGCAGTTCATCGTCCGACAGGCGGTCTATCTCACGGGCGGCGAACTTGCGCTTAGGTGCTTTCTTCTTTTTAGTAACAACTTTTGGAAATTCAACAACTTTCTTGATATCGGCAGACACTTCGATGGTGGCATACCGGTGTTTACACTTCAGGCATTCTCTGTTCCGGCGTATTGTGCCGTCATCCGTGGGCCGTGAGTTATAAACTTTGCTTTTTGATTGACACTTCGGGCATATCACTTTGGCCTCCAATACTTAATTTACATACATAACATTTTAAAGAGCCGTCATCCGCGGCGGGCGGCATAGTAACTAGGCATTTTGGGCATCTGCCGGAGTCCAGTGCTTTTTGAATACGTCCGGCATCGCCAAAACTTTTTAGATATTGCAGTTCCCTATTCTTCGGTCTCTTCATCATCTTCGATTTCTCCTGATCCGTGGCATAGCTCACATTCCATAATCCGGCCTTCTAACTCTCCGCCGCGCCATGCCATTGGTGCGGGGACAGCTACTTCATATTCACACTCTCCCTCACCGCCACATTCTGGACAAGTTTTATATGTCATCGGTTACCTTCCCATCTGTAGAAGATGTGGTCATTTATCCGGACGGTTTGGTATTTGACATCTGCCCAAGCTGGGTTGACGTAATTGGCGTGATAATGTGTTGCGCCGTCAGTTGGATCGTATGTTCGGTTAGACATTGCCCCGAAGGATGCCATCACGGCCACTTGCCATGCGCGGTCATCACGAGGTTTGTCTGACTTGCCATCACAATAATAGCTGAACTGACACTTATGCCGGACGGGGAAATCTGCCTTCCAAGCATAAGTTGGCCCCTGTTTAACTACATCACAGATTGTGTTGGGGAACCGTGCATCTTCTACACGGTTTAACACAACGTGGGCTACGGCAGACTGCCCGACAAAGGGTTCGCCCCTTGCTTCAAAGTAGACTGCCGTAGCGAGGCACACTAGAGCGGCATCAAGCACGGCCTAGAGCCTTTTGCCGGTCGTAGTAGTCTAGGTTATGCTTCCGCACCAGTTCTTTATTATTTTTGTTCCAATGCTTTCTGGAACACTTTTTAGAGCAGAACTTGCGCTGTTGACCCGTGAGCCGTGTGCCGCATTGGGCGCAGTTTTTCCTGCCGTTCTTGCGCTTTACTTCGCGGCTAACTACAGGGGCTCTTTCCACCTTTTTATCCGCCATTGTGGCGGCGATTTCGCCTTCTATTTCGTAGCGGAGCAGGATGGCTCGTGCGCCCAGCATTTCCATTGTGCGGCGGGACACGGCCCCTGTTTCGTCATACTCGTGAAGAGCGAACTGTACTGCGTACAGAATACTATGCTTTTCGATACTCATTTGGTTCTCCCGTATTTGATCGACTAAGACGCTTTCTTTTTATTCTTACTGCCCTTGGGCCTGCCCCGCTTCTTTGGAGCATCCGACTTCTTGACTAGAGTCGGAGCAACTTTGGGCTTTTCCGGCTCAACAAAGAACATCGGAAAGAACATCTTCAACAGTGATTTCAACATTGGTAACCCTTCCTATAAGACTTAATGTTAATTATCCCATACCATAGCTAAAAAAATAGGTCAACCACATATAGTAGTTGCCTATTTGTCTTGAAGCTGTTTTACGCGGGTTTCTTTGTAACTTTCCCACATAATACGAAGCTGGCCCGAAATTGTTCGGCCCTCTGCTTTTGCTATTGTTCTTATCTGTTCGTACACCTCAATCGGCACCAAAACAGACTTCCATCGTGTTACATCCATTAAAAACTCCTAGATATGGTATTTATATAAGCGACTATATAGGAGATGTTGTATTTGCACAAGAAAAAAGGCCCCGCCGAAGCGGAGCCAGTCTAAGGGAGGAATACCATGAAAAAGCTTATTCAGCCTCGCCCCAGCTTGGGCCGATCTCAACATCGCATTTGCTTGGTATCTCCAAGGGTATAGCATTTTCCATTATGTTGGCAATTCCTTCTGCATCTTCACGATTTTTCACAGAAATAGCTATTTCGTCGTGAATTTGAATAAGCGGGATGCGCCCCTGTTCATAAATATTCACCATTGCCTGCTTGGTCATGTCCGCGGCGGACGCTTGGATAAGCCTGTTCAGGGCTTTATATGTGTATGCCCGCTTCAGTCTGGTGGTCTCGCCGTACTCTTTGACAGCATCTTGGTATGGCATAGCCTTGTTCATGGCGAACGTATCGGGCTCCCACAGATCGAATCGGCATTTGCGGCCTAGTATTGACCGGATAGAGCCGCTTGAGCCGCGGTCATTGAGCCGTGATTGGACGCCATTCATCAGTCCTTTAACGAACGGGACGCGGTCGTGGTACTGCTTAACCAGTCCTTTGGCCTCATCTACATCAATATCTAGCTGGTCGGACAGTTTATTAACGCCCATCCCGTACATCATGCCCAGATTGATTGTCTTGGCCTGTTTTCGCGGGATGCTAGCCATCTCTGCCACCATTGTATGGAAGTCCATGTTGGGGTCGTTGCGGTATCCCTCGACAAATTCTTCCACGCCAGCCATCTGTTTGCCGCGGGATTTGCCGTAAACATAGGAGTAATGCACCAAGATGCGCGGTTCCTGTTGCGAGAAATCAATCGCCGCCCACTGCTCACCTTCTTCCGGCAGGAACAGACTGCGTATCATCGGCCCCAACTCTGGGTCGCGGGCAGGGATTTGCTGTAGGTTGGGGTTTGACATTGATATGCGCCCCGAAACCGTACCGCCATCGTCTGAGCGGATTTGGTTGATATGGCCGTGGATGCGCCCATCTGAACGACAATGCTTCATAATAGTGTTGATAAACGTGCCGCTGGTTTTGTTCAGGTTACGGGCTTTGACGATTAGCTGAGCTAGCTCATGCGGGTGGTCGGATAGGAACGCTTTGGTAAATGACGGTGCGCCCTTCTCTGTTTTGGGATACGGAATACTTAATTTATCAAAAGCTTTAGATATAGATGCGGCGGCCCAGAGCTCTACGTCGGTGCCCGCCACATCTTTGATGCGTTTAATAATTTGTTTTTCTTCTTTAATTAGGTGGTTTCTGGTGCGCTCGACACGGTCTTGGTCAACACGGACACCGCGCCAAGTCATGTCAATCAGGCACGGTAAAAGCTGTAGCTCAAGGTTTGCTATGGGCCAGAGCTCTTCTTTAGTTAGTTGTGTGGACAGGTAGTTCCACAAATCGAGTGTAATCTCTGCATCGTTCTGTGCGTAGGGCCCGACATACATGGCAGGCATCTTCCACATCTCCGCTTTAGGGTCGAGCCCGAACTCACGGGCAGCTTCTTGCAGAGTTTTCTCTGTCTTGATTTTGCCCAGCAGGTCGTAGCAAAGCGCGTTCAGGCTGTAGCTAAAGCGGTTCTCATCTAGCAGAGCGGCTACCAGCATGGTGTCGATAATGCGCCCGTTTAGTTTGAACCCCATCCGGCGTATCCAGCCTGCATCATATTGTGCGTTGTGCATAATCTTGTCCGCCGGACACTCAAAAACTTTCTTGAGCCACTTGTTAACTATACGCTCGTCAAGATTGCCCCCGCCAAGGTGGCGAATGGGGATGTATCCAGCCCAGTCTGCAACAGCTACTGCGTAGCCTACAACTTCACCGTCACCGGTAGGCCATCCGGGCCCGTTGGTCTTGATGTTAGGGTCGCGGGTTTCTACGTCGATGGCTATTTGCTTTGCATCGAAGATGTCGGGTAGCTCAGCGGGTGGCACCCACTCGCTTTTAGGCCCGAACATTGTCATTTGTAGTGCCATCGTTTTTCCTAACTGCGGCCATTTCTGTGCCTTGGAGTATAACTGTCCAGCCCGTTTTTAAATAGTGGTCGAGCATTTCTATACGAATAAATTTAGTCATTAGTCTTCTCCTCCTAATGCGCCATAACCGCAGATGTCTATCCAGCTATCTTCATGGTCCGGTGTTACGGTGAGCCGCGCCAGTTTGACGGCAACCATGCACTGGTAGACTTGTGACACAGATACTTCCTTGCCCAGAAGCACTGACCACATTTTAGCAATGCGCTCATGGTTGTCGTGAGCATCGCCATAAGCTTTGGCCCGTGGGCCGTTGACTAGGCTCTCTGCCTTATTAAGAATTTCTTCGCGTTTCATTGTCGAGCTCTTCGTCTAATTTCTGAATGTACTTTCCCCAAAATTCGTCAATGTCAATTTTTGTGCTGGGACAGGTGTGGTAAAGCTTTTGCAACAAGGACGCCACCAAATTAGTGTGCGGTTTATGCCAGCCCACATCATTTAATTGATGTTCCGCAAGAATGCGAAAAGGCACGGGATCATTAGGGTCTACATCATAACGGCCTTTTGGTTTCATAGTCATATCCAATAACTCCTGTTCGTGTCTTCGGGCTCAACCAAGTAGAGGTTTTGCTTGGTTCTGGTGACACCGACGTAGAATACGCGGTGCAAATCATCCGGTGCGGATTCAGCCGCTTTGGCCGCCGCAGGGGACAAATCGGTGTAGAGCACGACGTTTTCTGCCTCGCCGCCTTTAGAGCCGTGGATCGTGGACAGTTCTATGCGGGGTATGGCGTTAAACTTTTCGCCGCGTCGTAGCAGAGCCGTGATGTACGCACGTTCGCCGCTGGGCATCTTATCCATAGCCTCGTGCCATATCATATCAACGGTAGCTACAAGGCCGTGGTCGCGTTGCAACTCTTCCAGTGAGACTGTTTCGTCGTCATCTAAGGCGGGTAATTTTTTAAATCCGCGCTTGACTCTATCTCCGACAGACATATAACTGTACACGGTTCGTGCGGCCTTGCCGGTAATACGCTTGCCCTTCCTCATTTGTTCCCAGCCATTGACGGCCTCGCTCAAACTTTCTGAGATTGACCGATACCCGCGACGGCTAAACAAGAAGCCCCTGCTTTTTAGATCACTTGCGGTAGCGTCGAGAAAGTATCCGGCTTGAGCCAGCACGAGCCACGATCCCTCAGAAAAATCTATCTGCCCCGTATCAATGATGCGCTGGACGTTACCTGCATCTTGGCGAGGTAAATAGGTCTTTGGTACGCGGCGATTGATGCGTTTGACTATGCGTTCGGCTAGTGGGTGTACGGAAGCTGGTACGCGGTAGGATTGCTCCAGCACTTCGTAGCCACCGTTGAGGCTAATAAAGTGTTCAACATCGGCACCCGCCCAGCGGTAGATGGCTTGGTCGTCATCTCCGGCGCAATATATGCGCTCTGAGTGTTGCTCCAGAACGTGAGCTACGTCCCATTGTAGAGGTGATAAGTCCTGTGCTTCGTCAATGAAGGTTAGTGCCAGCCGTGGGCAGAAGGCCGCGCCCTCTCGCACAAACACATCTAGCATATCTGTAAAGTCATACAGGCTAAATCGGTTCTTATATTCTATCAGGCTGTCTGCCACATACTTCACGTTGCTCCACGGCATATCCATGTGGCTTTCGTCGTACTGTTCGCGCAAGTCTACCTTACGCAGGCGGGCTAGGTTTATCAGGCTGATTAGCGGGTTACTGTTTTTGTTCAGGTCGAACAGTTCCTCGCCGCTAACTTGGGATGCGTCTACCCGCAGGTCGATACCGCCCAAGGCGTGGCCTAGCTCTTTGTAATGCTCTGGTTGCATTACCTGCTCTTGACGGATGCCGGACAGCTTCAAGGCGAAACTATGCAGAGTACGGAACCAAGGCAGTTGTGATTTATCTAGCTTGAACCGTGTGCAGGCACGTTCGACAGCTTCGTTAGCCGCTTGGCGGGTAAAGGCGAAGTAGCCGATATGCGCGGGGTCAACTCCTGCGGCAAGGGCCTCATCTACTTTGTTAAGCAGCGCGGTAGTCTTTCCCGTTCCGGGCGGGCCGTATATACGGAATATTTTAGTTTCCATCTTCTGGCCTATAGGGTTTTTCCCAATCCTTGGTGTGGTCCACGATAGCCTGTTGTTCGGCAACTATCTGATAGATGCGTTGGCGGGACAGGTTGTATTTGTCGGCTATTGCTTTGAGGGTGCGCTTTTCAATGACGCGATCCACATAGATAGCTTTATTTCGTTCAATCGACATCAGTTAACTCCTCTATGCTTTGTCCTTGCCGCACAAAAATTGGGGTTTCATCACCCATCCATGCTCCGACTACGTTGTAGTACATAAAGTCCACAGCCTCATCCATGCTCATGTTATCTCTTTCGCAAAGCACGGCTACACAGCGGTCAAAGTCGTAAACAGCTATGGTGGGTTGTCCGGCTCGTTCCCCTATCCCAAGTAAGGCTTTTTCAAATCCATCTGCTAATAACATTAAAAAGGTGCCTCCGTTTGCTTGGTGCCAAAGTTAGGTTTGTTAAAGTCTATATCGCCGGACTCAAAGGATGGGATTGTCCACACCCGAACAGGTCGTCCTTTTATCTTTAACAGCTTGCTTTCCCCGCCCCTGTCGCGTAGGCGTTGAGCCATCTTGTGCGTCTTGTACTCAAAGAACTTGTTACGCTTTAGGTAAGACTCAAAGTCTTTGAGACGGAAATAGGTCAGGCCCTCTTCTTCGTCAGTCCAAGGCCGCTTCAACAGAATTTCTTCCTTGTCCGCCGCTTTCTGCATATGAGCGCAGAACTCTTCCAGATAGTCGTAGAACTGACCGCTAATGCTGGCATCTTCTGCCACTTCCATTATCGCGCTCTCATTGTCTTTCATCTCGTTCATCAGGCCGCTGATGCGGTTTTCCCACACGATCTTGCTGACAGTACGAGGCATAAAGTTAAGTTGCTCCATACACGCCTTCTGAAACGTGGGCTGAGATTGCAAAGCTTCGGTGTCTAGCTCCAACGGCTCACCGTTTACGTCTAGGAACCAGACGGGCGGCACAGAGTCATACTTACGCAGGTTAGCTATGCTGGCCCCTTGTATAGCCGCACCAATGCCAAACTTACGGGTTTGGCAGAGCTCTTTGTTACAATGCGCGTTGATGGGAGCATCGCCGCATTTATAGGCGTACTCCTTCTTTTCTAACTGCTTGGCAACAATGTTGAGCTCGTTCAGCGGCAAAGGCGGAACAAGATACTCCATATTGTACTTCAGGATTTCGTTTTCCCAGCTATCCGGATACGCCTTGCGTAAGTAAACGCCTATGTTGAACAGGCCGTTATTGCGCCCGCCCTCGCTGATCTTTTCCTTCATCAGGAACTGCAAGCACGGTGGCCCGTCACGCATCGGCGAGGTTTCTGCCTCATCGCCTATCTGTAGCTTGGTCACCTGCTCTGGAGTCTGCTTGTGAGCTTCGTACAGGTCGATGAACTCGTCTAGGGTGCCGGAGGTGCCGTCATCTTTGATAGCGTAGCGTAGGCCGTCTTCTGCGTCGTAATAAGGCAGGTTTAGAAAGTTACCTACGTCGTCACGGTCTAGGTGCAGTTTAACCTGTTTTGGGAACACTTCGCTCCCACCGTAACCCAGCGCGGCAGATATCTGTTGCAGGGTGGCCTGCATATCTTTGGCATCTATCCACTCTGTGGTGAACAGAAAGCAGTGTGCGCCGCCGGACTTTGACCGGCAGACAACAAGGGGAAGCTTGAGCTTCCTAATTTTTTCAACAAGTAACTTATGGTCGAGCGGGTACTGGTCTACGTCGATACAGCCCCAGACGCATTTGTTTTCTTCGTTAATCGGGATAATTCCGACTGAACGGCCTTTACCAGACAGGTGCCCTTCCCAAAGCGCCGTGGTCCGTGTCTCGCGCACAATGGCGGCGCGGCCAGTATTCTTACCGTTAGCCTGAGTTTTTTCAATTTTATATGTGCCATAGGCTAGTTGTAGCCCATCAAATATGGCAGAGAATTTATCTACAGACATTGTTGCCCCCAAAAAGGATGAGGTGGCGAGATGAAAGCAGCTATCCGTCTCACCACCCCAACTGTTTTAGAACGGTACGTCGTCAGAGCTTTCTGCCCCGCCCACGCTTTCGTCCTGATGCTTTACGACAACGTCACCTTCGGTAATGCTCTTGGCAAACTCTTTGGCTCTGTTGTAGAGGTTCATCTCCTTTACGGGACCTTCGCGGCTCATTTCCCAACCGTGCCAGCTACCCTTGCTGTTCTCTTCAAGTTGTGTCTTGAGGAGATACACATGGCTAAAGCGTGGTGGTGTGAACGGGCCGTTCTTACCTTGCATGGTCAGCGACGAAATCATGCTGTTCCACTTACGCGACTTTTTAAGTTGCGTAGACTTCATAGCAATCAACGCGGTCTCTGCTGACCCGTCTTCATGGATGACGATAACAAAGTGCTGGTGTGTCTCTTCGATGTACTGACCAGAGCCGTCCATGACGTATTCTTTGTTATCTTCTGTTGAGCGTTCGGTCTTAGGCATGGCCTCACCGGGGCTATAAATAGCCGTTGGTGCGCCCGTACCTTCGCCTCTGGGGGCCCATTGGATGAACCGACGCTGGTAGGCTACCGGAATTACCCGAATGCCGTCCTTGCCCTTGTAAACGGCGTTTGTGACGCTATTCAGGATATCACCCTTGCGGGCATCTTCCAGATTATCAAGCTCCTTGCTCATGCCGCCCAGTACCTTCAGGAACGGCAGGGCAAGATCATCTTGACCCATATTCTCCAGACCAACACCAGCATCTTCTTCAAACATGGTAGGGTCGAACTGGACGATTTCGGCAGTTTTCTGCTCTGCTACAGCATTCTTTTTGTCAGCCATTTATTTGCTCCTCTTAACAACTGCACGTTGGCCTATGTAGGCTCCGAAAAGTTCCATCGGGAACTCGTCACCACTTTCCACCCGTTCTTTAACGAACGCACGGAGTGTCTGGGGGTGGATTTCAGTTTTCTGTTCGGCAAGGTAGCCTTGCTTTTCTGCAATGGCTTTGAAGGCCGACGCTTGGTCGTCTTCGCCCCTACCAAATTGACAGGCAACCGTATTTTTGATGATGTCGTCATACCCGTGGTCTCTCAGCCAGTCATATGCCGCTGGCCTGTTGTCTACGAGGATTGAAGCCCCGTAAGTTTGTTTGACGGTGACCTCAGAGCCGTCATCTAGTTTCATGCTAGCCAATCCAATTTCGGCTAACATAGTAGGCAGGTCTTCATCCGTCATTTTGAGTAAAACTTTCTTTTCCTCCTTGAGCTTTTGCTCAAGATCGGCAACTGCTTTCTCTTTGTCACGGATTGCTCTGGCCATGCCAGCAACCGTAGTCAGGTCACCTTGGTCCAGTTTTTCTACGGAAGTAGCTAGACTTTGTTCAAAGTCTTCTTCCATTTGATCGAAAATATCGCTCATCGCGTTTTCTCCTTCGTGGTTAAAGAGTCCTTTCGGCTCTTGACATTGTCATATATATGCTTATATTATCGCAGTGTCAAGGAGAAAAATATGCGGGATTACAAATTTAAGACAGAGCCGTTCGATCACCAGCGCAAAGCATGGGAAGACTCGTGGGCCGCGGACTATTACGCACTGTTCATGGAAATGGGGACAGGCAAGAGTAAGGTCGCGATTGACACCATTGGCGCATTATATAAGGCCAAGAAGATAAGTGCTGCTCTTATACTGGCACCAAAAGGCGTGTATGACAACTGGGTCAAGGGCGAGATACCGGCCCACCTGCCGGATGACATCAACCGTATGGTTGTGCGTTGGACGCCGTCTACCGCTAAAAAGTTTCAAGAAGAGATGAAGGAACTGGTGTACGAACCGTTTGACGGGCTGAAGGTGTTTGTAATGAACGTCGAGGCGTTGTCCACGCCGCGTGGCACCAAAGCGGCTTATATGTTTATGGTGAAGAACCCTGCTAATATCATGGTGGTGGACGAAAGCACCACTATCAAAAACCGCAAGGCTACGCGCACCAAGAACATAATGATGCTGGCTAAAGACGCTAAGTACAAGCGCATCCTGACAGGCTCTCCGGTGACTAAGTCTCCGATGGATTTGTTTAGCCAGTGTGTGTTCCTGTCAACAGAAGCTTTGGGATTTAATAGTTATTACTCGTTCCAGAACCGTTATGCGCTGGTACAAAAGCGCAAGATGGGCAACCGTGCGTTCCAAGAGATAGTGGGCTACCGTAGGTTAGATGAGCTCAACCTAAAACTAGACCGGTTTAGTAACCGCATACTGAAGGAAGAGTGCCTTGATCTGCCAGATAAGATGTATATTCGTCGCGACGTTGCCCTGACGGAAGAACAGAAGCGCGTTTATACGCAGATGAAAAAGTTAGCTTTGGCCAAGCTAGAAAACGGTGAACTGGCTACGACAGCTAGCGTCCTGACGCAGATCATGCGCCTACAGCAGATATGTTGTGGACATCTCCAGCCGGATGGCGGCGAAATACAGGCTCTGGATAGCAACCGCTTGAAAGAACTGATGGAGATTACGGACGAGTTACAGGGAAAGGCCATCATTTGGGCGTCATATACACATGACATTCAACAGATAGCTTCTGCCCTGCGCGACCGCTTTGGGCCCGAAGCGGTCGCAACCTATTACGGTGCGACGGAGCAAGATGAGCGGCAGGATATTGTTAATCAATTTCAGGACAAGTCTAACCCGTTGCGGTTCTTTGTCGGTCAGCCCAAAACAGGCGGATACGGCATCACCCTGACTGCGGCTAACACGGTCATATACTACAGCAACAGCTATGATCTTGAGATACGGCTTCAGTCTGAAGACAGAGCGCATCGTATCGGGCAGAAGAACAAGGTGACTTATATTGATCTTGTATCCCCTCAGACTATTGACGAGAAGATACTTAAAGCTCTGCGCGGTAAGATTGACTTAGCGGGGAAAGTATTGGGGGAAGATACTAGGGACTGGCTGTTGTAAAGATGCAATACCCTGTTGCATAGGTACAACACCGCCATACTGGAAACCAAACCCACCAAAGCCATAAGCTTCAGGATTACGCGCTACGTTCAATGCCGTGGTCATCATATTGCGATTGCTGGTTGCCCGCTGTTGTGCCTGCTCGTTAAACTGGTCGATTTCGTCTTGTGTAACTCCGGGCTGACCGGGAGCGGTAGGCTCTACGCCAGTAAAATCTTCTAGGCGGGGACCCTCATTGTACTTTCTTATCTGCTCATTATAAGCATCCAGATCAGCCTTGTACTGGTCATACATTCTGTTGTAGTCGTCAATCTGCGTCTGATAGCTAGACTGCTGAGCTAAATCCTCAGCAGTGTATCGGGCTGGTAGAAATATACGTCCTTGAGGTAAAGGCATTATCGTCTCCGTAAGCTAACGATGCCGCCGTTGGCAAACTTCATGTTATAACCCACACCAAATTGATCCCCGGCCATATTTGTACCGACACCTAACTGACCGGGTCCAACATTTACCGTAGGACCTGATACTCCGCTTACTCCGGGGGTAGAACCAAACCCGATGTTGAACCCACCAATGTTAGCTGAAGTGTCTATGCCCAACGCATTGGCCAAACCGCCAACGGTTTGTGGCGCGGTGGCCGCGGAGTACGCCTGCTCTGTATTTACCGGGGCATTTACGCTACCGATAGACAGGTTTGAGAAATCCGGCAAACTGCCTATACCAGACGACGTTGGTTGTGAGAAGCTTACCGCATCAAATGCGGAAGGCGCGGAAGGGGCCGTTGCCATTGACTGCGGTGCCGCATCAAATTGACCCGCCGCCAAGCGGTCTTGGAAATCTTGTACAGCAGGGTTTTTGGCATCAAGTGATTGTTGCGCGGCAGCCGACACTTGATCCATTGTCGCTTGTTGTGACGGCGACAAAGACGGAGCAGGGGCCGCCGCTCCGCGTCGTCCACCGCGAACAGGTTCTTGCTCGTCTGCACGTTGGTTTTGATTAGAATTAGAATTGGAGCTACCCCCAGAACTACCGCCACCATCACCGCCAAAGCAGTAAAACTTAGCTTCAAATTCGTCTAGGTGATCAAAATCATCATGGAGTCCGTCTGACCAACGTCTTTTATTAAACACAGCTTAGCCTCCGTCCCATAATATCTTCCTGTACCCCTGTAGCGTACCCTTTTTTCTTTCCGTTAGCCTGACGCAAGAAAGTCGCGCCATCGTATGGATAGACTTCAATGTAACGGCCCGTCAGTTCTTGTTGTACAAATCTACCTCT
>Ga0181414_1000423_pt1 | contig 12953 bp, 19 predicted proteins | sample 37SPOviralmetaG_FD_130139 | JGI IMG/M metagenome (GOLD analysis project Ga0181414, IMG submission 130139) | Marine viral communities from the oligotrophic San Pedro Time Series (SPOT) site, San Pedro Channel, CA, USA - 37 SPOT_SRF_2012-11-28 | ecosystem: Environmental > Aquatic > Marine > Strait... | reverse complement strand
GTGACGTGGAGAGCACCAACTAAACGAGACGGCCCATGTCTTGGAAAGATGATAATAGTACAGGCAGAAGCTCAGGCTGGTTACGGACCTTTGCTCTACGACATTGCTATTGAGTACAGCGGCGGTTTGGCACCTGATAGAAACACAGTAAGCCTCGAGGCCCGTCGAGTTTGGCAATACTACGACAAAAGATCTGATGTTTTCAAAGATCAGCTAGATGACATGTTCAACAGACTAACACCGGATGAGCAAGACAACTGTGATAGTATATCAGTAATGGACGATGACGATCGTAGCAGTTATGAAGACTCTGCACTTAGCAAAGCGTATAGAAAAGCGGGCACTCCGGTAATCGATAAACTCAAAGAGATGGGCCTGATTGACATAAAATGAAAGCCATCTGTTGAAAAAGATATCAAAGGCAGCAGAAGAAGCACACAAAAAAGCCCTGATAGAACGCCGATGTTGTTACGTAGATCCGGATACCGGGTTAGTTGTTATGACTGAACAATACTTATGGGAGCGTGGCTGGTGCTGCAACTCAGGATGTCGCCACTGCCCCTACAACTAAAAAGGTTACAAAATGTATGAGTACAGAGCGTTCGTCAGAAAAGTCTATGATGGTGACACTATTACTGTTGATATTGACCTTGGTTTTGATGTTGTACTTAAAGCTCAGAAAATACGTTTGGTTCGCATCAATGCCCCGGAAGTTCGTGGTAAGGAAAGAGCCGAAGGACTTAAGTCCAGAGACGCCCTCAGAGGAAAAATCTGCAACAAATGGGTAAAGATCAAAACACAGAAAGACAAAAAAGGCAAATACGGTCGGTGGTTAGGTGAGATCTGGATAGACGAAGTCTGTGTTAATGACTGGCTTATCCAAGAAGGGCATGCTGCTGTATACAACTGAGTAGAACAATTGCAGCCTCGCGCGTATATTTAATCTAGATAAGGGAGTCTGCTTTGAAGATTACACAAAGGCAACTCAGAAAGTTAATTCGTGAAGAAACTTACGAAACTGTTCTGAACGCAGAAGACAGTGCTGATTCAGAAGAAGAAAAGATAGAGGAAAAGACTATGCGTGTTACAAAGAGACAACTAAGAAGAATCATTCGTGAAGCTATGGACGTTGTGAATCAAGACACCGGTGAGGTCATCGACTTCGGTGAAGAGTCAATGTCAGGATTACCTGATGCTGCTCTTCCTGATCTCGTGAAACGTCTTGGCCTGAACATGAGCCCAAGCGGCGCTCTTTCAAATGCAGACTTCGAGAAGCTTGAGAGTGAAACGGTTGGCAAACAAGACCGACGAGCATCCAAAAGAAAATCAGCACAGATGGCTGCTGATCGTGAAAGACTGAATATCGACAACCTACTTCAGAAGCTCAGTAACTGGGCAGAAGACACTGCTCGGGACTACATGTCCGATAACCCAGGTACTGACTTGCAAGACGTTGCGTATGATCTTGCTGACGCCTGGGAATTTGAATTTGCTGAAGACGAACAAGAAGAGCTAATGTGGCACTTTGACGGTGACCTTAACGACCTCAAGATTTACGCTGCAGAGAGCATGGGATGAGAGTTACAAAAAAGCAATTAAGAAAAGTTATTCTAGAAAGCCTCTTACTTGAGCAAGGAGGCGCACTTACATTTTCTGTCATTGACGACCCGGACGGCGAAGGACCGAGGGTGGAGATCAAAGGCATCGGTACGACGTTCCAAGAAATGCTTGAACAGATGAATGGCCAGACAATCACTTTTGCTGACGGCGACGTTGAGGAGTTTAATTTCTCAGATCACGACGGCGCAGTCGACGCTGAAGATGCTGAGTTAGCGATGGTTCGTAATGGCATTGCACACCACTTTGTGGAAGCATGGGCGATGATGAATGGCATGTCTGCAAAAAGAACAGGGGCATTCTTTTCATGAGAATTACAAGACAACAACTCAGAAGAATTATTAGAGAAAGCATACAGGCTGAGCAAAATATTGATGAAGGTATCTTGTCTGATCTTGGAGACTGGGCAAAGAAGACATTTGGCTTGGGGGACAAAGACCTCAAGGATGTCGGTACCGTCGACGACGAAAGTGAAGCACTAAAAGCTGCTCTCAACAAATACATGATTTCCATGGTGAAAGTTGCTGTGGAAAACGACAAAGGGCCAGATGCGGCAAAAGCCGGCGCTGTTGATCGTGCCAAAAAGAACTTAACACAAATGATCGATATGTGGGCAAAAGAAGCATGAAAATTACAAAGCGTCAATTAAGAAAGATTATCCGGGAAGCAGTTCAAATGATGAAGCCGCGCGATCCAGTGGACACGTTTGACAAGGTAGAATCACTGCAACCGGGTGACAAAATTACTATCAACGGTAAACCAAGTGTTGTAGTGAGTGTTGACGACTTTAACGCCAACCTTACTTACGTCGCAGATGGGAAAGCCACTTTGAAAGATCTAGATTACAGGTTAGCAGTACGCTACGATGATGATCCAGAGGATTTAATACCTGAAATTGAGATTATATATACGGGGAAGGGACAAGTTCCTCAGAACCTACGCCAGCCACCCAGAAAGAAAGGTCCTGGCCGATCATACAGCATGATGGATTAAATTATGAAGATTACAAAGAAACAACTTAGAAGAATTATTCGAGAAAACATGGCTATGAGGATGATGAATCAAGGCGCTGTCGACGACATGATTTCAGACGACATGGATTCAGCACCTAAGAAACGAAAAGTCGGGGACGTCGAGGTTGTAGATGGTGCATTTGAAGGTACCACTAGTGATAGAGCAGACTTGACAGATGAGCTTAAAGGCATTATTCAAAAGCTAAAAGACGACGGCAAGGAAGCTCAAATACCCAAAGGGGCTGACGAGATACTAGCAAAAAATCACGGCGATGAATTGCTAGCGCTCAGAGGTGTCTTAAAGCCTAGCTTCATGAAGCGAATGATGGGAATGCTATTTCCGGAAGGAAAGGCACGACTTACAGAAAAGCAACTTAGAAAAGTTATTAGAACAGGACTACTCAAAGAGATGTCTGGCTATGACAACATTGAAGCCATGAATGCGGCAGTCATGGATGCGATCTTCAAAGATCCAATGTCTGAAGAAGAGCTGGTAAGCGTCGCGACTGCAGCTGCTCCAGATGCTGAAGAGGGTGAAGTTCTAGACTTCATAGACGAATTGTTAGATCAAGGCACTATCGAGTTTAACGAAGATATCGGGATGTATGACCTGCCATGAAAATTAAGAAAAGTCAGATACGAAAGCTAATTGAGTCATACAACTCTATGTCACCTGCCAGTAAGGGGTTGGCAAACTCCATCAAAGGCAAGTTTATGAGGATGTATCCGGATGCTAAGGTTGGAATTGATGGTCGCAACGGATTCATCACAGTCAACGGTAAAAAGGCAATCAACATGTCTCAGGCAAGTGGTAGTCCGATGTCTGACGAAGAGATGATCGAAAAGATGCATGCTGTATATGCTGGTGAGCACGTTGACGCTGATGTCCCAACCGCAGACTCTCGAATGGCAACATTTAGAGAAGGCACAATCAGAACTTCAGAGCGGCAACTAAGAAAAATTATTCGAGAGGCACTTATGACAGAATCTGCTAGCGATCAGGTGAAGGCTCTATTAGACAGTGAGTATACACTTGAGTCAGAAGAAAACGATCGCGGTATCCGAAGAGATGTCAACAAGACTTACACATATGTTAGAAATGATGGTCAACCTATCCCGCCTGAAGATCTGAAGCTCTTGCAAGATCGGGACGCTGAGGTGAAAAAGCAAGGAGGCGGCATGGCTCGCCTGATGGGTGTATACACATCTTCTGTTTCCCGAGACGGCAACTCGCTGCTAGTCAAATATCATAGAACTACTGCAGGCTAGCAGACCCCTGAGCCTAAGTCACCTTCCATAATTAAAGTGTATGTGAAGGAATTGCCCCATTTGTCAGCTGCTTTGTTGCAAGTATCCATGAATTGGTAGAAGTGACGGCTGCTTTGAAAAACTTGACACCCTGCTGAAACTCCTCCGGTATACTCACGCTCATCAGATCCCCACTGCCTGTGGATATTGATTCCGTAAAAGCCCTTGTCTTTTGGTCCGACACAATCAGGTGTGGTATTTCTGTTGTCGTCTCTCCAGACTTCAACTTCACCGCTTCTCTGACACAGAGCTGTGTATTTTCTCTTTCCGCCATGAGTGTCGATTTTATAGACACCTCTATACTGGTTCGGAACGAGAATAGCTGTTCCTTTCTTGTTGATAGGACGCTGAAGAATGCTGGTACCGGGCTCAGTTGTAGCCGGGTAAGTGTCAACACACCATTCATCATTTAGCTTGTAGATTACATTGATGAAGTCATCAAATGTGTCTGCTTTTCCTGAGTCATTTCTAACTCCTACGATATTGAGGTTGTAATCACCTCTTTCAAAAAATGCATATCCTTTGTTGTCTAGTGCTTTTTTGAACTGATTAGCCAATACATTAGCCTGTAGGCCCGTAATTTTTGCCATGTCTGAGCTCCTTTCGCTGTGAGCAAAATATACTTAGGAATGGCAAAACGTTAAAATGAACGTAATAAGGAGACAACATGGCGGGCAAAACAAAGCTGAGAGCTAGTCAAACTGTAGAAGATACAATTGAGGATAAAGATGGAGACACGAAAGTTCAAGTTGAAGAGTCATCAGATGAGGATATCATACGATTTGACACAGCAGGAACTCAGCGAATGGTTATTGATGCAACAGGACAAGTAGGTATTGGAACCAACGCCCCGGAAGAACAATTTCATATTCACGGGTCTAGTGCAACTCTACGGCTAGGAAATGGAGTGAATTCAGGTGAACACTCTCCAAAGATTCAACTATCTGAAATGGCTGACGGCAACGGTGACATGGCTTACGGCTATTCTGTTGGTTACAACGGGACTTCCAATAACTTTGAGATTAAGAGGCACTCCAACAGTGTTTCCGGAAATGAAGTCTTAATAGCAAACAGGAATACTGGGGACATAGGCATCAAGACTACGTCTCCCGAAGCTGACTTGCATGTTTACGGAGGTAACTCAGGACAGTCTTTCTCTAATGTTACATTCGTTGTTGAAAACGCCGGGTCTTCTGACTCTTACTACGTGTTTCAAGCTGCAACTGCAAGTGGCAATAACTTTTCTATCACAAATTCAGGCAAAGTAGGCGTTGGTACCACATCACCTTCTGCTAAAATGCACTTAGTCAATGCATCTACTGATGATATGCTGCTTTTGGAGTCTACAGAAGCTTCAAGCACTGCTTCACCGGTTCTTAAAATGAAGAGAAACAGCTCTTCTCCCGCAGATGCTGATTACATCGGCCAGATTAAATTTGCAGGAGAAAATGATGCTGATCAAGAAGTCAACTATGCAAAAATCACAGGAAAAATAGAAGACGCATCAGACGGATCTGAGGATGGTATTATAGAGTTTGCTAATATTAAAGCTGGATCACAAACAATCACAGCAAGACTAAGATCCGACTCGTTGCAGCTTCTTAACAGCACCAACCTTACTGTTGATGGAAGTTTAGGCATAGGCACAACATCGCCGTCTTCAGAGTTGACAATTAACGGAGCTCAGCCGGCGCTTACATTTCGTGAAAGTGATTCAGATCGCGCTGAAATATCTGTCAATGATTCTGACAACCTTGTCATCACAAATTCTTCTACTAATAAATACATTGTATTTAAGACTAACGATGCCGGAACTACAAGGGAAGGATTTAGGATTGGCGGTGTTACACCCGAAGTTGTAGTTAACGAAGGCTCTGATTCTTTGATTGACTTTCGTGTCGAATCTAACAACAATACACACATGCTATTCGTCGATGGCGGAAATGAAAAAGTTGGCATTGGAACTAGCTCACCCACAGAAGCCTTAGATATCGATAGCAATTCCATACGTTTGCGCCAGACTCTTACACCAAGCAGTGCATCAGACGTAGGATCTGCAGGACAAATAGCCTGGGATGCCAACTACATCTATGTTTGTGTTTCGACAGATACGTGGAAAAGGGTTGCAATTGGAACTTGGTAAAGTTCAAAAAAGTTTAACTTTTATTGCAAACGTGTGCAAATCTTGTCTGCCTATGGTATATTAGTTATGTAGATGGGGATGGTCCCCAAAACAACAATCCTCGCCAAGGAGATAGAGATGAAGCTTAAGGTACGTAACGACGACATCGTTTTTGGAACTAACATTCTTAAAGTTAGGGTGCCAAAAGCACTTCGAAACAAGTTTAAAAGTGGTCTAGATTTTGTAGACTGCGCTCTGGGTGGTGAAGGTTTTACACCATCACAGGTTCTTCTTTTCACAGGTACTCCAGGTGCCGGCAAGACTACAATGATGCTGACTCTAGCAGATCAGATTACAAAAAACGGTGGGCTGGTGGTTTTCAACACTGCTGAGGAATCGCTCTACCAGGTCAAGCTGATTGCTGAGCGTCTCAACCTGAAGTCTGGTTTCGCTGTAGGTCAGGAAACACATGTCCCCACTCTTCTAGAAGGATGTGACCAGCTTCGAGCTAAGCGAGGAAACAAGAACAAGCCGTTCTTCTTGATCGTTGACTCTCTCCAGTGTATGGATGATGGAAAATACAAAGACGGCGGAGTTAATAGTCAATCTGCGACAAGAGCTTTGCAGCTTATCACTGATTACTGCAAAGAAGAGTTTACCAACGCTATTGTCATTGGTCAGGTAAACAAAGAAGGAAAAATGTCTGGGTCTAACAAGCTCAAGCACATGGTCGATGCAATGATTACTCTTTCGGTTGAAGAAAAGGACCCGGACCTTCGTGGTTGCCGAGTTCTCCAGACGGTGAAGAACCGGTTTGGTGGATGTGGTCACACTTTCTTCTTGGCCCTCAACGGGCGAGGTTTTACAGAGGTTGCGCGCGTAAGCGCTGCTTAAGAAGGCACCTGATTGGTGGGTCGGATAGGTGCGTTCGCTATTCCTTGGCGGGCCGACCCACCCTTTTGGCTGAATGGTGGAACTGGTATACACAACAGACTTAAAATCTGTCGCCCTTAGGGCTTGCGGGTTCGAATCCCGCTTCAGCTACCATATTTTTAGAGAGGTTTTTGATGAAGATACTATTTTTACATGGGCTGGAATCAGCACCAGGAGGAAAGAAACCGAAGTTTTTAGAAAGCTTAGGTCACGATGTGCTAAACCCTGCCTTGCTTAAGGAAGACTTTGAAGCGTCAGTACAGATAGCTCAAAAGATATACGATAACGAAAGTCCTGATGTTGTGGTTGGCTCAAGTCGAGGAGGTGCAGTTGCTATGGCACTCGAAGGCGTGAGTGTCAAGACTGTTCTTATTGCACCAGCTTACAGGAAGTACGAAGTAATACCAACTCACGTGACACGGTCCGGAGAAAAAGTAATACTACACAGCATATGTGACGAAGTCATTTCAGTTAAAGACTCAGCTGACTTAGTTACAGATCATGGATATCATTTACATGTCTGCGGTTCTGATCACCGAATGTCGGATACAGATGCACTCACTATGCTTGAAAAGGTAATCAATGACTGACAAACGCAAACAATTTATGCTGTCGATGATTTTAGAAGCATCAACTGCAGTGATTCTGTTCGCAGTAGCTTCAGGTTTTTTTGCAATAATGTGTCCGTATTAGTCACTTTTTTTGCAAACACGTGCAAGTTTCCTCTGTGTATGGTATATTAGTTATGTAGATGGGGATGGTACCCATCCTTCAGAAGGAGATAAACATGGCAGACAAAGGAACTTCTAACGAGCTAGCTCCAGTAGCACAGGTAACTGATGCTGAAGCAGCCGCTTTCAAGCTTGACACTCACTTGGTCAAGCTTATGTGGGACGAGCCTTTCTTCTCTCACGTTCTCCGGACTGTGACCAAGATTCGCACTGATTCTATCCCGACTGCCGGTGTTCTGGCAAAAGACGGTGATGTTAAGATGTGGTGGAATCCTAAGTTCCTTGCCGGACTCACTGCTGCTGAGGTCAAAGGCCTTCTCAAGCATGAATGCTACCACTTGGTGTTCGAACACACCACCACACGTCGTCACGATCCTCATAAGGTTTGGAACTACGCCGCTGACCTGGCTATCAACAGCCTGATTCCCGAAGTCGAGCTTCCGGAAGGTGGTCTTATTCCCGGTGTGGCTTTCAAAGAGCTCACCGCAGAAGATAAAGAAAACATGGGTGAAGAACGTGTACGTCGTTACGAAACCCTTTCTACATTGATCGAGTCTTTCCACAAGGAAGAGGCTGCTGAGTGGTACTTCTCTCGTCTCATGGAAAACGAAGATGCCAAAGACGCTATCGAAAACAAGCCTGTTGAGGGCGAAGATGGTGAAGGTGAAGGTGAAGGCATGGGACCTGCAATCCCAGGTACCACTGATGATCATGAAGGCTGGGATGACCTTAGCGAAGAGGAACGTGAGCTTGTTAAGGGTAAGGTTCGTCAAGCTGTAGAAGACGCTGTCAAAGAATGTGACAAGAAAGGTCAGTGGGGTTCGGTTGGTGCTGATACTCGCGGTAAGATTCGTGAGATGATCTCTAAAGAGGTGCCTTGGCAGTCCATCCTCAGAAACTTCGTTGGCATGTCTCGTCGTGCTAATCGTCACAGCAACGTACGTCGTCTCAACCGCAAGTACACTGGTATCCACCCAGGTATTCAGCGAGGCTACACCTCTTCGATCGCTGTCTACATCGACCAAAGTGGTTCGGTTAGCGAGCGCGAGCTAGAGCTTCTATTCGGTGAGCTTCGAAATCTTGCTAAGCAAACAGAGTTTGTCTGCTTCCACTTCGACACTGACGTCGACGAGAAAAGCGAAATGACCTGGCGCAAAGGCAAGACTCCTTCTGCACACCGGACTCGTTGCGGTGGCACCTGCTTCAAGTCAGTTACTGACCACGCTAACAAGAACAAGTCTCGGTTTGATGGTTACCTTATCTTGACTGATGGTTACGCTAATGATCCCGGCCCTTCAAAGCTTAAGCGCGGATGGGTCATTACGACCAACGGCGAAATCCCAAGCTTTGTCAAGCGTGAGGTGGCTTTCAAAATGAAAGCCCCAAAAGGAGAAAGTCTAGCAGCATGAATATTGAAAAAGTAAAAGAAAGGGCACACCTCTACATTGAATCGTGCCCTGAGAAAAATCAGAACAAGGCAACAATCAGCAAGTCATTTAAACAAGATCTTGCAGCGTACTTAATTGACAGGGGTGCAAACGATAACTTTTTAGAGCTGGGCTCTTCGTACGGACATACAACACAGTTGCTCTCGATTGTATGCAAACATGTTGTTACCGTAGACAATGACAGTTATCTCATCAAGTCAATTAACGACATGGGGTACCAGAATGTAACAGCACTTTGTTACGATCTGTATGATGAAATACGATTTATGCAACTAGTTGATGAGCATGTTCCGTTTCAAGTCTCACTCATCGACGCAGTACACACTTATGCCCATAGTCTATCTGATGCGACAAAGTCGATAGCGTTGCAGTGTGACGTTTTAGTGTTTGATGATATCGGCTTATTTGATGGTGTCAACAATGCTTTCCAGCGGGTTGTGTCCGAAGCATCTCAGCTTGGAATAGAGTTTAACTGCATACCTGTAGGCAATCCTGCAGGATCTCACGCACATGGTGAAAAAGTATTTAAGCGGTCTGAAGGTATGATCTTGGAGCTGTTTGACTTATCATCAAACGATCATAGACTACGCAAGAAACTTATGCAACAGCTGCTCAGGCAAGAAGGTGGTATGTCTGACGCATCATGGCAGATTGTTGTTGATAAAATCGAAGGCATTGTGGATGAGAAGTTGTCTCAAGTTGAAGAAAAAATCATGTCAAGTGGCAATGATGATTTGATTCATTCATTCAAAAATGATCTAGAGGCCGTAGAAACAACACGTAAGAGCTTCCGCGACACCATCATAAATGAAATATTAGATATTTTAGGTAAAGACCCTAAGCAGCTTCCTGATCTTGCCCTTCCGGATGTCCTTACAGCGATTCAGACTGCTGATGATGAATTTCAAGTAGTTAGCGCAAAATATTAAACAAAATCATAATACGACTACAATTCAATCTACAAAAGGAGTGTGTTATGTTTAAGAAGTCTTACACAGCAATCATTGGTGACTCTGACGTCATCAAAGCTGTCAATGTAATGGTCAGCCCAGGTGACGAGTTAAATCCGGATCTTGTGCTCGACGATTATCCCAACTATGATTTAATTGCCTTGGTGCCGGGTCAGCATGCAAAGTGGTCACATGTGTATCGATCAGATGTATTGGTCGATTCGCAGCGCAAAACTTATAGCAGCGAAAGAGGGACGACCAAGTCTGTAGATGTGTGGGAGCTTGAGAAAGAAGATATTTACGAGCTTACGTAGAGATTTCGAAATACTCTAGAGAATAAAGGCACCTGTGTCTAATCGCAGTGTGCCTTTTCTTTTTGCAGACATAGTTATACACATCGGAGGTTAACTAGCATGGCAACAACAGTCCCAAAGACAAAATTTACTTGTAAGATCGTCGAGTCAATTACGATCAAAGAACAACCCCAGCAGGTCATCACGATTCTGGATATACCCAATGTGACTGATTATAGTCATCGCATCATGTCAGTGGCGACAGGAACTTCAAGCATTGTCACACTTGGTGCATCTGATGCAGCGGGCCGGATTGACAGCTCTAGATTTAAGTACTTGAGAATCACAAATCTAGATGATACGAATAATGTTAGACTGACCTTTCAATTGACTAGCAACACTGACACTTATGAAGTTGTTTTGACACCCAAGACTTCTCACATTCTGACAAGCAAGTCAGGTGATACGACCACAGGAGGCGCAAACGCTTCCTTAGAAGACCTTACACTAATTAAAGGAACAGCTACAACAGCTGCTTGCGACATAGAATTATTTACAGTTTCTTCATAGAGCGTGTGTAAAACTCCCTGTTGCAGTGTATAATAGTACTGCAGACAACAACAGCATGGAGGTTCTATGTCTACTCGTTTCGGCTATGCTTGCCTAAACATGTCGCTTTGCGCTCAGAAGCCAAAAGTCTTTTGCAGTCGAAGCATGATCAAACGCACATTTCAAGAGAAAGGTATCGACTACGCTTCAGAGTTAGCGCTAGCCAATACGTTCGACTTGATCAAATATGTTGCATGGAACAACGCCCATGGGGTCAAGGTGTTCAGGGTCACTTCATGTATATTTCCGTGGGCTAGCGAATATCGACTCGAAGACTTGCCTCACTTCGAAAGTATCAAATCAAATCTTGAAGTAGCAGGTCAAATGGCTCGCGATGCAGGACAAAGGCTTTCAATGCATCCTGGGCAGTTCAATGTTCTGACTTCAGAAAAAGAACACGTAGTCAAAAACTGCATCACAGATCTTCGAATCCATGGTGAAATCTTCGACATCATGGGTATGCCTCGTACACCAGGTGCCAAGATCAACATTCACATCGGTGGTGCCTATGGAGACAGAGTTTCTGCTACTGATCGATGGTGCAAAAACTTCGAACGACTGCCTGAATCAGTTCGTACAAGGCTTACTGTTGAAAACGACGACAAGCCTAACATGTATTCTACTAAGATGCTTTACGAAATGGTTCACAAGCGAACAGGTGTGCCTATTGTTTTCGACAGTCACCACTTCGAATGCGGCCCACAGGACAGCACTTATGAAGACGCATTCCTAATGGCTGTCGACTCATGGCCTGACGGTATCCGGCCACAGTGTCATCATTCAAACAGTCGCAAGAAGTACGAAGACCCGACAGCAAAGGTTGTCTCACACAGTGACTGGTACTACGAGCCGTTCAACGACTGCGGTTTCAGCGTCGATGTTGTTCTAGAATGCAAAGCAAAAGAACGTGCGCTATTCAAGTACTTGCGCGATTTTGTCAACACTGATAATAAGCCGCTTGGTTTGAAAGTGGCTTAGGAGTATGAGCACAATGCAAAAAGCAATCGCGTATCGTGACAGAAAAAATGCCTACGTTGTAGTGAAGAAAATTGATAGCCCTTATGGGCCAGGATCGACTGCAGTTATTTCTATAGGCAGTACACTTAAGGGTGATATTGACGACCCAACATGGAAGGTTCACATCCCTATCGAGCTGGCCAGTGCTGTTGTTCAAGCAATTGGTGAAATAACTTTAACGCACATTGATTTTGAATCAATGGCAGAAGATGAATGTTTGTAGACATGAGAGAGTACAAAGTAGAATTTACAGAAGTCAAGAAATACTATGCTAGCGTCACAGTTGAAGCTAGCAGTAAAAAAGATGCCATAGCAAAGGTAAGAAGTTCCGGCTTGGACTTAGATGCCATGGATGATCACGAGACTGTAGGTCAGACAGAGTGGACAGCTTCAACAGAAATGCCGGGATTTATGACATTCTGGAGGTCTTTGTGGGCGTAAAGAATAAAGTCTATTATGATGAGTCTTGCTATGTATGTTCTCTCGAAATAAACGCAGTTAGAAAGAAAGGAGAGGCTTGTGGAATACAGTTCATTGATATTAGCAGCCCTGACTTTGGGTTTGCTGATCGGGACTTTGAAAGTGAAATGATTGGCGAGTTCGACGGCGAAGAAACAGTCGGTATCGAGACATTCAGATTGCTGTACGAAAAGATGGGTTTTAAAAAGTCTGTAGCGTTTTCAAGGTTGCCTATCATCCGGAACGCTTTTAACGCTGGATACTACGTGTTTGCCTATTGGATTCGACCGTATCTACCCAAGAAATCAAGTTGAGGTGCTTTATGAATATATGTGACATTAGAGATTATCCTGGTGACGTTAACGTTGGAGATATTGTCGAGATTATACCGGGAATGATGCTTATTGAGCCAATTGACCCTTGTATTGTTTTGGAGGCTGACAATGACAAGGG
>Ga0181414_1000422_pt1 | contig 12960 bp, 12 predicted proteins | sample 37SPOviralmetaG_FD_130139 | JGI IMG/M metagenome (GOLD analysis project Ga0181414, IMG submission 130139) | Marine viral communities from the oligotrophic San Pedro Time Series (SPOT) site, San Pedro Channel, CA, USA - 37 SPOT_SRF_2012-11-28 | ecosystem: Environmental > Aquatic > Marine > Strait... | reverse complement strand
TATGAATGTCATAGAGTTAATACTGGTGCGATTGTCCCATTCAAGGCATCAACGGCGAAATATCTGTACAAAAAGTTCAAGGCGACCTCTGTCCTTGACCCTACTATGGGATGGGGAGGCAGGATGCTTGGTGCGACTTCACTCGGTCTTCGTTATACAGGATTTGATACGAATATTGACCTGAAAAATGGATATGAAAATATGATTGGGGATTTGATGCTCCCAAAAGTCAAACTATTCTGGGAGACCTCTTTGAATGAAGACCTCATCAAGACCCTTGATTATGATATGGTTCTTACTTCTCCGCCATATGTTAATCTTGAACTATATCAACATATGACTCCATGGGAAACAGAAGATCAATTTTACAAAGACTTTCTAATCCCTCTTATGAAACTATGTAATAAGTATCTTCACGAAGACGGTGTCAATTGTTGGAACATGTCTCCCAAGATGTATAAGAAACTTACAGAAAAATATGGTTTTCCTTTCTGTCATAGTCAAGAAGACCTCCGCCAACAACTGGGAAAACAATACAAGACAAAATCACAAGATTATACTTACGTCTGGATTAAAATGATTGGTCTTTCTTAAAGTTCTTGTTTAAAAAATTAATATCACGGTTTTAACTGTTTAAAAATTTGATAGTTTGCAGTAAATTTTTTATGCAAAATAAACAAGAAACAAATATGGGATACTTCTTTCGTCCTCGCTTTCCTAACTCTGATTATCTTCACGACAACGAGGAGGTCTTCTTGGCGTTGGCGAAAATATGGGACGCTCCAAATAATAAATATTCTTTCGCCGGACCGGTGAGGAAAGGAAAACAATTCGCTATGTGGCGATGGTGGGGTTATTTCATTCACAGCGATCTCTCGCCAGGTTCTGACGCTCATTACAAAGATTTCATTAACAAACTATTCATAGTTGTCAAAGATCCTACTTGTGATAGTGATTACGACGGACGCTGTATCTGGCGGAGAAAGTTTAATCTGGTGGTGGACGGATGGGTGCAGAAGAAAGGTGATGGTTTCAACAAGAAATACTCTGACGGTTTCACTCTTGCAGAATGTGGTGAAGCGTTTGAAGAATTGAAACAACTTATTATCGATGATAAATTGCAAGATTGGGATGAAGATAAAGAATTCATAGCGAATCTAAAACAATCGCTGAAATATATTATGTTTTCTAAATGGGAGGACTATGAAGCGTATTAAATTTAAAAATTTGATAAATATATATATTATTATAACATTTTTTATGATGATTTGTGAAGGAGTAGATGGTTCTGTGAATGGATACTACAAAAAGAAATTAATTGTTTCAAGACCTCTTGGGGGCAAGAAAACTCTTGAAAACTATAAAAAAGAAGCGTTAAGGGTTCTTATAGAAGCCATGAGGGACGGAAACAATATTCAAAAAATAAAAAAATTATCGGCACAGACATTACATAATTTTAGATATAATGAATTAATTAAACAACCGAACGGTGAAGAAAAAGATTTCGTTCTTTTCACATTATTAATCCTGATTAAACTTAATGTCATAGAAGAAGACGGAGACAGAGAAGGTCTTTTAGTGATGGGTAAAAAAAAAACTAAACGAGCGAGTGAAAACCAGATGGGTCAATATTAACCTCTGGGATCCCCTCTGGGATAGCATCTCCCTCCTCCTCTGATAAATCTACATCTGATAAATTTTCTTGAATATATATTATAAATCCATGAAGTAGAGCAGACCATTCGCTTTTATCCTTTTCATCAAGATATTCTATAATTTTATAAAGTTCATCAACTTCTTCCATTTTTTATTTACAATATATTTTTATAATAGATACTTTTTTTAAAATATGAAATTAAGTATTTAATAACTCTTAATTATTTATTTTGATTTTGAAAGAAAAAACTATTCAAATAAATCTTTTGCCTGATACTTTACATTTTGAAATTCTAATTCTGGATCTTCAACTTCTTCTGCTATTAATTGGTCTGACTTCTTTTTGCTCTGCATTAATTCTCCAACAATATCAAGATTTGCTGATACTTGTTGCTCTATTTTAAATATCACTGCTGAATTTAAATCACATCTTGCGGCAGACCCATCTGGTTCATGGATACTACATCTAATTCTTGTGATTGTTTTTTCAATAGTATTTGTAAAGACTTCTTGACTTTGAAATCCATTCAAGAAGTCTCCGTACGGATTTGCCTTATTTGTAATCGCAACAATCGGCATAGTGATTCCGCTTGTAAGACCTCCTATAACTTTATTTGGTTCAGATATAATATCAGACCTGATTGTATAATAAGGTCTTAATGTTTTTGTAGGCAATCTTTCAGCAGTTATATTAACAGACTCTACTGGACTGACTGTAATGGCTGGAGTAATATATCTCCCTCCTGTTGTAAATCCTGTTCCTCCTGGTTGTAAGGCGATAGGCAGGACAGGAGTGATTTGTTTCGCTGCAACTGTATTCTGCTGATAAGCACCGATGTCTCCCTCTGAAACAATAGCATTCGTTGTGATAATATTTACATTATTTAAATCCGCATTTGCTCCTGTTGCTTTTAATCTAACTTGTCTTGATGATTGTGAATTAGGATTGTGAAACTGATTATATCTAAATCCCATAATCCCAACAAGACTTTCATCCCATAAATTTTCTGGGACAACCCAATCTTCTATGAAAAGACCGCTCTGGGCGTCCATTACAGACCAAGGATCTATTCCTACATTATGTGAAATATAAGCATTGTCTGAACCGCCAGTTGCGGAGGCAGTAAATTCATCCGTATATGGGGTCATTTCAGGACAATAGTTCCATCGTAGCATTCTTTTATTGATTTTATAACAAGGATCGTCAGCAGAAGGATTATTAGGAGCGTTCGCCTGTGCAGATGCTCTTATATATGAAGCGTCAAATGTATTCCCAACTTTCTCTGAAGTATGAAAATCGCTCAATTGAAATCTTCCCTGTTCTTCATTATATTTAATCTGTGGTTCTTCTGCTCCAAGATACATCCCAAATTGATATTTTTCTAATTCATATTTTTTCCCTGTTGTTGCTTGACTGAAATAATAATCACTCGTCCATAGTGTAGAACCTAATACAGTGCCGAAACTATTTCCTTGCTCTGTAGAGTTCCCATTAAATAATATCATTGCAGCCGTGCCGTATGAAGTGAAATGAAAATCATATCCATATATTCTGTTTCCTACTCCCAAGACCTCCGTTGGATCTCCTGGACTTGCTGATGCGTTTGTATGAAAGAAATGGTCTGGGATCTTATTGCCTGTTCTTGTGAATTGAAAACCGATTACATATTCAGGTTCATCTACAGCGTTTATAGTTCTAATTTTTCTTGCGAATCCATACGCCAAATCATTATAATCTGCTTCTAAATCTGTCTTGAAATATGCCTTGCCCCTGTCTGTATAACCGACATCATTTTCAGTTTGTTCTACTCTGTCTGGATTGAAATCAATAAACATAGGATAAGAAGTCTGTGAAGCAGAAACAGCACCATTATATAAATCATATCCAAAAGAAGGAGCAGAGGCATTTCTTATATTTGCTCCAAAATTCCATTTTTTAAGACCGAAACCTGGGATAGTTTGTTGTCCGTTAAAATTATCAAATAAATTCACATGAACGTATCTGGTTTCATCAACATTACATTCATATCCTGATTGTGTATAGTCAAATAATTCTGGATAAGTTCGCTGAGCGTCAAAGAACGCCTTGAACCTTAATATGTTTTCTTTATTCCATTCGGTGGATGTCACGAAAACTGCTTCACCTTTTGACATTGGAGTAAATTCAGAGCAGACTAAACCATTCTTGCCTCCAGTATATCCGGCAAAATAATCATTGGGGTCAGCAGGATTTAAATTAGGACCATTCACAAGGATCCCTGATGTATATAATTCAGGTCGTTTTATTCCTATATTTTGATAGGATGATAAATATTTGTATGCTTGAGGGACATTCCAAGTTGCAGCAGTTTTACGAAATTCATCATAGAAAGTTTTAGAATAAGAAGTCTGGGTCGCACAATTATAGACCTTATATGCGTCTGTTTCTGTTTTGAATGTAAAAGGTTCTCTCCTGACATATGCCCCTGTCGCTGGTTGTGTTGGATATTCATATTTTTCGAAATCTTGTCTTTCATTTAATTCTTGGGTTAATTGATCTGATAAATCACTCGGTGAATTATATCCTGGATTTGCTTTCATAGTTAATAAATCTTTCACCTGAACATAATCTCCAATGAGTGCCGGATCCCTGAATGATTCACATTCTGCAGCATTAAAAGAACCTGCCGTTGTTGGAGGCAGAAATACATCACTACTCGCTAACGGAAACTGAAATGTAAATTGATTATGTGTGGAGGTCGTTAGACCTGCAGCAGGAGTAGATATTTTTATTTCTGTCGTAGATATTACTTCTAAAACAACAGGAGTTCCAGCGAAAGCATTTAGAGGGACTTGTGTTATGAGCACCATTTCAGGGATAATATCTTTTGTTGTTGAACCATGAGCGAGAGTAATTATTTGAGAACCAACTTTTGCTTGTCCTGTCACCTTCGGTGCTACGGAGTGAGGAGTATCAAAGAATGTTTGTTTTCTTCTAAAAATTGTGTAGCGAGAACCATCATTGCGACCATCTATCCTATGTCTGCCGTGAGCGACTCCAACTCTATAGGGCCAGTATTTCACATTAATATCTGCTTTACATCTATTTAATGGATAAGGAGCATTTTGGGTTTGTCCTATATCCCCTGATATTGCAGCGTTGTCCCTTGAAGCATATGTTTTCCAATTGAGCGTCACGCCATCCCCAATCCATCTACGAGGCAGGTGAGCATAATATTCACCGTTCGCACATTTATAGGGTGAAACAACTAAATTTAATGTATCATCCCTGACTTCAATTGTTTTTTTTGTATTCGCAACAGTATAGAGAACATATTTACAAGGGAGTTCATCCGCAAATAAACTTTCAACAGTATCAGTTGTTTCTATTTCAACAGAAGCATTAAGATCTTGTCCCTTAATTTGAATTTGTCCTGCTTCTGCCCCTATTTCACTTACATATGAACTATGAACTGATATTTTATCTCCTGGTTTTAAATTAATGCCGTCTCCTGTCCTATTAGTCCATTGAGAAGGATTTTCTTTATTGTTCGCAAGACCTTCGTCGCTTTGGGAGCGAGGACATTCAATTAAAGTTGTGCGAGTTATTCCGCTCATTTTTAATATGAACGATTATAAAAAAATGAAGTTAATGAATTTAAATTTAAGCAAACGCCATAGAAAACATGCCGTCCTTCAGCGAAGCAACCTTCATCACCTGAAGCCAACAGCGGAGAGTAGAAGCACCTCCCATAGTCTTTCTGGTGTCGTAGAGTTCAATGCCCCTTGAATTTACTCGCTCACCCTTGTTGAGGCGATATGCCGTGTAAAAGAACTTCTGGCGTAAAGTAAGATCGGCGGTGTAATCTTCAAATTCAACTGCTCCAGCATTATCATTTGCTAACTGACCTTCACCCCTGTATAAATCACGAGAGATGTAGGGGACTCTGCCCTCCGACTGAAAGACATTGTGATAGTGCCGAGCATCATTCACTACATCAATAGGATACAAGAAATTATCATTATATTTAAGATTGGTCGTCACCGTGCCTGTGCTCTGTGCCGTAATAGCAGGACCTTCCGCAACATAATCATTTAACAGAGCATCCGAACTTTCTGATGTCTGCTGTGCTCCGCAGAAAACCTTATTCACTACTCGTCCAGCACCGCCGACATTCTGGATTAGACCGGATGAATATTCTGTAGCAGAAACAGTCCGCTTTACGAACTGATAATCAACATAACCGAACTGCATGTTAGAGTTCGCCTGGCGATACTGCTCCATCATCTCCTGGGGATAGAAAATGTAATCACTGATTAACTGACAATCAGTACGGACAAGAGAAGCATCCTTGGTTAAATCCGTAGCGTTCGTGCAGGAGACCCTCTTCGAAAGAACTCCTGTCTGATAGGGAGTGAAAGTTAAATGAATACTAACTTGTTCGCTCATCATAAACAGGGGCAACTGATTTGTTTTTAAGAATGGGAAGAGGTCTGCTAACATGATAGAGAAGGTTGGTTTATTACTTTCTTTTTGATAATCAAAAATAGTCCTGGATGGGTCAGGGATCGCATCCTTCGTGATCGGTTTAAATACATCGGGTGCAGCACCCTGGAGAACAGCATTTAGACCGTTGTCAATCTGGATACTCTTGGCTTCAGTAATGCTCTCCGTGATAGAGGCACTGTTAGAAGCAGAAGCAAAAGAAGCAGAACGTTCATCAAGAGTAGGGGCAATCGCCATCATACGCCCTGACATAACTCCTTCACGCTCCTTAATAGCATCCGGAGGCAGGAATGTAGTTTCATATGCAGCGAAGTGTGCATAATCTTCAATTTCACAAACAGTCTTTGTGCCGATGCGGAGAGAGGCACGTTGGATTAAAGAATGAACTCCAACTCCAGCAGGGAAGAATGCTCGTCCTTGATCGTCAGTGCCTGTATCACCGGCAGTAGCGAAGGTGATTCGTGAATTGCTGTGAAGAATGCCTTTATTATCTAAAACGAAACGTGCTTCACGCTCCGAGAAAATTACAGGGTCAAGAATATCTGTCTGAACATTAATAGCAGTATCAGTCGCAACTGAACCGATTTTAACAAGGTCTGGGATTTGAGATGCTTGAGGGGCAGAAGGTGTTTCCATTATTATATTTAATGAAAATAAAAAAATTTAGGGTTAATTTTAAAATATGGATTTACTTCATAACCTGAATGCTGTTCTCGCTGGATACGATGGTCTGGCGTGAATGAACAAACAAGAATACAGCATTAGGATTATCGCTCGTTAGTTCTACGTCTAACTGAACGCCGAAGGGGACTTGTGCGAAATCTATCCCCTGGTTTGAAATAGAGTCGTAAGCAACTCCAATGCCCCAGGATGAACCTCCCTTGATAATATCCTTCGCCTGTGCGTAATTAGTGCCGTATCCAATAGAGCGGAAAGTATCCGGACCAACCGAACTCCGGTTAATCTTGGCGAAGTTCATAACAGCGTTCATATAATTACGAACAATCTGGGCGTCTGCCGTTTCATTAGTGAAGCCAGGAGTTTCGTCCTTCTGGAGAGTATCAATATTATATTCTAATGGGACTCGCTGTCCTGCTCTTGTGAAAACTAACTGATTCACCTGTGCCCTTGAAGCATCAGAGTTAGAGAAACCAAGAGTTGCTAAACCGTCCCTTGTGAAATTGTTAATGTGCGAAGAAGGCACAACATTCATAAATGCTCCAAGAACAGAGCGAAGTCCAAGATTAAAATTCAGGACAGCATTGCGAGAATTAATAGTATTGTAATAAGAACTGATAGAATTGTAAGTGAAAGTATTTGTCATCTGCGGTGTGAAATCTTCACCTGGACGCTGGACTTCACAAATCAAGCGAACATTTGAAAGTTCATAATAAGCATCAAGGAGAGCAGTATCAGTATTGCCTCCAGAAAATAAAACATTCTGGTCTGGCGAAAGTTGGATTTCAATTAGAAGTCCTCCAACTCCCCATGTATTAGAAAGGGGGATTGGTTCTTGTCCTAAAAATAGACCGCTGACAAGAGGGATACAGAAAGAGTTGGGTGAATCACCGCCTGAAGCCGATGCTCCCTGCGTATTCGTAATCACTCCTAACTGCTGTGCCTTGTAGTTAGGGAAGCGGAGAGCAGTCTCGTATGCATGACAGGCGAAGTCTCCCTGCGACTGCGTCACCGACAGATAGGACGACATGAAGCGATTGTGATGATTAATAGTTTCTATGGTCTGCGAAGAACGCTGGGAGAAAATAGAAAGAGTATCAATTACAGAATGAACGCCAAGACGCTCATTCATACGAATATCATCCGTTTCAAGGGGGATGATTGTATCATTCTTTTTTACAGTAATTTCACCGCAGAGGCGAACAGAACCTGGGACAATAAATCTGTCCTGTGCTCCAATAAGAAGTTGGACGGTCGGCTGACCGTTCTTGTATGAAAGTTTTCCATCACTTGTGATATTGCTTGGGACGATTTCTAAATGCTGATTAGACATATTTGTTATATTAAATATTTTATTTTGAAGTGAATTTTAAAAAAATAAAATATCTTATAAATGGTTAAAATGATAGTTAAAAAGAGTAATAAACCTGGAAAAAAATTAATGGCGGTTTTCACCAAGGATAATGGACGAACAAAAACAACGCACTTCGGTGCAGCAGGGATGGATGATTATACATTAAAAAAAGATAAAGAACAAAGAAAAAGATATAGAAGTCGACATAAAAAAGATCTATCTACTGGGGATTATACAAGAGCAGGATATTTAAGTTATTATATTTTATGGGGCGATTCTACAAGTCGTAAAGAAAATATATCAAGTTATAAGAGAAGGTTTAAGTTAGGGTGAATCTGGTTCTTCAATTGGTTCTTCATCATCACAATACTCCATGATTTCTTCTTGATAACATTCTGTAATCATTTCATACATATCTGTTTCACCTTCTTCAAGTTCATATGTTTCTCCAATATGAACCACCTTAATATAATTCGCTTCAGGACAACTGATAAATTGAGCGACAGCAGAGTATCCACATCCATTATGAATGAAACATCCGTCCCTTTTAATTACATAATCCTCCCAATGATCTCCGCCTCCAGCCATCACCGCACGATATTCACCATCCTTCACACTGAAACCATATGACCTCGCCCAGTCTGAATCTTCTTTTTCATATTTAGATAGTTCTTCTTCTTCATCGCTTTCTGAAAGATAATAATCATTTGTTTCCAGGGTTCGCCCATCCTTCAATACAACTTTTCTTCCAGCGTCAACATAATAGTCAATTTGTGATTCCTTGTATTGTTCTGGTTCTTCATCAACCCATTCTTTTTCTTCTTCGTCCCACATTTTATCTAAAAATTTCATCGCTTCTACTGCATCCAACTTCATTTCTTCTTCTTCTTTTAGTTCCTTGTTTTCTTGTTGTAGTTTCTCCTTAATTACTACTTCATTAACAATGATGACTTTTTGTTCTTCAATTTGTTCTTTGAGTTTCTTGTTTTCTTCACACCACTCCCCAAACTTCTTGTTCTTGTGAGCGATTTCTGTTGTTAGTTCTTTGTTCTGTTTCATAAACTTAAACATATTCTTCTTATTGACTTCATTTTCATCCTTCACGATTTGGAGTGCAGTATTGGATGTAAGGAGTTCTTCTTTGAGTTTCTTGTTCTCCGCTTGAACTTCGTTCAGATAGTTAATGACGTCCTCCATACCCAGAATCAGTTCAACTCCCATTCTTGTTAATGTAATGTAATTTACTTTATGCAACAATCAAATTTTTTTATGTTTTTTTATTTCTTCTTTGTTATGTTATTACTACTTCACTTATTTAAACTATCAAATTTTTTACTGCAAACAATCAAATTTTTATGCTTTTTTATTTAGTCCTAACTATAACCAGATGCTAATTCTTTTCTTTTCTTTGCGAGTTCTTCTTTTTTCTTTTTCTGTTTGGCGATCGCTTCTTTCACATTAGGAGGTTTCTTTTTCTTTTTATCTGCTTCTTGTTTCGTAGCGTCAAATGCTAAACGACTGCCGACAGGTTTGCCCTTACGAGCATTTCCCTTTTTAGTTGTTTTCTTAACCATAGGAGGTTTATCGCCTCCAGCGATTAGTGCCTTCTTTTTAGTTTGTTTCTGGGGTTTCCTTTCACCTTCAGGAGCAACAGATTTAGTTTGTTTTTTTCTTTCAATATTATTCATAGTTCTTTTTACAATTCTTTTCTTTTCATGGTCGACTTTGTATCCTTGTTTTTCTATTTCAGTAATAAGTTTTGCTCTTGATAATGTATCAATCCCTTTAATCTGGGACGCTTTGTTGTGCTGACGTGCTAAATTACGTATTTCATTGAGAGACATTTCACCTGCTTTAACTCTGGGCATCTTTACTTTTATAAAGATTATAATAAAAAAAAATTAGAATGAAAAATATTAATTATATATGATGAAGAGGATTGTGCGACTGGTTCGCAAGAATGCCGAATTGCTGAAACGCTGCAGGAGCAGATTGAGGGGGAGGAGTTGCGTCAGGTTTATCCTTTTCATCTTCCTTTTTATCAGCGTTGTCTTGTTCCATTCCAGATACAGCACTATCTACTGCTGCAAAGATATTCACCGCTGCAGCGATAGGTGCTAATGCTCCGCCTGTGAAAGCAGTTGCTACATCCAGTGCTCCACCGAGAACAGTTGCAGCGTTGCCGACAACAACCCCAGCATTTAGACTTACATCATTCCCTGCTGCATCCTTTTTCTTTAGAAGACTTCCTGTATCCAGTAAATTATCTGCGTCCTGATAAAGAGCAATCCCAGCACCGAGTGCTCCTAATCCTTTTGCTCCAACTTTTGCAAAGGTTTCACCGCCTCCTTTTACTAATGCCGAAGCAACAACTCCCTCTACTCCTGTGAGGTCTTTTACGGCAGTTGCCCCTTGACCGAATAATTTAGTTCCTTCACCTACTTCTGCGAGTGCTTTTCCGGCGACTTGTCCTGCCTGTTTAACTGTTCCACCATATTTTAAGACAGTCCCTGCTCCTTGGACTGCTCTTGCTCCTGCTTTTCCAACAGAATATACTTGGTCGACTTTCGTGACGTCGCTTTCTGCATCAGATTTAATATCAGCATCTTTTTTATCTTGTTCCCTTCCGTCTAATGTTTTGAATGCGAGAGTTTGCGTTTTCCATCCATTCAAACGCAACTCACTCATATCCCTTGACTGTTGTCCCAGTTGATTTTGAATGGCGTATCCTGACATATTTATATAGAATAAATATATTTTATTTTTATTCAGGACTATTTAAAATTTTCGAACCTTCAGCAATTAATTCTTCAAAGTTTCTAAATGCTCTTGGGGGATTACTTTGAAAATCCATATGAAGAAAATCATATCTGTTGGGAGTTGCCTGAGCGTATATTTTTAACCAATTATCACCTCCGCCAAAGACATCTCCGTACTCCTCCGCCATTTTGCCGAGTTCTTTCTGGTTAGGGAATGGAGAACCTACAATTACATTAGTTGCGTTCTGTCGTATGATTGGCGAACATGCCCTAAAATTCTGTGATGAAATAACTAATAGTTTTATATTGAAATGCCTGAATCTTGAAGCAAGATGATTAATCTTTGCCTCCCTTCTAATTGAACCTAAACAATCATCAAGAACAACAGCGATTTCAGGTTGCTCTTCTTTATCAAAAGATTTCTGGGTCTTGACAAGACCTTCTATAATAGAGTCGTCATAATGATCGTGAGTATCAAATGCTTTTCTTAAAAATCTGGATGTAATATCATTTGCGATTGTATTAGAAATAATAGTTGTATTATCAAATCTGTCTTGTGCGTCGTAGAACTGATCGTTTAATAACATATTAGAAATTAATGTTGATTTCCCTGTGCGGACTGGTGAAACTAAAAGAACTAATGCTCCTCCGCCGAATCCGTCCACTTGAGGCAGGTTAGGATGGAGAGGAGGTTTGTTTGATTTTATTGCTTCTGGGTCTTTGACTGGGATTACTTTGGGACCGCTGGATGCTTCCATATTTTATATTTCTATATACATAATATTTTATATTTAATAATCACAAAAAGCAATTCGCCCAGACATCATTCTTCAATGCTCTATTAACTTCCTTGAAGACTTCTGCGTCGTGCTTCTGTTTTGCTAATGCTTCTGCTTTCACCTTCTTCCTTTGTTTGCGAAGGGTTTCAACTCTATTCACAGATTGTTCTACTGCTCTTGATACAGCATCATCAAGGTCTGTCTGTGAATATCCCTTTTCAACGACAACTGGTTTTTCTACGATTTGAACTTTCGGCACAAGTCTTTCTTCTTCATCATCTATAGGAGTTTCTAATTTCTTACGAAGTTTCTTACGCTCACGCTCCCTCACGGCTTCAACAAGATCTTTGTCTGACTTTTCTTTTGCCTTTGCTTCTTCTTTTTCTTTCTTTTTTCGTAGGCGAGTTTCTTTTGCCTTTTCCCTGCCCTTTGCGAGTCTTTCTAATTGTTCAGGTGTGCAAGGACCTCTTTTTTTTCTTGTTCCAACCCCTGCCTTTGTTCTTCCTTTTGGTTTTTCAGGTGGAGGTTCTTTTTCTAAAATAGTTTTTACTTTCGGCGGTGAAAAGATTTCATCCTGGGGGATTTTAGGTTTCTTTTTTGGTTCAGGGATAATTTCTTCTTCTTCTTCTTCTACTTCATCATAATCTATTTCTTCTACAGGTTCATCAGGGTCATCATCTGGTTCTTCAGGGATAGACATAGGATCTTCTTCTTCTGCTGGAGGTTCTTCAGGCATTACCATTTCAGGGAAACAATCTGTCATTTTATATTATTATCAAATAAAAATATTATTATGACTAAATTTTAAAAATAATGACTAATGAATGACTAATCGCAATTATGTTTTCTTACGTGAAAGACAATCTGGGTGTCTCCAACTAAACTATTGAGTTCTCTCTCCTGTGAATCTACAATCTGGACTTGCAGTTGATTTAATATCATAGGAGCAGTATTGTTTAGTTTCACATATGTCTTTTCATTTGCTTCAAAATATAGAGGACCAAATTGGCGTCCGTCATTTGCGAACTGGGGCAACTGATAAAGGATTTTAGAAAGTCCTGACTGTGCTCCATTGAAACTCTTATGTGTTAGATTGGGGATTCTTACAAATGAACTTGTAGAAGTTTTCTTCAATTCACCAGTAGATTTGAAGGTGACGGCAAGAGTCCCATCACCGGTGACATATCCATCAGTATCATTAGAAATAATAAATGCTCTATCCTTGAAGCCAAGTCTCCCAGACATATT
>Ga0181414_1000420_pt1 | contig 12980 bp, 23 predicted proteins | sample 37SPOviralmetaG_FD_130139 | JGI IMG/M metagenome (GOLD analysis project Ga0181414, IMG submission 130139) | Marine viral communities from the oligotrophic San Pedro Time Series (SPOT) site, San Pedro Channel, CA, USA - 37 SPOT_SRF_2012-11-28 | ecosystem: Environmental > Aquatic > Marine > Strait... | reverse complement strand
GTCAAAGCTCTCGTTGCTGACAATCCGATGCAAACTTTCCAAGTAGCAAGCGATGCGACTTTAACGAATCGCGCAACTGCTTTGGCTGCCGTTTTTTCAAACGCAAGCCTTGGAACTTCTGCTCGAACGGGTTCAACCAACACCGGTCGATCTAATTCGGCGTTGGGTGTGTCAACTATTGCGACTACAGCTACGTTGCCGCTGAAGATCATGGGTATTGTCGATGACGATGCTAATGATGATTTTGCTGCAGCCGGTATACCGCTGATTGTTCGCATTAATGCGCACTACAACTCACCGAATGCTAGATTCGATTCACAAACCACTGCCACTACAACTGGCATATAAGGTAGGAGAAATTCAATGCCTATTACTCGCGCACAATTAGCTAAAGAGCTTGAACCCGGCCTAAATGCTTTGTTCGGCTTAGAGTATGATCGTTATGATCAAGAGCACGCTGAAATCTTTGACGAGGAAACTTCGGACCGCGCGTTTGAAGAAGAAGTTATGCTTTCAGGGTTTGGTACGGCCCCCGTTAAATCGGAAGGCACCGCAATTTCATTTGATGACGCGCAGGAGACTTACACTGCACGATATACGATGGAAACCATTGCGTTGGCGTTTTCGATCACCGAGGAAGCCATTGAAGACAACTTGTACGATCGTCTAGCAGCACGTTATACACGCGCTCTGGCTCGTTCAATGTCTCAAACCAAGCAGATTCGTGCTGCAACCGTTTTGAACAATGCTTTTAGTACCGGTTCACCTATTGGTGACGGCGCGGCGCTTTGTTCAGCGGCTCACCCCTCTATTTCAGGAAACCAGACTAACCTTTTGGCAACTGCTGCGGATCTCAATGAGACTTCGCTTGAGCAAATGCTGATTGAAATTGCAGGGTTGACTGACGAAAGGGGTCTGAAGATTGCTGTTCGCGGAATGAAATTGATCATTCCAAAAGAACTGCAGTTTATTGCAGAAAGAGTTTTGAACTCGAACCTGCGTTCCGGAACGGCGGATAATGATATTAACGCCAACAAGTCAATGGGTATGCTTCCTGACGGTGCAGTAGTGAACCACTTCCTTACGGATAGTGACGCTTTCTTCATCAAGACAGACGCTCCTAACGGCTTCAAACTGTTCAACAGAACCCCCATCAAAACTGCGATGGAAGGGGACTTTGACACCGGCAACATGCGCTTTAAAGCTCGCGAAAGATATTCTTTCGGCGTTAGCGATTGGCGTGCCGTGTTTGGTACACCGGGCGCGTAAAGCAAGCTTTTGCTGCTTTGGAAGGGCGACAATGTCGCCCTTTCTTTTTGCCTGTTGTTTGGTTATTGTTGAGTAATCCTGACAGGTACATCCCGTGCCTGACACCAGCCAAGACAGGAGATAATCATGGCTAATACGACTTTCAGCGGACCAGTCCGTTCCGAAAATGGTTTTACTGTAGTTTCAAAAAATGCCACTACTGGCGCTTTTACAGATGTTGCAAACATTGCTTCTACGGGCATTGTTACTAACAAGTTTGTAAAACATGTCGGCTTTGCTTCCGGCGTAACGGTAAACACTACGGCTGGCGACAGCCCCTCTATCGGCGAGTTTACTCAGCCTGCAAACACTATTATCACGGACATTAAGATCTTTTGTGACACCGCTCCTGTTATTGGAACAGGCGACATTGGTTATGAAGTTGGTACTTCCTCTTCTGGCGCCCAAATCGTAGCGGCGGTAACTGATGAAATTCTTGATGGCGGCACAACGGTTGTTGTACACAACGTTACGACAACTACGCTAGTTGTTCAGACGCAAAGCGGCACCACCGCTCCTGCTTCTGTTCAATATACAGATACTGCAAGAACTATCTTCTGCAACATCACCAATACAGTTGATGCTACAACAGCGGGTTCGTTCACGTTCATCATTGAGTATGTGCAGATCGCTTAATAGGAGAACTCTATGTCAGGCTCAGATGTAATTTCAGTTACTATTACGGCTGACACTTTAGCGGCAGATCCTAATGGCATCTCGGCAGACGCAGCAGTTGGAAACAACGCTGCATTGACCATAGGCGGTGCTTTAGCTTCCGATGGCTCCGTTACGCTGTCTCACGCAAGAACCGTTACTATTACTTCAGCGGGAAACGATAGCGCAATATCGTTTACTGTTGTTGGAACAGACATAAACGGCGATGCGCAAACTGAAAGTGTTACCGGTGCTAACACAGATGTGGCAACCAGCAGTAATTTCTTTTTGACTATTGCAAGTATTACGGCGGTCGGTGACCCTGCGGGTAACGTTCAAGCGGGGATTAGTGCTGTTGCAGCGGCTGTAATTTTTGCAGGCCGGGCAAGGCTAAAAGGATCGTTTTTAACAAGCACGGCTACAGCGGGGAATGTTGATTTCAGAACAACAAGTCCGTCTGGCACCAGCTTGATGAAGATAAGTTCTGTGGGTTCGGCGACCGCGACAAGGGACGTTATTGTGCCAGAAGAGGGCGTATTGTTTAGCTCGGGCATTTATCTGCAGTATACGGTTAGCACGTTTTTGACTCTAACTACCTTTCATGCATAACGATGGCGACAACCAAAGACGTTAAAAGAACACCCTCGGGACGTTTACAGTACCGAGGTGAAACTTTTTCTGGGTACAACCAGCCAAAAAGAACACCGGGCAAAAACAAAAAGTCCGCAGTTCTTGCAAAAAAAGGCACCGATGTGAAGATAGTTCGGTTTGGCGATCCAGACATGACTATCAAAAAAAGCCAACCGGGTCGTCGTAAGAACTTTAGAGCCCGCCACGGTTGTGATACCGCAAAGGCAAAAGACAAATTTACAGCCCGGTATTGGAGTTGTGACGCATGGTAATGACACGCGGAGACATGCCGAAAGGTCTAACGTATTACGCAAAAGGCGGGGGTGCTTCTAAAAAAAGCAAGGGCAGCAAGATTTGTCCTGCCGGAAAGGCTTGGGCCAAACGCACCTTTGACACGTACCCGTCGGCTTACGCCAACATGGCCGCGTCTAAGTATTGCAAAGACCCGAATTACGCCAAGGGCAGCAAAAAGAAAAAGTAATGGACATCTATCGTGTGCAGACAGGGACTAAATACGGGACGTTGTTTGCAAACGATGACGACAATCTTGCTGAACTGAAATCTTGGTTTATAACGCAAGTAAAAGCTGACTTAGAGGAAGATAGTACCCTAACCGACAGTGTGATCGATCAAACAATTGCCAATTGGCAAAGCACTTTTGACGAACTGTCTAAAACAGTCTCGTACGAGGTAACCGACAAAGGTCTTTGCGAGTCTTTGGCAGGCGGGTATGTTGCTGCGGGTGGTAACACGGTTATTAACAAGAGCATGGGTCTTGAGGCGTGGAGCTAGGTAGATGGGCGAGTTAAAGAAATGGCGCGATCAGAACTGGGTTCGTATCAATGCCGAAGGGGACATCGTCGGTAAATGTGGCACATCTCCCGACAAACGTAACCCCGATCGCTGTTTACCCGAATCTAAAGCAAGAAGCTTGAGCAAGTCCGAGCGGGCAGCAACCGCACGCAAAAAGAAGAAAGAAGGCAAAAAGGGCAAAACAGTAGTTGCTAACACTAAGAAAGCTACTGTAAAGATGCGGGATGGGGGCGAAGTTCGTCAACAGATCGCCAGAGGATGCGGCGCTATTATGAGCGATCGTAGAAAAAAAACGAAGTATCTGTGAGGTTGATATGTCTAGAGTAAATCTTGGAATGGGTGGGCCGAAGAAAAAATCATCGCCCAAAAAGAAAGCTATGAAAAGCAAGGGCAGCGCACAAGGCGTCAAAATGAAGTCTAAAGGCGGTGCTATGGGCGGCAAGAAAGAAATGATGCCCGGCGGTATGAAGAATGGCGGCGGCGTCAAGCCAAAAGGCATGAAAAACGGCGGCAAGATGGCTACTAAAGGCTATCGAATGGGCGGCAAGGTCAAGAAAAAAGGCAACAAGGTTGGTGGCAAGATTTAAAAATGCCGTATCTACAATCTAACATCCCGCACTTTAAGTGTTGGGTGCGGCGTGAATACACGCACAACCATGAGAATTACCACGGGGAATTTCTTCATGCAATGGTAATCGGCGTCACCACAATGCCGTGCAGGTGCTTGAGTTTTCAAGTAATTTTCACGGGCATTGAGGCCGAAGGGGAAGAAGAAGACACGGTGCATGGCGGTGCAATGTGGGCTCGGATGCCGATCACCGCTTTGGTGGCGGACATACCCTTAGAAGAGTGGCCTGAAGCAATGCCAGTGTGGGCGTGTCAGCCTTGGGATTGTAGCTCACATCATCACGCTGTATACGTGTTGGATAGAGCAACGCCCTGTCCGTGGTTAGCGAAAATTGACGGAGAGATGTATCCGGCGAAGTATTTGTTTACCGTGGATTACACAGAAAGCGAGATTGCCGATGACCCTGCACAACATAAGCAAAGCCATGTTTTGCAGTTGTTAGATGCAGGATCTTGGACGGGTAACATAGTGGCGTTACCAAACAACCGAGTCCGGGTAACTCATCCGGCTTGGTTTGAAACAGGTGAAGGCGGCCCGGATTTTAAGCCCTCGGCACATATACATTATTCTAAATCCGATTTAGATTACACGTTGGACGTAAACCGAATATTTGACAATTTATACAATGACGACCTCGAACAGTAAAGATTTTGAATTAGATGTTGCAGAATATGTCGAAGAGGCGTTTGAACGCTGTGGCATAGAGGTCCGCACGGGCTATGACTTAAAAACCGCGCGAAGATCTCTTAATTTGTTGTTTGCCGATTGGGCCAATCGGGGCTTGAATCAATGGACTATTGAGCAGACCACGATACCCTTGGCTACGGGAATTACAGAATATCCCGGAGGCACGTTAACGGTGACCGTTGCTGCCAGTGCGTCGTTTTCTATTGCGGAGACGATTACTGGAGGTACTAGCGGCGCTACAGCTTCGATTACTAGCAAGCCTAGCTCCACTACGTTAGCCATAACGATCCCTAGCGGAACTTTCCAAGCCGCCGAAACGATTACTGGGGGGACCAGTGCCGCCACTACCACGGTGAGTGCGGCTGTAGACTTTAGCGATGTTCGTAGCACTATTGATATTTTATCAGCGGTAGTCACTCGGGACAGCACTGATTTTCAGATAGAGCGGGTTAGCCGGTCTAGCTATTTGAACATTCCGAATAAAGCTCAAACGGGTCGATCTAATCAGTTCTTTTTAGATCGTCAAATAACCCCTGTTTTGAAGCTTTGGCCCGGACCTGAAAACAATACGGATGTTGTAAAGTTTGACAGGTTGACGCGAATTGATGACGCAGATGCTTATACAAACACTATGGACGTGCCGTTCAGGTTTTATCCCTGTCTTACTGCGGGTCTTGCTTACTACATTTCGATGAAACGAAACCCGCAAATGATGGGGGTTTTGAAACAAGTTTACGAAGAAGAAATGCAGCGTGCGATGGATGAAGATAGAGATCGCGCGTCGCTACGCATTAGCCCTTCTTACGCATATTATAGGACGTAGGCATGTCTGGTTTTGCTAGTGGTAAAAATGCTTACGGCATCTCTGACCGCTCGGGGGTTAGATATAAACTCAATCGCATGAAGAAAGAGTGGAACGGCTCTCTGGTCGGTCCAGATGAATACGAACCAAAACAACCACAGTTGTTTCCTCGACCCAATGTTAGTGATCCACAAGCAATTCGTAACGCCCGACCGGACAGGGTAGAGCCCTTGGTGGTTTCTGTGGGCGTGCCTTTAGTGGAACAGAAGCAATTTATTCCCGTCAAAGCTTCAGGGCAAGTCGGCAATGTCGAGGTATCTACGCCATGAGTTTTACACTAGCGACGTTGAAAACGGCCATACAAGACTACTGTGAAAGCGCAGAAACTACGTTTGTATCAAACCTTCCTGTCTTCATCAAAGAAGCCGAAGAACGAATACTCAAAAACATTGAGCTTCCGTTTTTTAGAAAAAACGTGACGGGTTCCGGAGCTGCCAGCAACACCTATTTATCCACACCTACGGACTTTTTGAGCCCGTACAGTTTGGCGGTGATAACCAGTAGCGAGTATGAATATTTGTTGTTTAAACAAGTATCTTTTATACGCTCTTACACGCCAAATGCTGCAACAACAGGCACTCCAAAGTATTACGCGTTGTTTGATGACACGACGTTTATTGTGGCGCCAACACCTAGCACCGCCTTTAATTTTGAATTGCATTACAAATACCGACCCGATTCTTTAACAGCGGGTTCTGAAAGCGGCACTACATGGCTTTCAACTAACGCTCCTGACGCCATGTTGTACGGTTCTTTGGTAGAGGCCGCTACTTTCTTAAAGATCCCCGAAGAGGCCGCAGGGTTTGATCAACGGTTCGCGCAGGCAGTGGCGGCTCTGAAAGCTCTGGGAGAGGATTATGGTGCCCGAGATGAGTATCGCTATGACATTTCAAAAGGTAGATAGACATGTTTGCTGCTGCTTCTGAATCAGGGTTGGGCGAAGTTTCTGTTGCTACAACAGTGAACAAGGGTCACGACCCTGAATTTTGGGCTCAAGCCATATCCGACAGGGTTGTCAGCGTAGGTGGAGACTGCCATCCAGCTATTGCAGAACAAGCCAAAGCGTTCAAAGAAGCGGTAAGAGCTACTGCTTTGTACTATATTAAAGAAGCCATAAAGAGCGACCGCACTACTCTTATTGGTGAATTAGAGAAGCAAGGCCAAAGTGAAATGGCTAATATAATCAGGAGGCTATAATGGCTATCACGACAGCACTATGCACCAGTTTTAAAAAAGAACTTATGGAAGCAGTCCATAACTTTAAAAACTCTGGCGGCAACACGTTCAATCTCGCTTTGTACACAAGCAGCGCAAGCTTAGGTGCCGGTACAACTGCGTACTCAAACACAAATGAGGTGTCTGGCACAAACTATACAGCAAAGGGCGCTTCTTTGACTCGCGTAGACCCAACCACATCCGGCACTACGGCGTTTACAGATTTTGCCAACTTAACGTTTTCAAATGCAACAGTTACTGCACGCGGATGCCTTATATTCAATGAAAGTGCTTCTGGTGACCCAGCAGTATGTGCTCTTGATTTTGGTGGCGATAAGACCAGCACGGCGGGTGATTTTACGATTCAGTTCCCAACCGCTGATGCTTCTAACGCGATTATTCGCATCGCATAGGATTTAACGTGTGGCGAATGTTACTGGCTGGGGTAGAGGCACTTGGGGCCAAGGCACATGGGGTGAACCGATCCCAGTTGTTGTCACGGGTGTCGCAGGGACTTCAGCCGTTGGCACAGTTACAGTTGTGGCGGCAGCTAACACGTCGGTCACAGGCGTTGCTGGAACAAGCGCAGTCGGTTCTGTCACCGTTGTCGCAGAAGCTAATGTTTCGCCAACAGGTGTTGCAGGAACAAGTGCAGTCGGTTCTGTCACCGTCACAGCAGCCGCCACTACAAGTGTCACCGGTAATGTCGGCACGTCCGCAGTTGGTACGGTCACCATTGATGCCGAAGGCGTTGCCCCTGTCACAGGCGTTTCTGGCACGGGATCGGTCGGATCTATCACAACCGACGCTGCCGCAAATGTTTCTGTCACAGGAGTGGCTGGCACGTCTGCGCTTGGTACTATCTCGCTGGTTACAAACAACGTCATCAGCGTTTCAGGGTTTGAACTTACATCAGCGATTGGAACTGTCACTGCGACTGCAGCGGCTGATGTTACTCCTACAGGTGTGTCTGCTGACGGGTTGGTTGGCGGCGTGTTGGTGTGGGGAAAAATTGTTCCGGGCCAAGATTCAAATTGGCAAAATGTTAATGACAGTCAAACACCAAGCTGGTCAAATATTGACGACAGCCAAACACCGAATTGGGAAGAGGTAGCTTAACATGGCAACTTACGATAATGATCTTCGTTTAAAAGAAATCGCCACAGGTGACGAATCAGGTACGTGGGGCACAAGTACAAATACTAACCTAGAATTAATTGCAGAGGCTTTTGGGTTTGGTACAGAGGCGATAACCACTAATGCGGATACTCACACTACTACTATTGCTGATGGTTCTACTGATCCCGGTAGGAGTATGTTCCTCAAATATACTGGGACTCTAGACTCTGCTTGCACCATCACAATAGGCCCAAATGACATTAAAAAGTTCTGGTTTATTGAGAACGCTACCAGCGGCTCACAGAACATCATTATCAAGCAAGGCAGTGTTGCTGGTATTACCATACCGCCCGGAGACACCAAGGCTATCTACTCAGATGGAGCGGGTTCTGGCGCAGCTATGGTTGATGCGTTTGCGTCTTTGAATGTTGTTGACTTGAAGGTACAAGACGATCTGACCGTAACGGATGATGTTGCTATAGGTGGACTAGCCACGGTTGGCGGCACCTTGGGTGTCACTGGCGTTCTGACCGCTACATCCTTAGACATCTCAGGCGATATAGACGTTGATGGCACCACTAACTTAGATGTCGTGGACATTGATGGTGCTGTGGATATGGCCTCTACGCTTCAAGTGGATGGAGCTATTACATCTTCTGCTGGGGCTACGATTACTGTTGCGGACAATTCCGACAATCTAACACTTACATCTACTGATGCTGATGCAAACGCTGGGCCAAACTTTAGAATGTTTAGAAACTCTAGCTCACCGGCAGACGGTGATGCTGTTGGCCTAATAGAGTTTGAAGGTAAAAATGATGCTGACCAAACGGTGCGTTACGCTGGGATAGATTCTAGGATTGTAGATGCGTCTAATGGTACAGAGGATGGTAGTTTAGAATTAGTCACAACTCTTGCTGGTACTGGTGCAGTTTCGAGAGTTTTTCTAGGTGCTACTGAAACTGTTTTTAATGATAACTCTAAAGACCTAGACTTCCGCGTTGAGTCTGATGGCAACACTCATATGTTGTTTGTTGATGCTGGGAATAACCGAATAGGCGTAGGCAATGATTCGCCCAACAGACAGTTATCTCTTAAACACGCAACACAAGCAGAAATAGGATTTAAAACAGGCTCAGTTTCTAATGGCGGTCTGATTTACTACAACGATTCAGAAGGCAAATTGTTGTTGAGGGCGCAAGAATCTAGTGACGTAATTGCGTTTGAAACAGGCGGCACTACCGAAAGAATGCGAATTGACAGTGATGGTGGAACTACCATTACAAGAGGAGATAATGGTGCTGTTCTTACTCTTAAAAGCACAGATACTGATGCTTCAAGAGGCCCAATACTAGACTTGAATCGTGAGTCTGCATCTTCTGCCGCCGATAATGATTACATCGGTGAAATTAGGTTTATGGGTAATAACGATGCCAATGAATCTATCGCTTATGCGGGTATAGCAGGACGAATAATAGACGCTTCAGACGGCACAGAAGATGGTCGTTTTGAGATGTATACAGAGTTGGCTGGCGCACAAACATCTAGAATTTTAGCAGATGCCACAGAAACAGTAATAAACCAAGACTCAGCAGATCTAGACTTCCGCGTTGAGTCTGACGGCAACGCTAATATGTTGTTTGTTGATGGTGGGAATGATGTCGTAAACGTAGGTGGAGTGACTGTAGAAGCAGGCGACGCTTTTTCAATACACGGCTCTGGCACTAATACAGTAGCGCGAATCTACAACACCAACGATGGTGGCGATGGCTCTATCTTTATCTTCCAAAAAGCTAGTTCTAGCCCCGGTGACCAAGATGTTCTTGGGGATATACGCTTCCACGGTAACGATAGTGGCGGCACTATGACTCAGTTCGCTAGAATCATGGGCATATCAGATGATGTCACAAATGGAACAGAAGATGGGGAACTAAGATTTGAGACTGTTTTTAATGGAACAACTCGCGAGGTTTTGCAACTAGGAAGGGACTCCATTTTTAATGAGGCTGGGCAAGACATAGGTTTTCGCATTGAGTCAAACGGCAATGCTAATATGTTGGTTGTTGATGCTGGGAATAATTTTGTCGGCGTGGGAACCAGCGCGCCAGCAGAAATGTTTCATGTCTTTCACCCCAGTAATACAGCGGCAATAAGAGTTAGCGGCGAAAACAACGCTAACAGAAAATGTCAAATTGAATACAACGCATCAGATGGCCCAATTATCAGATCAGGTAGTAGCGGTATTACTAGCTTGAAGTTTGCTGTTGATAACGCAACACTGGCAGGAAAGTTTGACACCAACGCGGATTTTTACACTAACGATGGAACTGTTCACAGTCTGTCAGACATCAGAGTTAAAACAGATGTTGAGGATTTGATTGATGGCTTGGACATTGTTAAGCAACTGAAGCCACGCACCTTCCGCTACACCGAAGACTCTGAGTTTTATAACGAAAACACGAAAGATGAAGTTAGGTACGGTTTCGTAGCTAATGAAGTAGAAGCTGTTGCTCCACAGTACACAGATACAGGTAAAGGCAAGATTGGTGGTAAGGAAGTTGATGATCTCAAATCTTTATCCACCACAAAAATGATCCCTATGCTTGTTAAAGCAATTCAAGAGCAACAAGAACAAATTGAAGAACTGAAAGCTAAAATAGCGACACTAAAAGGAGAATAGCAAATGGCTATAAACACAACTTGGTCAGTTAACAACATGACCCATGTAGACGCTGATGGTGGCGTTATCTTGGCTTACTGGAGTTTAGTCGCTTCTAGTGATGCTGGCGGTAATGAAACCGCAAGCGAAGGCGGCAAGGCTCGCTTCACCTACGATGCGTCTGCAAGCGGATACATTGCCTATGCTGACCTCAAAGAAAGCGATGTTCTAGGCTGGATTTGGGAAGCCAACAAAGAAGGCGACGAAACCGCTGATGAGTACAAGGCTCGCATTGAGTCAGAGCGTACTGCAAAGGTACAAGCGCAGATTGATCGTGCCGCAACACAAGCTACTGGGGTGCCGTGGTAATGAGCGAAGAAAACAAAGTCGTAATCAACAACGAAGAGTACAACTTTGGTGATTTGAAGGTCGAGACTCAGGCCCATATCGCAAGAGTTGCAGAGATCCGTCGTGAAATAGCCACGCTGCAACAGCAGATCGCAGAGCGTAATGTGCTGCTTCAAGCCTACACCCAGAGCATTGTTGAAGGTGTTAAGCCTGTTGAGGAGCCTGAGACCGCACAAGGTCTGCCCGAAGACTTCAAGGAGCACTAATGAGCTTAATAGAAATTGTAAGCACACTGACCACTCTGTCAGTAATTGCATCTGCAATCTGTGCCGCCACGCCCACCCCAAAAGATGACGCATTTTTAGCGAAATGGGTTTACCCGATGATTGAGGCTTTGGCTCTTAATGTAGGTAAAGCAAAGCAGTAACTATGTGCTATCTCGCACTAGCAGAGGAATGGGGCTTGGATAAAGGCGACAAGGCATTACAGGAAATCAATACACATGAGCGTGAATGTGCGTTGAGATATGAGCGTATAGAAGAGCGTTTAAACGACGGCTCTAAGCGTTTTGATAAACAAGATCGTATGCTTTACGGCATTATTATTTTAATTATTGGGAGCATTTTAATCCCACAGTTTCTTGGAGGTTGATATGAGTGAAGGCACAATTAAAATCCCAACTTGGGCATTACCTATTGGTGCAGCAGCCCTGAGCGGTGCAATGGTGTGGGGAGCATCACAAGCACAGGCACAGGCCACGCAAGAAGAAGTGGAGCGCATTGAAGCTGCTGTTGTTGGGGTTGTTGAAGAGGCCCAAGCCACGGGAAAGTTAGCAGCAGTGAATGCAAGCAAAATAGAAGCTATCGTGGATTCATTGGCAGAGCAGTCCGAGACAGCGAAGGCCAGCGACCAGAAGCTTCAACAGCTAATAGAGATAATGCTCAAGCAGAACTAGAGTACGATCCTGCCAACCCAAGTCTATTTTGTGATTTGAGGGAGTGGCGCATGTTGGAATTAGTGAACCCGCCTCAGTATCGTCACTGCATTGCCATGTCATGGTTGCGTTATAACCATAGGCAGTGCGGCTACGGGGCGCAAATCTACATACAGAATACGATGCCGAGGGTTCTTGGTACGGCGTATCAACTAGATGTGGAGCTTTTAACGTGGGAACTCATCAAGCCTAAAGCCGTTCGCACTCAGGCGGTTCAAAAGAAGAAGCGTTTGTAATGGATGTCGCACCTTTCCCAAACAGCGTCAACGCCCCAGTGCCGACTGTTGTGGACAACAAAATCCATGACAGCTATCGAATTACCCAAGTATCCAACATACGCACAACAAAGGTGGCAGCGACTACAAAGTACAGTGAGTTCGTATACGAGTTTCGTAGCGGAGAGATAGCCACATCTACGTTGAAGGTACACGACCAGCATCTCTTGGACATCAGCGCATGACCATGATGATCTTTGTGCTGATATTGGTTGAGAGGGGCCAGCCCACGGGAGAAGAGTTCTACTTTCAAGAACTTACGTCGTGTTTAGAGTATTCAGATGCACTAAATAACCAGTCAATTGGCGTTCAAAACGGGAGCAGAAACAGGTTCTTTGAATCATACTGCCGTGTTCGCCAGATTAATGTCGCGGACGCTGGTACTAAGATACTATTCAGAGACCCGAAGAAGTCGGAGGATTGATGAGTCCCAAAAAACTACAGACAAAAAGCCGATACGATTCATTAGACTTAGATAACGATGGGATTGTTAGTGATGATGAAATTGAAAAAGCTGATCGCATCCTTGAGATGGAGGTCGCTGAAGAAAAGGCTGATTCTCAGCGCCGTATGGCTTGGACTTGCCTTTTATCGGTTATCGTACTCACAGTTTTGCTTGTCTCTCCGTTTGTGGCAGAAACTAGAGTCAGCGCGTTGTCGGATCTGGTCGGATTATTCTACATAAGCATGGCTGGGGTGATTGGAGCGCACATGGGTGTACAGGCTTGGATGAGCAAACGGTAAGCGAAGAACGAAGAGTTACGCTGCGTTGCGCCCGTTGCAAAAAG
>Ga0181414_1000418_pt1 | contig 13030 bp, 5 predicted proteins | sample 37SPOviralmetaG_FD_130139 | JGI IMG/M metagenome (GOLD analysis project Ga0181414, IMG submission 130139) | Marine viral communities from the oligotrophic San Pedro Time Series (SPOT) site, San Pedro Channel, CA, USA - 37 SPOT_SRF_2012-11-28 | ecosystem: Environmental > Aquatic > Marine > Strait... | reverse complement strand
AGGTCTGACGAAGTACCTAATCTAATTTTATCGTTATCACCTATATATAATCCATCAACACCTAATGCTCCTGTAACTGTTGCTCCAGTACTTGTAGTTTCAAACTTCTTAACGTTGTCGTATCTTAATTCAACAGAACCATCATGCGTAAACTTTGCACTTTCCTCACCTGATTTAGCTTGAATAATTATATTTCCACCAACATCAGAAGCAACATTATTTCTAAAAACTAAATCTCCTGTATTATTATCAATAACAGAATTAGTACCTGAATGGTAGATTTGTAAATCTGACCCTGTACCAAACAGAGCTTTTACGTTGTCGTTATGTACGTTACTACCAGTAAATGTGTTACCAGTAACAACAGCAAAGTTACCTGTAGCTGTTACACCATCTACCCAAGCACTACCAGTATAAACCTTAAGTGAGTCTGATGTAGTGTTAAAGAACAAGTCTCCAACATCTAAACTTGTGTCAGGGTTGGTTGAACCTATACGATATTGATTAGCAAAATTGTTAACGTTAGTTAAATTAGAAGCAACAGTATTAACATTAGTTATAGAGCCACCAACATTGTTAACGTTAGTTATAGAGCCACCAACTGTATTTACGTTAGCTATTGACCCTGCAACTGTGTTTACGTTAGCTATTGATCCAGCAGTTGTGTTTACATTGCCGATTGAACCAGCAGTAGTATTAACGTTAGCTACATTAGTAGCCACAGTATCCATGTTATTAACAACACTGGTTACTGCAAGTGTGTTCATGTCTGCTACAACGTCAGCAGTACCTAATGTATTTAAATCAGATACAACATCTGCTGTACCTAAAGTATTTAAGTCTGCTACTACATCAGCCGTACCAAGTATTGACATATCTTCTACAGCTGCTGCTGTACCAAGTCTGCCTATTTCTGTTGCTTTACCAGCTACAGTTGTAACCTCTGTCGCTTTAGGTACTAATCTGTGGAATGTATAAGTATTTAGAGTAGTAGTTGTTTCTACAAGTAATCCAAAGCCAGCACTATAAGTTGTGCTATTTTCAGCTCCATTAATAGTTACAGTAGAGTTTCCTACAGTACCGTTAGAAATACTAATAACTCCACTGCCACTTGAGGTGTGGTTAGAAGCTAAAGTACCAATACTAACAATAGTTCCTGTTCCGTTATTTACGTCAGGGTTAGTTGTAGGAAAACTTGTCTCATTAGCTATCGGTACAAAACCACCAACATCATCAACAAGGTCAATTATCCTGTCGTTTATAGCTGCGGTTGTAGCAATAGTTGTATCGTTGTCTGGAAAAGTATCACCATCTTTAATAGTGTCTCCAGTACTTACGTTAAAAAATCTAGCGTCTGCGGCTGCTGTAGTTAAGAAAGATGTATCGTTAGATGCTGCTGCTGCTTGCTCACTAGCTGTAACAACAGTTGCACCGTTTAACTTATCAGATGTTATAGATCCAGCAGCATAATGCTCGTTATCTAAAGCTCCAGCAGCTATGTGCTCAGAGTTTACAACATCATCTTGTATATTATCTCCATCAATACAGTCGTTAGCTAAATGGACATGATCTACTGATCCGTCTACATAGTGCTCAGAGTCTATCTGGTTGTCTGCTATTAACGCATTTGTTATTTGGTCAGCAGCTATATGTGCTGTATCAATAGATCCATCTACATAATGTTCTGAGTTAATAGAATCATTAGCTATATTGTCTCCGTCTACTGCATCATTAGCTAAGTGTACATGATCTACAGAACCATCTACATAGTGTTCTGAATCAACTGCATTATCTGCTAGTTTAGCTGAAGTAACTGCATCAGGAGCTAGTTTAGCTGTAGTTACGTTTTCGTTTGCAATGTGCTCAGTATCTATAGAGAGACCTACATAATGCTCGGAGTTTATAACGTCGTCTTGTATATTATCACCATCTATAATGTCATTTTGTAAATGAACATGTTGAATAGAGTTATCCACATATTGATCTGTGCTGACTGAGTTTGCTGACATGTGTTCTAAATCTATAGAACCATCAACATAATGCTCAGAATCAACAGCATTATCAGCTATTTTTGCATTTGTAATAGCATCAGCTTGTATATCTTCTGTTTCAACAGGACGAGTTTGTAACTCGTGTATAGCCATTAACGATTGTTCTACGTTAGCATTTAGGTCTATAGCACGAATAGAAGAACCGGCTGCAAACACAGCTTTAGGATCTTCATTACCATCTGTTTTACCAACAGTGGTTTCTCTATATACTCTAACACGTACACCAGTTTTAGGTGCTCCAGAACTCTCTTGTACAGAGCTGTCTACACTGGTATTGTTAAAGTCTATATGAGTAGGGTTGCTGACATTGTCAACAGTATATTTAGTTGTCGCTTGTGTTACTCCGTTAAGAGAAACTTTTACATCTTCAGTTTGTATGACTGGGAAGGTGTACGTAAATTCCAGATCGGAACCATTAGGTGCACCTCCACCATTGTCGGTAAATGTTGCCATTTTAATTTAATTTAATTGTTTGGCGGTGGGTTATTTAGGGATGTTTAATAATCTGTCTATAGATTCATTTCTTGCTTGATTTTTTCTAATAGCTCTATCCCTATCTTTTTTAATAAGCTCTATTGCTCTAGGATCTTGTCTAACCTTAGCCCAAGCTTTTTTCTTTGCTTTGTCAAATAGTTTTGCTATTCGTGTATTATGTACATAAGATCTAGGGTCTATATCCCTTTGACCAGTTCTTCTATGATATTCCATTAAAGCTACTGATCTTCCAATACCTTCATCTTCAGCTAGTTTATCTAATTCAACAAGTAGTCTTTGATTTCCAATAGCTTGTTGAAATAAAGATCTAAGTACTGGGCTGTCAGTTAGGTTTGTACCATCTGGAGCATAGTATGTTGAAGTTCTTAAATCATAACCACTATTAAATAACAACTGTTTACCGGGAGAATAATCCATATTCATTTGAACAGGAGATATAGCATTAAACATTCTTGTTATAAAATCGTGATCCTTAATAGGAGCACCAGTTAACATGTCATATTTAATAGGTAAAGGATTACTTGCCATAGCTTCAGATATTAAGTTTCTATTTCTAATAGAACTACCAATATCAGAACCTAACTCTCTTGTGTAAGGGGTAAAGATTTTACCTAATTCGTTTCTAAGTGAACTAAGAGGTACAGTGTTGTTTACTAAAGAAGCAGCAATTCTATTTAATTGTCCGGGTTTACCAGCAAATAAATCAACAAACTGTGTTAAACCAGCCATATACGATTTACTTGTAATACCTTGAGCTATAACTACAGCTAATTTTTGTAAATTATCTTCTGCCCACTCTTCACCCATTAATTCTTGGTGATCTCCAATGTCTCCTATAATTGCAAGTATTTGGTTAAATGGTTCAAAGGAATCATAACTTACCCAAGCATCACCTATTTTTATTGATCTTGGTTTCCAACCAGCATCCATCCAGACTTGTCTTTTAGTTCTATCAGCAGGACCATTACCATGTAAGCCTCCGTTTAAAAACTTTTGACCAGCCATAAATATAATACCAGAACCCATAGCTAATCTACCATATTGAAGTGCTTTAGCATTAGCTAAATCTTCAGCAGTTTCTATTCCATACTTAGCTACTTTTGATAAGTCATCAGGTTTTGCAAAGTTTATAACATTCCATTCTTCAACTAAAAAGTTAAATCCTGGGGTATGCTTTGCTGTCAAATTCAAGCCGTTAACACCTGTCTTAGCAAATAAGAAGAAAGGTTTAGCCCATGGTGTACTTTCAAAGATAGTGTTTAATCCTTTAGCAAAGCCATCTAACTCTTGAGTAAGAGTAGCTTCTTTCTTAGCATTAAGAACGTACTTATCAGTTAAGTTGCCATCTCTATCAAAGACACTATCAACTAACTTATTCTCTGCTTTAGCAATAGCTTCAGGAGTAACATCTTTATAGTTACCATCACCTAGCTCACCCATTACATCTCTAAAAGCTTTAGATCTTAAACGTCCTCTACCTAGTATGTAACCAAAAGCATCGTCAGTTGCTGCCATTACTTTTGTGGAGTAGGTAAGAAATCTATTGTCATTCATAGCCTTAGCAACATTTCCTAAATAAAAAGCAGCTTTATCTCCCTTAGTTCCTTCTTTTTCAGTAAGGTATTTTAAAGCTTCCCAGTTGTCGTCTGGATTAAGAGTTCTTTCAGCAAAACGAGTTCTAACGTTTGCTATGTCTCCTGACCAATAAGCACCTAAATTTCTTTTAAATAATTCAAATGATTCTGGAATTGCTTGGATCATACCATTAGCATCAGCTAAGGCTTCTCTATATGCCTGACCATTACCAGTCATTGCTGCACCTAATGCTTGAGACATTGGTCTCATAAATGATGCACTAGATGTACCCATAACTGCTCTAACTGATGTTTTAGGTCCAGATAAAACACTGTTAACTAAAACCATTTGTAGTTCTTTTATAAGTAAACCACTACGTTTTTTTCCATTTAATTCACCACCACGCATTTTTTTACGTAGGAATGCCATTAAATCTTCAACATTATTAGCATCGTCAGCCATAGAAATATAGTGTCTGATACCTGTAAGAAGTTCGTCGTTTCCTTCGCCAGCCAATTTTGTAGCTAGTTGAAGAGCTTTGATATCTTCCATAGCTGCTTTATCTACAGCGTCAAGTAATTGTTTTTTAGTTCCTATTCCAGTACTTTGAAGTTTTTTTAAATCTTGACCAGCAATCATTTTACTCATTCTAGTCATTTTAGTTACAGCTAGTAACTGCTCAACTAAGTTTTGAGTAGGACCACCAACACCATTAACATCAAGTATCTGTTCTAACTCACGACTCATAATACCAGTATCTCTTAATCTTCTAAGAAGATCTCCAGCAACCATATCTAAAGCCTTAACAAAACCCTGATCGACATATTGAATTTCTTCGCCACTTCTAAGTTTTTTAGGTTGCATAGCACCAACAGTGTCATACACTGGTTGCATAAATTCTTCAACAGTTAATTCAGTAGCTTCTCTTCCTCTAATCATTTGGTCAACAAGTAGAAGATTGTCGTTGTAATAATCTTGTGGTGATCTGCCAGCTTTTCTGTATGCAGCAATATCAGCTTTAATCTTTGGACTGTTTTCTAAAGCTTTTGCATAATCCTCCATTTGTTTCCAACTTAAATCAGCAGATTCCATTGCATTGACTATTCCAGTCTTTGTAAGTAATCCTCCAGAAGAACCCTTATCAGCTCCCCATTCGTTTCTCATTTTTTGTTGAGTAATAAGAACGTCATCTACATTTTCTACTGAAGTAGCGTTGCCAGTATGAGTTTCTCTAAGTTCATTTTTATAAGGACTGTAGGTAGCTGCTCCATCATCAACTTGTTTTCTAAGCTCAGCTAGTCTTTCAACTAACTCTGCTTGATCTTCTCCTTCAGGAGCCCATTCATTATATTTTTTTCGTTGAGCTTCAAATACTTTTTCAGCGTTATCACGATCTAGTTCAGCACTTGCTAAAGCTTTTTTTGAAGCATTACCTTTACGCAGTTTTAAATTTTCTATAGCATCATCAAGATCAGCCTTGGCTGTATCATATGCAGTTTGATTTGGGTTAGCTCCAAGTTTCTTTTCAATACTTGCTATTTCATCTGTAACTTTTTTAGAACCAACTAATTCTGCTTTACCTTGTTCTACTTCTTGTAACTTTCTACTACTTTCAAAAGCATTTTTTACACTTCCTTTCGTGCCTTTAGCAGCTACAAGAAAACTTTCTATTACAGTGTCAGATACAACACCTAATCCCATACCTTCCACAATGTTTTTAAATGTTTTCATCATTGGATGGTCATGGTCTTTAGTAGCCAATGCCATATCAAATTGTGGATAGTGTTCTTTTAAAACACCTAAAGCATTATCGTCTTGTGAGTATCGAGAAAGTGCATCAACTTTCATACCTTTTAATGCACCAACTCCTACCTTTTCAAGAGGAGTTCTTGCAAGTTTTCCTGCTTTGTCAAATTTAGGAACAGTACTGACTAACTTAGGAACAATTTTTCCTGCTAATCCTGTGCCTCCTATCTTTGCACCTATAGCTTTACCAACACCAAATCCGGGGACTGGTACAGCAGCTAACGTTCCAAAGTGTGTCAGTCCTCTAAGAAGACCACCCCACCATGTTTTAGTTTCTATTGGGTTGTCATCATCAACAAAGAAGTCATCCCATTCAGGTTTGTACCCTTCTTCTGTTTTTGACTCTCTTCCCATTTCACCTGTAGCAAAGTCAATAACTCGTTCAGGTAATGTGATTAATGAAGATGCAGTATCCTGTATTCCTCCTCCTATTGCAGAAAATACTTCTTTAGTATATTCACCGGCTCCCCAGTTTTCTTTATTTCTGGTGTCGTCGATTTCTGCATTTCTTTGGTTTAGATCAGCTTGTGCTTGATTCTGTTCCGCAACCCTAGTTGCTTCTGTTTGTTGTCTATACTCTGTTAACTGTTGTCGTTGTTTTGCAACTTGTGCAGCTTCTTCATCAGATATAGTATTTTCCGATTGATAATCGAGTGATTCTAATTCGTCCATTGGGTACCGTAGTAATTATCTAGCCTACGTTTGGTGCTGCCTTAGCTACACACCCTCCCGTAAGTTAGTGTTTTGTTTCCATGCTGGAATGTAATCGTTTTTCTTTTTATTTTGAAATATTTCTAATTCTTTCTTTGCTATTTCATGCTTTACAGGGTTAGGTTTATAAAGTAAGTAACGAAGTACATTAGGTGGTATGTTTTCTAATGCTTTAGTGTCAACTGTTGGAGCTTCAAACCCATATAATCCAGCCTGTGCAGAAGCAAGTTCTTTAGGAAAAATATTATTGTCGTGAGCAAGACCAGAGTAGTAAGTAGGTACTGGACCTTTACCACCACTTAATGTCCATGCTTTTAACTCTTCTAATTCAGCATTAGGAACGTCTAGTTTAGTTGTTCTCCAATTACCGCTTGCTGGTTTAATTTGTAGTTGAGCATTATTTAAAGCTTTTATTCTGCCTTCATCACTGTCAACATAAGTACGTTTGACATTAGCAGTTCTCCAAGTATCGTTACCTAATTGACTTATTAACTGTTGTTCAGCTAGATTTAAAGCATCTGATGGACTTTTTGTAAGGGTTAATTGATAATTATATTCTCTAACAAATAGTGCATTTGAATTTCTAAGTAAAGTATCAAATTCTAAAGTTGTTGTCTGTCCATCACCTAATACTAAATCAAGTGTTTCTGCAACTCTGTTCCTTACATACTTAACTTGACCAGTTCCTAAATCAGCCACTGAAGCAATTTGCGCTTGGTTATTTTCTACAGTGTTAGATCGCCAATCATTTATAATTTTAGGACTAGCTTTTACTGTCTGTAACATAAGCGGCGTTACTTTACCACCGTTTGTTGCGGCATAGCGTTCTAGATCTCGTTGTGTATCCTCATCATCTCTCCAACCATAAATAATATTATAACCCTCGTCTGGAATAGATACTCCCGGGAAATCGTCATTTAACTTTCTAATAAAAGCAGCTCTTGTTTCAACAGTAGGATTCTCAATAGTTTTGAATGCTTCAATTCTAGAAAGTATTGCAGCATCTTCTTCGCCTTTTGTTTCTTCTCTACGTGTTGCATCAGCTTCAATTAAACGACCTTCTAAATCTCTCCACTCTTTAAAGATAGTCATGTCCTCAGTCTTCTTTGTACCTCTATGAAGTATTCCATGTTGGACTGTGGCAAGTGCTTGGTGTAGTGGAATGTCCCCTTTTAATACAGCATCATAAAGCACATCTGCATAAGCTCTTCTAGTTAATTCAAGACTGCCTCCATTGTTGTGGAGATTTCTCTTTACCCATTGCTCTGAGACAGCTCTACCTCCAGCAGGGTCTGCTTTAATATTTTCTACTAAATCAAGTCTTTCGTTAGTTTCTTCTAATTCTTTAGCTCTTGTGTCAAACTCTTTATTTCTAGTCTGTTGATCTGCTAGATCTACTCTGTCAATTTCTTTTTTAATTGTAGCTTGTAAAAGTACTGGACTAGCCCATGAAAATCTTGAAACAAATTGTGCTCTTATCTTTCCATCTAAACCATCGGCTTCAGCATCATTAGCTGGTGGGCGCATTCCTTCTCCATAACCAACTTTCTCACCATCAATAGTTACAAAAGCTGAGTTTCTTGAAGCTCTTTTAAATTCAGTATAATTACCAGCTTCTCTAAGAAGCATAGCTTTTTTATAAGAATGTAACTCCCAGCCAGACATGTCACGGATTTCTTTTCCTAAAACAAATCTTCCTGTTTCTTGTTCAACTTCACTACCAATTCTTGATAACTCAATATCTTGGACTTTCATATTCTCTTCTTCATTGAAGAGCATATTTAATTGTTCATAGTTGTAAGGAGAGTTGACTGCTGCAATGGCTCCTCTAGCCATGTCTTCTTCTTTTCTTTTTTCATAAAGTTCATTAGCAAAACCTTCGACTGACTTAGAAAATTGACCTAAAGACTTAAAAAGGTTAGCAGTGTTGTCTACCTCAGCTTGGTCATTTTTTCTAAGTGCATCAAAGTACTCAGCTTCTGATCTTTCTATTCGAGCATTATCACGTTCCTGCTCCGGCATCACATCAACCTGTTCTACAGGATCAAACGTTCCGCCTTGGAAACTATATGAGTCTGTCATTAGTAACTGCCTCCTCCGGGTTTCTTACCTCCGGGTGCTTTATTAGCGTAATGGGCTCCTGCTGCATCAAATCCGGCACCAGCTAATCCGAGGAATAGTGAAGCACCTACGTTCTGCATTACAGGTGGTGGTGGTGCAAGATCTGGTGTTGGAGAAATTGCTACTTGTCCAAATAACTGATTTTGTTTAGACCTAAGTTTTCTAGCTATGCCTGCATTATGGTCAAAGTAAGCATACTTACTTAAAGTTAACGCTCTAGATCTTTGAGCATTAGCCATACCTAACTCAGCTAAGTTAGCACTAATCTGTCTTCTGACTGTAGCTCCTCTTATTCCACGTTCTGCGGCAGAAGCTTCTATAGCACCTTCAGCTTTAAGCACTGATTTAAAATCTTCTTGATGGTCAAGCATTGCTTTAGCACGTATATTATTTAAACTGGTTTGAGATTGGGAGTACGCTCGTTGAGCAGCCATATTAGCTTCACTCAAATTAGTTTTAAACTGAACTATCTTAGTTTGATAACCAGATCTTTCACGCATCCATCTATTTTCTCTGACTTTGAGTCTATACTCGTAGTCTCTTCTTTTAGCTTTGTTTGCGGCACTGGCTTGCATTGCGCCACCAATGGCACTTACGGCTCCAGATCCGAAACTAGCTGCTGCTGGACTGCACATATTCGTACAAATTCTATAAAGGATAAATTGTTTGGTCCGTAGGGAAATTTCCTAAGAAATTTAAAACCTAAAAACCTAAGTAACTTAATATGGACTTTGTTTCTTTCGTCAACAAAATTCCACAGTAACTTGTCTTGTCTCGACCTAACATAACGTTTTGCTTCACGAGCAAAGGTGTGAGGAAATTTTAAAATAGCTGGGGTACATAGCATCCAGATCTGTCCACCTGTGTAGACGCCTGCAATGCCACATATCTCATTATCTGGGTTAGTAAAATAAACTGACTCAGAGTTATGTACTCCGACAACCAGAGCATTTAAAGGGTCATGTCCATGACCTTCTACAACTTCCCGATAATCGTCGGGTAACAAATTAGAAGCTACACGAAGTGCAGCCTCTGTTGTTGCTGGATGGATATGTTTACTCATTTAATGTGTGTTGTAATTTATCTATGGTATCTTGCATCCAAGATTCCCAAGGATTACCTAGGGGTAGTTTCATACCTTTATACATGCGGTTCTTTTTTAACCATTGCATGTATAGACGTACTTCTTTTTCGGTAAGGGTGAGGTCAAACACGTTGATAAAATTTAGTATTGTAAGCTCCTTCCCATGTCAGGTTGTGAATGGTAGCTGGAGCTGGGTGAGTTGATTTAATTGTTAAAGCTACGTTTGTATTGGCATCATAAATAGGCACTTCTCTTAGTATATTATCATCGACTGTTGATGAAGCATTAGCTGCATACTGGTCAGCACCTGTTAATTCAAATAGTTCTGTATATGCAATTCTACCTGTTCTGTTTAATGTTGTTTCATATAAACCTACTGGACCAAATCCTAACTTAGCTCTGTGTAAAACAAGGCTAGATCTAGTATCAGCTCTAAAGTTTTCACCTTCTCTAGTTACATAGTAAATAGTAGGTAAGTCAACTTGCATAGTAAACTGATGACCAATCAAAAATGTTTGACTAGACCAATTACCATCTATTTCTAAGTTACTACCATTGATAGTTATTAATCCATATCTACCTAATTCAGTACCAGAGTCAACATCATAAGCTGCTAATTGACTTGTACTTTCTATACCAGTTGGTTTAGGAAATGTTGTCTTCTTAGTTGTAGCATTGTAAGTATTGGATGCTGTTGTTACTGACATCAAGTGATCTAAATGTACTCTATTTTCTGCAATAGCAAGAGTATTAGAATCCATTTTTATCGCATATTTAAGTAACTGATCTTTACTATTATTACGAACAACTACATATAAATTATCATCTTGCATACAGTGGTATTGAATTGTTCCAGTCAATGTCCATCTAAACCAAGCTGCTAATTTTCTTTCTCTAATATTGTCAAAGTATCTGTAACCATACAAAGTAGATGTTCCTTCTTCACTAAAAAAGATTACAGAGTTTTCTCTAGAGTTAGATATAAGTTTTAAATCTTTTTCAAATAATCTAGAAACGACTGCACTTTGTTCAATTACTTCTGGTTCACCTTCTCTTTGTACCTGTGCCATCTCAAAAAATCTTGAGAACTTACCAGCATTATCTAAGAAGCCGATTGTAGTACCAAGAGAGATAGGGTTAGTTGCAAAGTTAAAGTTGTAAGTAGAAAGAGCATTAATTTTAGCGGTAGTAGGGCTGAATACATCACTGTCTGTAGTGAGCATAAATTGTTGGTTTTTAGAAAATAATAGTAAACCTGTGTTTATTTGTATCCCATCAAATAGTATTGCTGGATATTCTGAACTAGCTGCTATGTCTATAGGATCACTAGCTATAAGTTGTATAGCTGACTTAGCAAAGAAGTTAGTAAAGTCTCCGGGACGTGACATAACTATATTTTCATCAGCAAGTATTGCAAATCTGTTTCTAAAAAACAACATCTTACTAATGGTCTTACCGATGAAAGAAGGCTCAGGGTTAGTAACATCATCACCAACTAATGCATCATCCCACTGAGGAACTGCTGGTTGTGTCACTCCACCAATACTATATGTAGATCCATCAAGCTCAGATAATCTAAAGTTACCGTCAGCAGTTCTTATAAGAAGTACTGGCATCTTAGATCTTTTTAGTCTGATGGTCCTACCCGGCTTAGCACACTCTTCCCATGTACCCTCACCATCTTTATCATTATTACCAAAAAATTTAACGTAATGATTATCTTCTTCAGCAACACTATTAACAACCTCTACAACCATCCCGTGCTTGCACTGAGACGGTAAATCACCTACATCATTAACTTTACTAGCAACGACGTTTAACAGCTCTCCTACGGGCGTAGAAGCGTTAAAGGCAGAGCTTCGTTTTATATGTAATCCTGTACCAATAGTTGTTATGTCTGAGTTAGAAAAACTTCCACCAGCTACTAAAGCTGTTCTAATATCTCCAAGAATACTTTCAGCAGTAATAGTAGTTTCTGTGTCAAATGGTGTAGGGTTAGGTCTAACTAAACCAAGGTTTGCTTGTACTATAGATTCACTGGTTGCTTCGATAGTTACTTTGTAATAAGCATCTTTCATAAATACATAAAAGTAATCACCTGTTAACCAACCTTCTCCACCATGTAGTAAATCATGTGTCGTAGTATATCTAGCTTGATACGTAACATTGCTTCCAGAACCAAAAGGCACTGATTGACCAGTTGTAGCTATACGAAAATATAAATTATTTCTACCGGTTTGACTACCTTGGTTAGCAGCATTAAATATATTAACTGTGTAACTGTAATTAGTATCTGTTTTAGTATTTTGAGTCGTATCTCCACCAGCAGCACCCTCATCAACGAGAGTTGTACCAGTGCTAATACTAAAAATATTTGTTCCTACATTAGGTGCAAATGAATCTCTACCGTCTCCAGCACCCTGATCGCATCTTGCATTATTAGAGTCACCTCTAGTTGCATGGGATCTCATATTACCATTAGAATCACAGTAATTATTACTGGAGTTAACTAAAGTTACTCTGATACGTGTAGCTGTAGTAACTGTTGAAGTGTTTGTGTTGTCAAAAACATTTAACGAATACTGTTTTGCATAAGATATTTTTTTTAATTCTACAAAAATTTCTTTGCCAAAATTTCCGAGAGGTTCTGTAGTAGTATCCATTTCAGTAGTAATGGATCTGTTGTTAAGATAAGTAAAATCATTAAGAGTTAGTGTTTGTATATCTTCGTCACCTGTGTGGGTTAGATATGTGTTGTTTCCTATTGCATTAACTACAGTTTTTTCAGCTCCAGTCAAACAGTCCCACATTCTAACAACACCATCACGTGCTATCTGTCCTATGTACTGTTCATTCTCATCACGATAGTAATGAAACCATCTGCCGTTAGTTGTGGAATTATTTGAACCATCAGATAAAGATGCCACAAACTTTCCAGCCGGTCTTTTTGTTAGTCCTTGGGATACGTCAGGAAAGGCATTAACCATATCTTTTACCTGACCGGGAATTTTGTATTCGTCAGGTTGTTGTGAAATACCTGAGCTTAAATTTGGAATAGTTTGTGTAATGTTTGCCATTATCTAATAAGTGCCTTGTAAGGTTGATAAGATCTATAATTACTTTCATGCGGAAAGCCAAAGAAAGTATGGTCTCCCTGTTCACAATCGTACTCTAATGCAGTTGCTTT
>Ga0181414_1000412_pt1 | contig 13137 bp, 21 predicted proteins | sample 37SPOviralmetaG_FD_130139 | JGI IMG/M metagenome (GOLD analysis project Ga0181414, IMG submission 130139) | Marine viral communities from the oligotrophic San Pedro Time Series (SPOT) site, San Pedro Channel, CA, USA - 37 SPOT_SRF_2012-11-28 | ecosystem: Environmental > Aquatic > Marine > Strait... | reverse complement strand
TTCAAGTTTTTTAATCTTATCATCTGTCATTGATGCACTCCTTTCTTTACGAATTATAATATATATTATTAATTATGTCAAGAACTTTTTAATAAAAGTACTCATCAGTATCACCAAGTCTTTTATTCTTTTCATTCTCTACTTGGTAATACTCTGTACTAACTTTGAAGTCAGGCTTTAATGGCTCTTCAGGTGTAAGAGAATTATCATACACTCTCATTCTATTATTAGGATAGAGTGCAAACTGCCCATTGACTAGTTCGATTAAGTTAAAAGACTTGTGTTCTTCAGGTACTTCACTTGTACTATAGTCTATTTCATCTGCGAATGGATGGTAGTTGTCAAGAGTTCCAATATAAAAACCCTTGACAGTTCCAAAATCATGTGTTAGAATTTCGTAGTCCATTGTGGAAATAAACTGTTTATGTATATTAACCACACCATAATCCATACAGTTCCAAAACTGCAGATTGTTAAGTGGCATATCAGGGTCAGGTGATTTAGGTTTAGATAAGAAGGCAGAGATAGGTAGCTTGTCAAATAATGCTCCATACTTGGGAAGGTATGTTTCAAAGTAGAAAGCTCTCCCCGGAATAGACTTAGCAGTTACCCAATTACCTTCTACAAATTCTCCATGTCCATCCTTGAAGTCTCTTAGATATTCTTTTCTAACCCATACTTTGTTTGAAGGTAGATTACATATTAGTGTTGCCATGATTCTTTTTAAATACCTTTCTTCCCCTAAAAAATACTATTGAATTAAACACAGTGTTAACAGTGATTGCACCAAGCAACCACCATTGCCACCAGTTTGGAAAGTCTCCAAATTCACTTCCTATCATGTTATATCTACAATCTCACAGGAGTCTGCAGTACAGGCGAACTCTTTACTTCCTATGGTAGTATCTTCCTTCTCATATTCTTTTAGCTTTGTCCAATCAATATACTTAGGCATCTTCTTAGAGAACTTTTCATATTGCTTTTTATCTATGTCCTGATAAGGAGCTTGTTGATAAGTGTGTTCACTAAAAGGAAGAAAGGAAATACCTGATACCTCGTCAAAGTTTTTATATACCCATGCACCTACTTCCATCCATTCAGATTCCTTAACAGATATAGTTACAGAAGGTTTGTGTTCACACCAATGTCTTTGGTATAATAACCAAAACTCTAACTGTTGTATGGCAGTCATTTCAGTTCTTGTCATTGCACCTGAAGGAGACTTGGTAGGAAAACTAAATACTGTAGTGGTATTAGGCTTACCTAAGTCAGGTTCTGCAGGTATCCCTACATCTTTCATAAACTGAGTGATAGGGTCTGTATTACCACCTCTTACAGTTCTGATATAATACTCACTGTGTCTTGCATGAATACCTGATGCACTGTCAACTAACTGACTAACAGTTCCACTAGGTTTAACACAAGTAATTGCAGTTGACTGAGGTATACCTAATAACTTAGCATATTTTTTATTAGTCTGTACTGCAGTATGTTTTAACTGAAGTAATACATCTTCTAGTTCATAGTAAGTATTGTTAAGTACAGGGCAGTCAAGTATACCTGTAAGAGAAACACCTAGCAATCTTTCTTCTTCAGTATTATCCTTCCAAATCTTTCTAAGATATTTAAAATCAGTTAGAGTTGACTGTAGTGTTCCTAGTATAGTTGCTACTTCTACTTTTTCTTTTAGAGTTTCTACAGTATCTGTTTGTCTACAGACAACTTCAGTCAGGTTACAGAACTGATATGGTCTAAGAATAATCTCACTACATGGATTGCATCCAAACTGTATATAGTCTTCAGGTTCTATAGGGTTTTCTTTTTCAGAAGCTTTACGTCTGCCATTTTCTAGAACTTTATTTATAGCTGCCTGTCTATTAAAGATACCTCTTTCACCTGAATGAGATTCATATAGTGCCAGCCATTCTCTCATAAAAGTTCCCATATCAGGCTTAGTTTTATAGGCTACAGAGTTATTAGCTAGTGACCTTTGACCTTCATTATCCCACCACTTACCTGACTTAGCATGTCGCATTTGGTCATCACCTAAGTTTGATAAAGAGATAAGAGCAGAACGTCTTACACCACCTACAACTACAACCTCACCTATTTTACACATAAGGTCGTGACACTCTATAGGATATAACCTTCTACCTTTTGCACCTTTAAATATCCCCACACAAAAATTATGTAAGTCAAGTAAAGGTGCAGGACCTGATGCTCTTCCACCCATAGTTTTTAACTTTGCACCTGCAGGTCTTACCTGTGATACATCAAGAGTAGGTATCTGTCCTACATATAACATTGCAAGTAATTCTCTTAATGCCTTTGCCCATCCTGAACGAGAGTCTGCTACCTTTATAACAGTAGTGCTATCTTCAAAATGTTCATTAACAATAGGAAGTTTATCTACATTACTTCTTTCAACTGAGAATCCTACACCTGTGCCACACATAAGTATATACATACACTCATCGAATGCCCTGACAGAATCTACAGGAATATAACTACAGTTATAACTTGTAACATTACAGGTTTTAAGAGCAGGACCTGCAGTCATTAATGCTCTCATGCTAGGCATAACACCTAGTTCTAACACCTTATCTTCTAATTTATTTCTTAGAGATTTAGTTATTATATTTCCATGCAAGTTTTGCATATAGTCAAAGTATCTTGATACAGTCTCTGTCCAAGTTTCTCTTCTTTCTTCTTCATCAATCCATCTTGCATATCTAGATAGAGCAATAAAGTTTTGATAGTCTGTTGGTAGTAAGTTGCTTTTCATTTTAATGTCCTAACACTGCGTTGATTCGTTTTCTTGTATATTGTATTTCACCTGATTTTAAAACTTTAAATGCAAACTCTCTCATATAATTATAATCAATGTTTGCATAATCACACACCATCTTGAAGTCTTCTGAAGTAACTCCTACAGAAGCAAAGAACCAAGCCTTTGCTCTGTCTCTTTCAAGTATAGATGTATCAGGTTCGTCTTTATAAGTAGGTTTAGTTGCATCTAATAGAGCTTGTAATAGAACACACATATACATTGTCTGTTCAGGAGTGCTTCTCTCTTTGAAAACATCTTCCTCAACAACAAAAGTTACATTTGTTTTTACTTTGTTATCCAACTTTTAGGTATCCCACTACTAGCCTTGCAATATTTAAACTTATGTTTATCACACCATGTTGCATAAGTCATCCTTCCATTTTTGTATAGCTTCCTGTTGGGATTATCAAATACAAAACGAATGTCATAATGAGGACACTGCTTTCTTACAAACAGATGTTTCTTTCTGTCCTCTAATACGAATCTTCCTTTTACTTCTAGGATAATCCCATTGTCTAAAACAAAATCAGGTATATACTTTTTGGACTCTAACCACTCATACTTTATAGTTAGCTTTTCATATTTGAATGATACCTTATTTTCCTTCAGAAAGCAATAAGTATTATACTCTGAATTGGAACGAAATTTATGCGAAGGCATCTGTAACTTCTTCTACATCAGGTGTTTTATGAACCTGAGTGAGGTGACGTATACCTGTAGAGTATTTAAACTTTCTTAATCCTTTGCCTTGATTTGCATCAGACCAACAATGTTCTTTATATCCACAGAAGATACAACCAAGTGCAAGTTTCTTATTACCTGACTTACCATCAGGCTCATCAGGATAACACTTAGGTGGTGGAGAAGAAGACTTAACTACATCTTTTAAATGTTTAACTCTGTCTGAAGCATTAATCATCTGTATACTTTCGACAGGCATGTATGCAAGTTCTCCTGTAGATTTATCTACTGCAAGAAAACCTGCAGAGTTATCTCCTGCACTCTCTGCATATGCACTTATCTGTGATATATAACCAAAAGGGTCATTAGTAGCTAGAGAACCATCCTTAAACTTCTTGAAGCTATAAGATGATGCACTCTTTATATCAACTAGAGTACCATCTATTCTACAATCCTTATGACCTTTGACTCCATCTATCTCTTCCATCTTCTGCATTTCAGATACCTCATGTCCTGAAGCTTCTGCCAAAAGAATAAGAAGAGACTCAAGGATTTCTCCATATAAAAACTTTATCTTAGTTTTTGCGTCAATCTTTTTTGGTTTTATATCTGATTTAATATCATACCATAGTTGCCTGTCAGGTCTTCCTATTTGAGAAAGACGTAATGTAGTAACATCATCTCTCTTTTCAAATAGAAACTTAGTGACAGACTCCATGACACTCATACTGAAGGTGCGAAGAAACTCTTTATCAGTTGTTCGCTTGTCTAAACCTTCATCAATAGTTCTATATATATCTTGAACTAGTGTATCTACTTTTTTACTCATAACATTCCTTTTTAAAAATCCCACCAACCACAACCCACTTCAGCATTAAGCTTAATTTAGAAAGGAATCTCATCAGAGTCGAGGTCATTGCCTAACTTATACCCATCAGGTACAACGTCAAAGTCCTCGCCTTCTGAGTACTCTACAAGGTTAATGACTTGGACTGCCTGAAGGTCTGCTCCAACACCATTCTTACCTGCATAGCTCCACTCATACGTCTTAAAAAGAACATTAACATCAGAACCATTGCCTACTAATGTTCCTTTTATGTCTCTCTTTTCAGAGTCTTTTAAAGAAGGTGGATTATTTGCATTACCATTCTTGGAAGTTACCTTCCTCTTAAAGGTAATGAAATCTCCTCTCTCGTCATCCTTGTTCTTAACTGCAAGACCTGACTCGATTGCCTTCTGTTTATTAGCTGAATCAACAGCTAAGTCGATACTCCAAACAGGCTCGAAGGTAGTGTTTGGATTAGATATTGATGCCCAATAGGCTTTACCATTTAATACTGGCATTATTTTTCTCCTTAGTTTTGTTAGTGCAAACTTAGTTGCTATTAAAATATAACGAATTATACTATATAATAATTAGTATGTCAACACCTAATGTGTTTCGTACCAATTTTTTCCAATTTTATATTCACTATCTAAAGGACATTGAACATTCAGTTCTTTCTCTACAAGTTTCATTGCCTGTTGAGTCATATCACCAAACCTTTCTGCTTGGTCTCTGCGAACTTCAAATTGGTATTCGTCATGGATAGATGCAACAAGTCTATAATCATATCCCTGTTGCACCTTTAAAGTTATTTGTCGTAACCATTCCTTACAAATGATTGCACCTGCTCCTTGTAAGAGTAGGTTCATTGAAGCATGAAACTGTCTGACCTTTAGTAGCCTACCATCAATAGCTTTTATCTGTCCTTTCTTTGCAACTCTATCAACCTTATCACGCAAGGTTTTAAGAGATGGCATATTGGACATAAATTTATTAATAATATTCTTACCTTCAGTCTTTCCACCACCAACTATCTGTCCTATCTTATCAGGACCTGCTCCATATATTAGAGCATAGATAAAAGTCTTTGCTTGGTCTCTAGTCTTCAGACCTGCAGCCTTCTGATTGGCAGTATGTATATCACCTTCAACTACTTCCTTTGTAAACTTGGAATCGCCCATGTAATGAGCAAGGCAACGAAGTTCTAGGCTAGATGCATCACAACCTAGTAATACATAATTACTATTGGTAGGTATCCAAACTGACCTACATTCCTTACCATAGGGAGAATAGGAAGCAGGAACTTGAGCCATGTTTGGAGAGTTGTGTGCCATTCTTCCACTAATTGCTTTTAGTGTCATAACTCTACCATGCACCTTGCCATCTTCTTGGACTACGTTTATCCAAGACTTAATCTGAGAAACTCTCTTCTGCAATAGAAGATAATGAGCAATCTGTAGTGCTTCAGGAATATTTTTAATTCTTTTTAATGTTCCTTCATCAACAATAGGATGCCCTGTAGGTGTAAGGTTCTCAGGTTTCCAACCTTTCTCTATTAATCTCTTTGAGATTTGTTGTCTAGAGTTAGGATTGAACTCTTCCACACTATCACTTAGTTTCTTACCTGTCTTCTCTGAATATCTTTCAGTAGTAATAGGTGGGAATATTTCTTGTAAATCTTTTTCTATCTTGTCTGCTTCTTCCTCAAGCTTTGCACATAATTTATCTGCTTGTTCTATATCTAACTTGAAACCATTCTCTTCCTGCTTATTTACTATTGCTCTAACTTGGTGTTCAAGAAGCATACTCTTCTTAGAATATTTTTTTAGTGTGGGTAGTAAATGCATATATAATTTATATGTCAACTCAACATCTTTGATACAATACTTTAACATCTCTTCATTGAAATGAGAGAAGTCTTTATAGTCTAACTTTCCAAATCCCAATCTCTCTCCCCATGCCTTGAGTGAATGACCACCTTCTAGCACAGGGTCAGAGAGTTGTGAAAGGATAAGTGTATCTCTTACTTGTGATAGTTTTATCTTACTACCTGTCAACCTATTAAGTATAGGTGCATCAAAAGATATTCCATTGTGCATAATAAATATATCTACAGATTCACACCACTTAGCAAAGTCTTTCAGAGTATCTCCATGCCAAGATAAAACATCTCCTTTGTCTATATCTTTGGCAACAATACAATGAATGACAGTTGCTTTAATGTCATCAGTTTCTATATCTACTACAAATTTTCTCATAAAAAGTCCTCTACATCTGATTGGTTGTCTGACTCAAGAGGATTCTCAATCTCTTTTAATCTTCCTGTGTCCTTATCATATAATAGGTAAGCAGATACACCTGTCTCACCTGCATATCTATTCTTTAGTACCCTGACAGTAGTTGTGTTCGCTAGTGTAGGGTCTTCTGCTTGTTGGTCTCTCTCTAGTGCAATAACTGCATCTGATATTTGAGCAATAGAGTGTGAACCTCTAAGCATTGATAAGGATATTTCCTTACCTTGCTCCTGTCCTTTATCTCCATTTGCTCTTCTCAAGTGAGACACAAGTAACATTGCACATCTAGTTTCTTCTACTAGTGAACGTAGCTTGGTCATAAGTTGGTCAATGTTTCTTCTTTCATCTTCACCTTCAATACCTGAAACAAGTATAGATAGGTGGTCAATAAGAATATACTTACAGTCTAATGCCTTGACCATATATCTTACTCTGTTAAGTATCTCATCTGTAGTTATACTACCAAAGTGGTCAAAGCCATAGAACCTTCTTGTGCCTATAGTCTTCTTCTCGAACTCTTGTAACTGCTCTAGTGTATAGTTCTTCTGCACTTCCTTGATATACAATCTGTCATTTGCTTCTACTGACATGATATGTAACATAGTTCTAGTAATGTTTTCTTCAAGAGAGAATACACCTATGTTATGTTCTGTAGTAGTAAGTAAGTGATGCATCAATTCTCTCATCAGGGATGACTTACCTGCTCCTGTACCTGCAGTAAACGTAACAAGTTCACCTGTCCTGATACCATAAAGCTTCTCATTCAATCCATCATAAGGATATAAACAAGTTTCAGTGTCATCATCTGCATATATTCTAGAAGAAATATCTGCAAGATTGTGTATACCTGCAGGAGTATAAGGCTTTGCATTCCAGAAGTCTTGAGTAAACTCTTGCTTCTTACCTTTCATAAGATACTCATTAGCATCCTTGTATCTCATGTCCATGATAAGACATTTATTAGGTTCAAATATTTGAGCAACTTTGATGGCTGCTTTTTTACCATGCTCATCATTATCAAAACATAATACTACTTTATCAAACTTATTTATGTAGTCATAGTTTGCCTTAATATCTTTGAGTGCAGACTGACAACCATTCTTGATTGAAACAGTTGCCCACTTTGAACCTTGTAATTCATAGGCAGACATTGCATCAACTTCACCTTCACAGATTGTAAGATACTTACCACCTTGAGGAAACTTATTCTGTCCAAACATAGTTGCTTTAGGTAAGTTACCTTCTGAAGAGAAACCTTTATTAGATACAAGTCTAATCTTATTTCCTACGTGACTATTATTAATGTCATAATAAGGATATATATGCTTAACCACATTGTTATCTCTATCGTGTAATACTTGGACATTATAAAAGTTTGCAGTCTCTTTCTTGATTGCTCTATCAGGGATACCATCTACAACTCCACTACTAAAATTTTGATGATTGTTATTTATAGATATAGGTTTCTGTACTTGTTCCATACCTTCTCCTTTTGAATAAGTTCTACATGAAAAACAAAACTTAGTTCCACCTTCATATAATACATTTGCATCAGATGAACCACACCTGTCACAACTACCTTTCTTTATTACTTTTGAATCACTCATATCATTCCTTCCAATTTGTTAGTACCTTTGCTATAGTTTCCATTGCAGTTCTCTTAATAGAATAAAACTTATTATCTATCTTACCATTATGAGCAACTACACATTCATATAAGTCTCTGCTATCATCATAAGATATGATACACTCAACTTGTTCGCCATCTACAAAACCACTAAATTCATTTCTTTGTTCACTCATCTCCATACTCCTGTTTTATTATATCATTTATAAAATCTATGTCACTATTAATCTTTTCTGTCATCTCATGTTTAGCATATTTTCTTGCTTCCTGTGATGTATAACCTTCTTGAATTAGTTCATCATAAATTTCTTTATACAATTTCTTTTTATCATCATCCCATAAATTAGACATGACACTCTCTTATCTTTATTAGTTTATGTAAGTACCACTCTGCTTTTTTCAAGTCCTCAACACCATTTTTATATCTATATCTCCATAAATATTTCATAATGTTACCTTGTAAGTAGTGTTCAAAGCCTTCATCAGTCATTGCTTGAATAGCATCAATACATTCTATACCTGACTTATTATAATGAGAAGGATTATTTACCATGTCTTCTTGAGTTTCGTTTATTTTCCTTGCCATGTAATCATCATACCTTTCTTCCATCATTTTATTCTCCTTTAAATGTTTTAATTACATCAGATGAAAATAACTTCTGCAAGTTTAATAGATACATTCTACTTGCATTATGGTCACCACCTGATACACTCTTTTTATAATCTAAGTTATTAATAAGCTTACGTAAACTATTAATATCAAAGACTAAAGTACAGAACACTTCCTTGCCTATACATAAATTATGAAACCAGTAATCTGCTTCAGTAGTTTGAATACCACTAGGCTTTCCATATGACTGATACTCTATAGCAATGTTGCCTGTCTTCTGCCATATATCTCTTTCAGATTTGACTTCAATCTTTTTATCCTGCAACATATCTGCCACAAGTTTTTCTCTTACCTTGCCATACTTCAAGTCCATATCAAACTTTTTTCTGTTAGGTTTACTTGGTTCTAGGTTTTCCATATCGTTCCTTTCTTTTGTATGAACCTTTGCCTTTTTTATTTTGTACTACCTGCTTATTAAAAAGAAGTAATACTTTGGCAATAGGATTTATCTTTTTTATTTTCATGCTAAACTCACATATCCTACAAAGAATACAAAAGCAAACAACGTAAGTATCATATACTTTATGTCTTCATTTCCCCACATTATACTACACCTTGACTGCTATGTAAATACATAATGCGATTATTAATAACTTACCATAGTCAAGGTCATACTTTGTACCTTCCCCATATTTCTTATGGTAATCTACATTAAAAAAGTCTACTACTCTATGCCACATTATTTCTTTCTCCTTTCTATATCCCATCTATAAAAGATATGGTCATCTATTCTAGTTATATATGTCTTGGTCTCTGCCCAACTAGGCTTAACATAATAAGCATGGTAGTGTGTTGCACCTTCAACAAAGTCATCTAAGTGTTCATTATACACACCATTTGCTACGTGCAAAGCATCCTTCCATGCCTTATGTTCTCTTGGCTTGTCACTCTTGCCATCACAGTACCAACTAAATTGGCATCTGTTCTTGATAGGTAGTGTAGGTTTCCACTTGTATGTTAATCCTTGTTTAACTACATCACAGATGTTGTTAGGATACCTACTATCATTTACCCTATTCATTACTACTTGTGCTACTGCTACTTGACCTATGAAACTTTGGTTCTTAGCTTCATGGTATACATTAAGTGCTAGACACATTAGTGATTCCATTAGCATTTATACATTCTCCTCTGCACTATTTATAAATAAAAACCCACCACTATTACCTTCAGGGTCAGAACTTACTGCTATCTTAACGTCTTCATACTTAGGTTTAGTTAGTACAAACTCAGGGAATCCTTCTGCATCTATGCCTAAGAATTTCTTTATCTTGAATCCTTCTAACTGCTTGTAGTATCTGTCTTTAAATTCTCCCATTATACATTCTCCTTATTATTGTTATACATTTCATGCCACTCATCCAACTCCATACCTTTAAAGATATGAGCAATCACATCTACTGTCCAACTATTACCAATCATTTTATATCTTTGAGTCTTTGATACATGATTAGTATAGTCATCAGGCATAGTCTGTAATCTCTCACACTCTATAGGTGTAAGCTTTCTCCATGTCATGCCTTCCACAATGACAGTATCTTTCTGTACTGTAGTAAGGCAATTACTTTTATTATCTTCTCTTACTTCTACTTGAGTAGTATAAGGTAATTCTAACTGATTATCTTTTCTTATACCATTCTCATCTAGTCTTCTATTAACAATCCTACCACCTTTTGCAGAATAGGTTGCAACCTTTGGTTCTCTATTGCCACCTTGCATAGTCAGTAGGGTAGGTGCTTTGCCATTCATATGATAGACTTGTTTAGTTGCTCTATAATTGTAGTGTGCATACTCTTCTGCTTCTCCTACAGGTATCAGTCTATCAACAAGTGTCATGCCATTATTACCTGCACCTTTATACATGGTTGCAGTAGTACATAGAGACTTTTGATTCACATTCCTATGATGCCTAGCATTACGTTCATTGATAGGAACAGGTGGTTCATTATGGTCTGTCTGTAGTATATCTTTTAAGACTAAACCTTTATCTACCATGTTCATATCAATAGGAATGTTTGTCCAATATAAACGTCTACGATTCTGTGCAGAAAACAAACTAGAGTTTATCTCAATAGGTTCAACTCCCATGTATTCTGTAATAACATCTTGGTATTCCTTCTTCATCTTTACATTCTCAAGTAAGAAATACTTAGGCTTAACTTGATTCTTTATTCTTATATACTCAAAGAATAATTTACTACGAGGGTCATCAAATGCTAACTGCCCACCTGCAAATGAGAATCCTTGACAAGGTGAACCACCTATCAACAAGTCAATTCCCCAACAAGATATTTCAAACTCATCTAAGTCTGTAACATCTCCTAGTTGTCTAGTGTTAGGAAAGTTTGCTTGAGTAACCTTGATTGCATGAGGACATATTTCAGATGCATAGTAGGTACTTTCCTTACCATCAAAGGTAATACCTAATCTTCTCAATGCTTCTTGACCTATACTACAACCATCAAATAAACTTAGTGCATCCATTATCTATACTCCCATAAATTTAAAGTGTTTAAGATACTTAGCTTGTATCTTCTTAGGTAAGTCTATCATTCTTACAAATCTTTCATTGTATTTCTTAGCATTGCTAATCTCCTCTTTATCTATTGAGGATACATGATAGACCACATTAAAACTTTCTACTAGGTTTCCATCCTTGTCAACTCTAACGTAGTCATCCTTATATATTTGTGTCATATACTAAACTCCTATTGTATAATAATTATTATTCATATCCTTAACAATTAATGTTGCATCATTATGTATTGAAGAAGTTTGTACTTCTAACTTGTGTATGACATAACCTAACTTCTCAATACGAAACTTAAACTCTTTTAAGTTTAATGCATTAGCATTTACTAAATCATCAAGCATATTCTTAATCTTTACTGTGTCTAAGATTGTCATTAATTTTTATCCTTTCTGTGATACCTAATAAAGTAATCTCTTGCAAGAGGTACATGGTGTTCTCCATATTCTTCCTCTACTTGTTTAAGTATAGTAGACATTGCCCAACCTCTAATCTTTGGATTGGCTTTGCCTTCCTTCATCTTAGTTTCAATGAATGTAATTACTTCTATCTTCTCATCTAGTTTAGGTGTTATACTCATTACTCATCTCCTTTTTTTGTGTCAATATAAACTCTCATATGTGTAGAGTCTTCCATGTTTGCACCATGATATGCCTTACCTTGTCCATACAATTCCTTCTTTAGGTGTTGTCCTTTCACTCTGATATTGTATGAATCTTTGTTAAGATATTTTCTACAGTTCCTTACAAACTCTTTACCTTCCTCATCTTGAGGTACTTCACTAAAGGTATAATAGTGTCCATTAATATGTACAGAATTATGATATGCTTTTTTCCATCTAAGTTCTGACTCACTTAACTTATCTATTATCTCATCCTTCTCTTCAATAATAGATTCAAGTGTTTCAGTCCTAGTATCTTTCTCATTCTGCTTAACAAATGCTCTTATTAAATGTTGAAAGTCCATATGTGATATAGGTATATCTCTACCATCTGCTTCTGAATAGTATGTCTTATAGTTTAAGTCATACATATCACTTGCTAGTTTGCCACTAGTTGTAGTTGCTCCTAGCATTTGTACTATTCTATGTATCTTCATGTCTTATTTCCTTTCTTCTATTATTGAATTGATATAATCTCTTAACTCTAGTATCTGTTTATCACTCCACCAATCTCTAACAAGGTAGTTAGTTCTCATAGTGTTTTCTTCGTGAGGTTCTACAAAAATTAAAGAGTTATACTGTACCTCTGAATGTTCACTCTGCTCGAATTGATAGCCTTCGCCCATCTCTTCTTTAGTTTTCCAATGTAACATTATTACCACTCCTCTACTGTAAAGTTATTATATAATTTATCATGGTCAATATATCTCTTGCCCATAAAGGTAACTCTCTTTTTAAGTTCTTCAAGAGTTAAGTTCTTAGGTGATATTGATTCTCCTTCTTCATCACATGACATGATGATTGCATTACCACTCACAATAACATCATCTAGTTGAAAGAAGTAATTGTAATTCTGTAGATTAGCTTCCTCATCTGTCCATATGTCATTGCCATTTACTTGGTATGGATATAGTTCCAAGTAATTACATTTAATTAATTCTTTCTTATGCTCATAACCTTTAACATCTGTTTCAATTATGAGTTCGTTTATTGAGTCTATAAAATATGTCTTCATTAT
>Ga0181414_1000409_pt1 | contig 13159 bp, 30 predicted proteins | sample 37SPOviralmetaG_FD_130139 | JGI IMG/M metagenome (GOLD analysis project Ga0181414, IMG submission 130139) | Marine viral communities from the oligotrophic San Pedro Time Series (SPOT) site, San Pedro Channel, CA, USA - 37 SPOT_SRF_2012-11-28 | ecosystem: Environmental > Aquatic > Marine > Strait... | reverse complement strand
CGTTATGAACCACAATGTTAACCCATTAAGACATATTCCAGATTTACAAGTTAGACATGTCGTATTACAAATATTGGCATGGATGTGGTGTATTATATTTTCGATGTACATCGGCAGCTGGGTTGTAATGGGCGTCAGTATGGTGGCTCATGCTTTGGTTTTAGCAGGTATTGTACTTACAGTCGGTACATTTGAAATGGCAAAATCAAATCCTTCATTCTTCTTGCGCAGTGATGGTTATCATTCTACAAGTAGAACAAGACAACATATGTGGATTAATGGAAAGAAAGTGAAACTCGATAAGCATGATCCAGGCGGCGAACACGAGTAATATATAACTGTATGTGGTTATATAATGAACAACCTTACGATGAAACCCCAGATGAGTACCAGGGATTTGTGTACATTATCACAGAACTGGATACAAACAAAAAGTATATCGGTAAGAAGAACTTCTGGCGGCCTAAAGTATTACCAAAAAATAGCAAGAGATCTCGACGGCAAAGAACTAGAGTCGAGTCTGACTGGCGACAATATTATGGATCTAATAAAGAACTTCAAGTACTCATTGAACAACGAGGGCAAGATCGTTACAAAAGAGAGATCTTAATACTTTGTAAAACAAAAGGTGAGATGTCATATTATGAAGCAAAGCTACAATTTAAGCATGATGTCTTACTTCGCGATGATTACTATAATGAATTTATTGGTTGTAAAATACACTCAAGTCATTTACCGAAACAATGCGCAAAATAACTGTGTACATTTGCTGAGAAATAGTGTATAATAATCTTACAATAAAAGTAGGAGCTAAAATGTTGTACACTATCGAACTTGACATTTCACACGATTGTCCACTCATTGAACTTATCAATGACACCAAAAAATACAATATTGCAATTAAACTTATCACCCATAATGGACCAGGTGGTGGAAATCCGGTTTATGCCTTCTTTGGCAAAAACTCTAATCTACTACAATTCTGTAATGACTATGATTTTCCCGAAGAATATATCATGGAGGTGAAATAATTATGATTCTCGTCGATTTCTCTGGCATTGCTATTGCCACTATCGCTGTCAATAAAGTCAATGATGAAAGCATGCTTCGTCATATGATTCTTAATTCACTTCGCATGTATAATAAAAAGTTCAAAGACAAGTACGGTCAAATGGTACTTGCATGTGACTCATCAAGCTGGCGTCGCGATTACTTCCCACAATACAAAGCAAATCGCCGATCAGGTCGTGATGAATCAGATTTCGATTGGGCAGAAGCATTTCGTATTATGCATCAAGTCAAAGATGAAATCAAAGAAAACTTTCCTTACAAAGTTATTCATATCGATAAGTGTGAAGCAGACGATATCATTGCTACTATGGTTGATCATACACAGCAATTTGGTCAGTACGAAGAAGTTATGATTGTGTCTTCAGACCATGACTTTAAACAATTACAGAAGTATGATAATGTTTCTCAGTTTTCTCCTATGACTAAAAAGTTTGTAGAAGAGACACATCCTCGTCAGAATCTACTACTTAAGATTCTAGGCGGTGATGCAGGCGATGGTATACCAAATGTGTTATCGCATGACGATACATTTGTGAATGGTGATAGACAAACGCCACTATCTAAGAAGAAGAAACAAACAATACTCGAAGATCTTGCTGATGGTGAATTATTGTATGCCGCATCTTGGTATCGTAACTACTGTCGTAATGAAACTCTTATCGATCTTTCAAAAACTCCAGATGAGTTACAAGCAAAAATTATCGATGAATTCTGGGTTACGGTAAACAATGTCGGAAAAACTCTACCGTATCTTATAAATAAAAACATGAAGATGTTGATTGAATCCGCGGAGGAATTTTTATAAATGACAAAATATGTTTTTGAAGTTTTGCAAGAAGCAGCAAAACAAAAATTAAAGGAAGATAAAATTAAAGTCCTAAAACAAAATGAATCATGGGCTTTGAAAGATGTACTTCGTGGTACATTTGATTCAAAGATTCAATGGAAACTACCGCAAGGTGAAGTACCATATGAACCTTCTGAAGCGCACAACCATCCAGCAAATCTTCTTAGAGAAAATACCAAGTTCAGATACTTTCTTAAAGGCCATAAGAACGCTGAAGAGCTACCGGCTTTCAAGCGAGAGAGGATCTTTCTTGGTATGCTCGAGGCTGTGCATCCTGAAGACGCTAAACTTCTCATCAATATGATTAATAAAGAACCACCGAAGGACATTGCTCGACCTATCGTAGAGGAGGCGTTTCCCGGCTTGCTCAAAGATTAACCTCAACAATCAAGGTACTCATGTATCCACAACTCAAACCGTTAAAACAAAAGAAACTGTATCAGCAAATTAAAAAACAAAAGGTTCAGGAGAAAAGAATAAGATTGTATTTTATGAATCAAAACTGGCTGAAAATAAGAAAACAAAAAGACAGGCGAAGACGGAGAGTATTAGAAAGATTATGGAGAATAAAACAATTAACACTATTAAAAACGGGGAGAATGCCTCTACCAAGTTTATCTTAAAACAAAATTTAATTGTGTACAATTGAGTTGACAAAGGTTATAATTATATAATGAATATTTTTATTTTACATGAAGATCCTGTCATTGCTGCTCAAATGCAGTGTGACAAACACGTACCAAAGATGGTGGTAGAAAGTGCACAAATGCTTTCTACTGCTCATCGTGTACTCGACGGCTTGCTTGTTCGTAAGCGTTCTGTATCAGGTAAAACCATGGTTAAGTATTGGGATTTATTCGAAGGTGCAGATGATCTTGAAGCCGAAATGATTTACTACAAAGCCGTGCATGTCGGTCATCCTTGTACTCAGTGGACAATGGAAGCAGATAGCAACTATCGATGGCACTATGACCACTTTATTGCCCTTTGTCAGGAATTCACATATCGCTATGGTAAAGAACACATGACCGCTATACGTCTTGGCAGTGCACTATATTCTACACCACGCAATATACCAAAAGGACCTATGACACCGTTCAGACTTGCTATGTCTTCAAACCCAGAATGCATATTCGAAGATGATCCGATCAAGTCATATCGTTCATTCTATCATACAAAGCAAGAACGTTTTAAAATGGCATGGGCTAAAGGTAGGTCAAAGCCTGACTGGTTTAAGGAGAGCTGTAATGGATAAATTAGATCAACTTGATTTCTTATATAAAGAAATTTCTTATGCTGAAAGTCAACTTGCACCACAAGATACTGGTCATATAAGTACTGCTATCAGTTGGATGCGCCACCGTGTAAATGAAGTTCAATCTGAAATTAGAAAATCTCAGAAACAAACTGACCAGTATGGTAGATGATTAGTCAAGAGCAATCACTAAAATTAAAAAGTTTATTTCGAAATCATCCAGATAAATTCGAAGACTTTTTATCATGTTGCAATGATGTTCAATGGACAAGTAAATTATGGAATGTAGATTTACTTAATCGTTATATTAGCTTACATGCTACAAAATTTTCTGATTATAAAATTGCTGTTCTTGGTGGTTGGTATGGATTACTTTCTCATATAGTAATGGATAAACTAGGTGTACATGTAGTCAAAATAGATTCATATGATATAGATAAAAAAACAAAACCTATCGGTGATATGTTTAATATATACAAAGACACGCTAACATTTCATATAGATAATGCATGTAATATTAATTTCGAAAATAGATACGACATAGTTATGAATACGTCATCTGAACATATGACAAAAGAAACTATGATCCATACTATAGAATCTGCTAGTGAAGGTACTATTTTTTTGATTCAAAGTAATAACTTCATAGAGATGGATGATCATATTAATTGTTCAGATTCTTTAGAAGAATTTGCAAATAGATATGAAAAATATTTTAGTAATTTTGAAACAGCTTGTTTACCGTGGAGATCTTCAAAGGGTGCTTCTGGTTATAACTTTGATAGATACTTATGTATTGGAATAAAAAAATAATTCATGATGTAGGTGGAAATTTAAGATCTACGCCTTACAAAGATTCAAGTTCATATAGACCTTTACCAAAAGGATTAGCTATACAGAAAAGTAATATAGATGGACAAGGATTATTTACTAATATAAATTTAGAAGAAGGTATCATATTAGGTGTAAGTCATATACAAATAGATGATTTAGATTTTCGAACACCTATAGGTGCATTTTTAAACCATAGTGATGATGAAAATTGTAAACTTATAAAAGAAGAAAATAAAATTTATTTAGTAACGATTAAAAATATTAAAAGTGATTCTGAACTAACAGTGAACTACGGAAAGAAATCAGAGAATGCCGTTATATACCGTAAAGGACATTAAAACAAATTCTCAGTGGGACGTTACATGTTCTTATGATGAGTTACAAGAAATGCTTGACAATAGTCCGGATTTAATAAAAGTTGTAACTGTGCCAAACTTTTCAACATCTGGTGGGGCAACACATCTAAATAGTAAAACAGATGATGGATGGAAAGATCTACTCGGTAGAATTAAAAAGGGTTCTGGTAAAGGGAACACAATCAAAACATGAGGTTCGTATATGAAGAAGTTGATCTCGGATATCAAGACTTGGATGCTGACACAGGCAAACACGGGAGAACTTATACTACTCCTGATGGTACTCGGTATCCTAGTATTACTACAGTTTTAAGTATACTGAGTGAAGAAAGTATTGCGGCATGGCGTCGACGTGTAGGTGAAGAAGAAGCAAATCGAATCAGTACAAAGGCTGCTGGTAGAGGAACTTTAGTTCATCAAATCATAGAAGAGTATTTAAAGAATCAAGATGTTGATGACTATCTACCACATATTAGACAAAGCCTCGAAAACCTACGTCCAATTCTGGATAGCAGGATCGGAAAGATCTATGGTCTCGAGGTACCTCTTTATAGTTCTCACCTTGGTCTTGCTGGCAGATGCGATTGTATCGCTGAGTTTGACGGTGTTAAGTCAATAGTAGATTTCAAAACATCTCGTAAACCAAAGAAAAAAGAATGGATCGATAATTACTTTGCACAGATGGCAGGTTATGCTGTTATGTGGGAAGAAAGAACAAGTCAACCAATAACAAACACAGTAGTTATCATGGATGTTGATGATAACGAACCTCTTGTATTTAAAGAACATCGTGATAATCATATCAAGCTGCTTATTGATACTAAAAAAGAATACGATAGACGTAAATTATTTTTCTCCTAAATGCATTTTTTTGTGTACATTTGCGTGAAAATAGTGTATAATATTAGTATAATAAAAGAGGAGCTAAAATATGACAATATACTTAGATATGGATGGCGTGATTGCTAACTTCTTCGGTGCAATCGAAAAACGCTTTGAAGTAAATCATTGGAAATCCATACAAGACAGAGAAGCTGCAATAGCATCTCTTCGTAACACCGACTGGTTCGGTACACTTCCGATTTTTAGAGAAGATAAAGATGGTAATATCAGCACATACGGTGCAGATTTATCATCAGAGATTGTAAACTTCGTAAAGAAAATTTCTAAAGGTGACTGGGGTATTTGTACTTCACCGTTAAAAGGTGATCACAATAACTCAGCATACTGGAAACGTCGTTGGTTAGAAGATAAAAAGTACATGCCACCACTGGTAGAAAACTTAATTATAACTTCTAACAAACACAAGTATGCTTGGAATAGATTAACTAAAAAGCCAAATATACTTATTGATGATCGTCCAGATAATATTCGTAGATGGATAGATGCTGGTGGTGTCGGTATTGTCTTCCAAACAAATGAGGAAGATATAGATATACTCTTTAACAAATTGGAGATTGCTGTTGAACGTGCAAGAACTTTTGAACTTAAGGACTCGATTTGAAGATCTAACTTCTGACTTTAAACTTGAGCACCCTGGTTCTGATATAAATACTCTTAAATGGTTTGTTGAAAGCGGACATAAGTCCAATTCACTTCGTGATGGATACCAAGCGGCATATGAAATTGCCGAAGCTATTATTACGGAGTACGAAAATGGCCGCACAAAAGAAGTTAGAGTCAGGTAGTAAATATGAACATTTTGATAAAGATGGTGATGGCGTTGTTACTGATGAAGAGATGGCACTAGAACGCGAAATGATGCGTGCAGAAAATGAAAACAAAAAAGAAGATCAGATTAGGCGTATGGCATGGTTTGCTCTTTGGGGCATGTTGCTCTATCCCATTGGGATTTTTGTAGCTGATACTGTCGGTTATGAAACAACCGGTCAGTTACTCGCTGATATTGCACCAACTTACTTTGTTGCTATTGCTGGTTTGGTGGGTGCATTCTTCGGTGCGCAAGCTTATCAAAAAAGTAGAACTAATGGAAAATAATGGTTAAGTGGATGCTAGTAATGGTTACCATAGTTAATGGTGAACCAGTTGCCGAACATATAGATATATTTAATGGATTAAGTAATTGTTACTTTGCAAAGACAGAGCAAGAATTTAAGTATGACTTTAGAACTATGAAGCGAGATTGGGTTTGTGTTAGAATAGAAGGGCACTGGGATTATTCGTTTCGTTATTAGAGATTGTAATGAAAAATTTAGTATTCCAATATTATATACCCTATGAAATGGGTGATAACGATATGGGCGGAGTTGAATTACCGGAGTGGGCACGTGCAGGTGTTCGCTCCGCTCAAGCATATGCAAAGATATGTGGTGCTGAACATGTACTTGATCATGATAGATATTTCGAACATATTGATCCAAGATTAGATTCTACAAAAATTTTATTCGATGATAAATGGGATGAATATGACCACATCCTATCAATTGATCTTGACATGCTTATAGCAACAAGAGAAAATATATTTGATATCGATATTGGTGATGTGGCTATGGTGCATGAAGTCGGTGTTCATGATGGCGCACAAGGCGGATGGATGCGTAATGTGATGGATGTTCCACTATATGCTCGAGGTATCATAGCATATGGTAAACATTTGTTCGGTAAAGAATGGATGTTTCCTAAGTCTATTTTATATCCGAATGAAAGATTTAGATATCTTAATGGTGGATTACAATTATGGTCTCGTGAAGGTAGACAGAAAGCACGTAAATATTTTAAGTCTATAGATAATTACGTATTGCATACAAGATATACAGAACAGATGTACATTAACTTGCAGTTATCACAAAGTGTATTTAATGTGACAGAACTTGATACAACGTGGAATAGATTACCGTATCAATGGCGCGGAAAACCAGACGGTAAGATCAATCACTTTTTCGCAAGACAAAAATTTAATATGCCACAACTTGAAAAGACGGAGTTAAGTGTATGGGACAATTCTTAGAGATCGCAGCAGATAAACCAAGGAACTTAAATTGGACTGTTGTTAATGTAGCAGATAGACCAGGTGTCGCTAAACTTGACCTTACAAAATTACCTACACCTTACACTGATAATCAATTTGATGGTATATATTCAGAACATTTTATTGAGCATATGTACAAGTATCAAGGTATCAATTTTTTTAAAGAAGCATTTAGAATATTAAAACCAGGTGGTATTATTCGTACAGTTTGGCCGCCATATGAATTCGTAGAAAAGTTAGTAAGCGATGAACAGCTTACACCTGACGAACAAAACTTTGTTGCATCATATCATAAGTTTTATGTAGTAAACCATAACTTTGCAGGCAAAGGACATTCTAAACGATCGCTAAGAGAGCAATGTGCTATCGGATTATTGTATCAGAATGGAGAACACTTATATGTATGGCCTAAAAAAGAAATGATTGAAGTTCTTAATGATATTGGATTTATACGTGTAAAAGAATGTGATTACATGAAAAGCAGTAAACCTGAATTTACAGGTATTGATACACCAGGAGTAATTCGTGCTTTGCATTCTGCAGTTGTAGAGGCACAGAAACCATGGTCATAATAACAGATTACACAGGTCCACAGAATAAATTTCATTGGTATTGGTTACCTCTAATGTATAAACATCAAGAAGTAAGATTCTTTGTAAAAGCACCGGATAGTTTTGTCTATCCAAAAAATCTTGCAAATTTAAATGTAAATCAGAAACCTACAGGTAAAGGTCCTGTACTTACATGTGACTGGAATCAAATACCTACGTATCGTGCTATGGAACAATTCTCTAAGAAGAAGAGAGATTGGCAAGGTACTGCAAAAGATTTAGGTGAAAAGTTCTATGCAGTATAAATTTACAAAAACGATTTAGAAAATAATTACAATGAAAGCATTTATAATTTGCATAAAAGAAAATAGTATATCGGAAAAAGGTGCTAGTGCGTGTATTTCATCTTCGAAGAAAGTTCGCAATGATTTTGCTATAGACACATTTGATGCTGTTACACCTGACATGGCCAATACAGTAATGATAGGAAATGGATTAAAATGGAAATATCCATGGGAAGGTCAGGAAACTGATTTAAAAACCGGACTTATTAAATCTGCATATCAAACTGAAAATAAGAATGCACGTATCGCATGCGCTATGAGTCATTGGTTGTTATGGCATAAATGTAAGACTACTGATGAATCTCTTCTTATACTCGAACATGATGCTATCTTTACTGAAAAGCTTGATTGCGAATCTATTTTAAAAAGTAATTACGACATTGTTGGAATTAATAGTCCTGCATCTGCTACTCGACGTGCACATATATTTCATGATAAAATTAAAGAAAGACCAGGTTGGGTTCAACCTGTACCTGCAGTCGATGAGTTTAATATACCACAAGGTCTTGCCGGTAATTCGGCATATATAATTAAACCTGACGGAGCAAAGAATCTTTTAGATGCAGTTCGTCAACACGGTCTTTGGCCAAATGATGCAATTATGTGTAAACAAATTGTTCCTAAGCTTGGCGTAACAAAGACATATTTTACAAGAGTACAAGGGTTACCTTCAACAACGGTGAATTAAATGAAAGAATTTATATTAGTAATTAGTATGTGGGGTAGTGATGGTGTAACTAATCATTATATTGGGCAACTAGCACTACAGCAACCAATGACAGAAAAACAGTGCCACTTTATGATTGATGAAGGTATGTGGGCTGCACAATATGATAATGACTTTTATGAGATGAGGGCACATTGCTTTCCAAAGGATTGCGCGGGAAAGAAGACTTGTGAATGAAAGCTTTCGTGATTACGATTAAAGATAACGAACAGTCTATGCAAGTGGCAGATCGCTGTATTAAGAGTGCTGCTAAACATGGATTAGAAGTAGAACATCATTGGGCTACAACACCAAAAGATAACCCACATTTAATTCTACATAAAAAAGGTATTCAACCTGCATTTTTCCATGAGAAATATTCTAGACCTGAAAACTGTATGGCTGCTTTCTTATCGCATCACACACTATGGGAAAAGTCTGTAAAGATAAAAGATACTGTTGTTATCTTTGAACATGATGCAATTGTGACAGGACCGATACCGACAGAATCATTCAACGGCTGTATGACATTTTCAAAGCCATCGTATGGTAGATTCAATACACCTATCAAACTTGGTGTAGATGGTCTTGTACAGAAACCATATTTCGGTGGTGCACATGGATATATGGTAAATCCAGAAGGTGCGAAGAAAATTATAATAAAAGCTAAAACATGTGGTGCACCGACAGATGTGTTCCTCAATGTAGATAACTTTCCGTTCTTACAAGAATATTATCCATGGGTCTGTATGGCTGCAGATTCATTTACAACAATTCAAAAAGAAGCCGGCGTACAAGCGAAACACAACTTTAATGAAACATATGGAATAATCGATGCCTAAGATGCCCGAAAAATTGATAATCACAGGTTGCGATGAAAAAACAGAATGGCAACTGTGGTGGTTTATTGAAAATTATTATAAACATAACACAATACCTTTAGCAATTGCAGATTTTGGAATGTCTGAAGAAGCAAAGAACAGTCTTAAATCTTCGTATCATCCTGCACTTTTTTGTCATATGGATTGTAAAGTCAAAGAAGGTATAAAAGGTTGGTTCGGAAAACCGATGGCTATGCTTAAAGCACCAGGCAAAAAATGTTTTTGGATTGATACTGATTGTGAAGTACTTGGTAACATCAATAAGATGTTTGATTATATAGAACCGAATAAGTTAACTATGGCAATAGATAGACCGTGGCTTAAACGTAGAAAAGAAGAGTGGTTTAATTCTGGTGTTGTGGGGTTTGATCGAAAGCCAGATATTCTAAAGCAATGGACAGAAAAAGTCGGTGCGTCACCTGATATCGGTGATCAAGAAGTGTTACATAAAATGTTAAATCCTATTACAAGGATGACATATATAAAAGAGTTACCAAATGAATATAATTGGTTAAGACTTCAAGTAGAACATGATGATGAGCCAGCGACAAATGCAAAGATCATGCATTGGACAGGTGAAAAAGGTAACGATCGAATCAGAGGTAAAATGAAAATTGCGAGGTATGTAAATGCCTAGGACAGTACATATCATTGGTAACGGCGACTCAGCTATGTTTTACAATGATGCACCTAGAAAAGGTTTGAAGTTAGCCTGTAACCTAGCGCCTTTCCCTATTGAAGATTTATATGCATCTTGTATGGTTGATTTTAAAATGGTACGTCACATACACAAAGGAGATATTGACGTACCAGGTGAATGGATATTAGGAGTAAGACCTAAAGCATATATGGAAAAAAATCCACAATTCTTTATGCAAAGGTCGCATCAAATTAAAATGTTCTATGATCGATTACCGAGCTATGCAGCTAACTACACAGATCTTAATTGTGGTCATTTTGCCGTATACTTTGCATGTTGCAGATTACGAGCAGAAAGAGTTCATATGTATGGATTTGATTCCATATTTGATTTTAATTTACGTAGTTTTACAGATACATTTATTAATTCTGATCGTGGCGGTATGAACAATAATCGATTAACCAATAACTGGAGACCACTTTGGCAAAATATATTTAAAGACTTCAGTGACGGTCGAACAGAATTTATATTACATCATATGCATGACAATCTAAAATTTAAGATAGGTAAGAATGTTACGATTGAAACGTACGGTAAAAGAGGAGAAATATTAGAACCTGAAGAAGGCAAATCAGATAAAATATGGATACCTCCTGCTAGCGGTGTAATGTAAAAAAGTTGTTTACTTTTCCGTAAAAATAGTTTATAATAATAGCATAATGGAAAAGTCAGTGATTTTTGTAGATGGTGGTAGTAGTCGACAGCGTGAATTAGCCTTTGATGCAGCATCGTTTGCATGGATGCAGTTAATGCCAAGAATTAGAAAGTGCGTTATCAATATTGAATTAAAAAATCTGAAAGGTTATGATGGCACATGTTTTGACTTTAATACCAGAGAATATTTGATTGAAGTGAATAAAAAGCTCAGTCTTACTGATAATTTTCTTACAACTATCTTTCATGAAATGGTTCATGTTAAACAGTATGTTAGAAAAGAATTATTTAGTGAATGCAATTTCTATAATAATAGAGAAGAATATTTGAGTTTACCTTGGGAAGTAGAAGCATATAAAGTACAGGAGGAATTACTAATCCAATGGCAGGATATGAAGATCATCAGAAATCAGAATTAGAATTATTCCGTCGTGAAATAGTAAATAAAGACGGCATGATAGAGATCTTGCAGAACAATATAAGAGAACTGCAGGAACAATTACAAAACTCATATAAGAGGATAGAGGAGTTGAATAATGAGAAACATAAATTTACTGGCAACAATGATGACGATGTTGGCTATTACCCCGGCCACAGCTGAGACAGTAGTTGATGTAACTAAACAGGTTATTAATAAGACACCATATCAGGTAGAAGTTTGTTATGATCGACAAGTATCTGGTGACAAGACTGGTGATGCAATTAAAGGTGCTATCATCGGCGGACTACTTGGCAATAATATAAAAGGTGAACAAGATGGTGGTGCAATTGGTGCGGTTATTGGCGGTATGCTCGGTCATGCTAATAGTAATGCTACTGGTGGGACACAGCGTGTATGTAATGTTGAAACACGATATAACGAAGAAGTTGTTACAGTCTACTCACATTCCATCGTATCATTCATATATGAAGGAAAAGAGTACCAACTACAGTTTAAAAAATAATTGAAAAAAGTGCAAAATAACTGTGTACATTTCCTAAAAAATAGTGTATAATATATCTATAAAATGAAAAGAGGAGCTAAAAATGTATAAGTTGGAAAAAGGTTTGGTAGATTTCATTAATGCCCAGCGTGCTGAAGCTGATGAGTTCAGCAAGCAGCCTGGCTGTTGGATGGGCAAAATGCCTGAGGCAACTGACCTTAGGTACTGGGAGCTTCGTGTTCCTACCGGTACTCTCAAAGAGTACGAGCGTATCGAGCTCGAGGAGACCACATATTACATGGCAGCAGATGCCATGAGCAAAGTGTATGCTCGGTCTCTCGATCTGCAGATTATGACTGATGAGGAGCTTCATCAGATCTGCGATCAAATGGCTTACTTAATGAAATGCGATGAGGAGGCTGCCTAATGTCTAAAGAAATGCTAGAATATTTCGCTAAAGGTGGTAAGATTACATATTGCCGGCCATCGAATAAACGTCCTGAGCCAAAGCGATCACCGTTTTCTACATTCAACAGAGGTGCAAAGAAGATGAATTTAAGAAATTGGGGATATGCATAATGACATACGATGAATATGGAGACATATTAGCTTCTCCTGAAGTACCAATTGAAACTAAATATAGGTTTATACTTAGCACACATGATTGGTACTATGACTACTCTGATGACAATAATGTTTGGAATAGAGGTTATGCTGAGAGAAAGACATTAAATAGATTGCAAGAGAAGCATGATCCTGATTGTAAAATTTGGAATGAATACGCACCAGAAATGTACAAGCGAAAGTAATGCTTCACTTACAGGTGCGATATGAAGACAATAATTGGACTTATGAATGTTATTGGGACGATGAAAAGAAAAGAATGCATCATAAAGCTTTTCACTATGGAATAGAATTTCCTATGGATTTCTTAGCTTTAAACTTTCATAGTCAGAAACCAATGACAAAAGAACATTTTAAAAAATTTATACACTACTTATGGGATACTATGGAATAATCAGTTTAGCAAAGGCGCTCCTGTCTCGCT
>Ga0181414_1000408_pt1 | contig 13166 bp, 15 predicted proteins | sample 37SPOviralmetaG_FD_130139 | JGI IMG/M metagenome (GOLD analysis project Ga0181414, IMG submission 130139) | Marine viral communities from the oligotrophic San Pedro Time Series (SPOT) site, San Pedro Channel, CA, USA - 37 SPOT_SRF_2012-11-28 | ecosystem: Environmental > Aquatic > Marine > Strait... | reverse complement strand
TGGTGTGTGCGACTCCAACGTCGATGGGAGCGCTGTCCAAAAGCGATAGAACGGTTGTCCTGAAGAAATTGAAATACTCATCAGCCTCGGAAAAGATGACGGCTCCGTCGGTCAACAAGCCTAAACGGTTCTTAAAGAAGAAGATGTCGTTGATCGTCTTACCTACGAAGGACGGGTTGGGGTTGGTGTCTGTATCGCCGACAAGACGGTTCGTGAAAGTGGATTCCTGCGTGGAGTAATGAACGACAGAAGTGCTTGATATAATGTAACTTACGCTACTAGATGACCAAGCAGGAGCCGACTTTATATCCGTCACAACTTCCCAATAAGACGCTCCACCGCCTGTTCCCGGTTCGGTTCCTCCCGATGAAGTATGCGCTTGTAACGCTTTATAAACGCTACCGCCGTGACTGACATAAGACTTGAAAGTAGGAACGATCTGAATCGGCATGGTCGTGTTATCAAGCGTCGTTGTAACGCCATACCCGATGTCCTCGATCCAAGTGCCTTCGCCAAACGTCGCTCCGTCTTTAGTCGCAAACTTAACGTAGTAGTCGTCTTGAACGAGTTCCACGTCGCCTTTGACTTTGACACGTGAGTCGTTGAAACACTTGATCGGCAGATCGGTGATTGCTGTAACTGCCTTATACACAAGACCTAAGCCCGTGTTTGAAAGCGAGTCGTCGACGGTGATGTCTAAGTCGCTCGACATGACAATCTTAACAACTGACCCGTTAGCGGTAGCGGAAGTAACGCCAGCTAAAGCCGCTATACCAGTTGCTAACGCCGTGGCTATCCCCGAAGAACTATGAGCGGTAGCTGTATGCGTGAAAGGGTTCCCGTTTATCGTACAAGTGTAAGTCGAGGTATCGTTGCCCTGCTTAACAAATACGATGGCTTCGTTTGGAAGCGCGGTTGAAGTCGTACCTGCCATAGCGACGGTCTTACCCGTGTCTGCTACGAAAGTGTAATCAGCGATAGTCAACGCTCTAAGATCGCTTAACGGGTCTGTAGCGCCGTTTAAGTAGGTCTGTGCGTCTGCGCTTACAGTCGTCGTTATGGACGCGCCGTCAGCGGTGTTAAAGATGTTTAACGAAGTCGTACCACCAGAATGATTAAACACCATGACGTGCTTGTTAGAAGCGTCACGATCGACAAAGTGCGTTAAAGCGTCGTTTTCAAGCGTGACTCCTAACGCGGCTACATGCTCGGTGTGTGGGCGTTTGGTAAGCCCGTCCACAACGGAACTAAAAGCGTTTACTTGTTCTTCCGCCTGACCGGGGAACCTCAGATTGTCGGGCTGTTGCGAAACGCCCTGAACGAGGTTTGGTACGGATGTAGTGATTAAAGGCATTAGCGATCAATGACGCGTTTAACGTCGTAGTTATCAAAGATCGTTCTATCCGCGTTCTCGCTGTCGCTATCAACCGCTGTAGCCTTCGCATTAATCTCGTCACGAAGGGTAAAGCTTTCAATCTCCTGCGAGCCGAGAAAGCGATTAGCGAACTTACGCGCCGCTCTGATCGTTATGTAACTTCGGAACTGTTGTGGTAGTTCTTCGAAGGTTAATTCAAAAGTTATAGTGACGTCTAAGTCTTGAGTGAAGACGTCGGTGTGGTTTTTCCTGTCGTACAAAGTAGACCCGCGTTGAACGATGTCTATGTCGGTGTACTTGTCGATCGGTGTGTCGATCTTCAGGACGTTGTTTGGCAGTGTGAATTTGTTTGAGGCGTTTCTTACCAACGGATATTCGTACTCGGTGTTGTAGTGCCAACCTTCGGATTGTACCTCGCGATTGACTTCATCAAGCACGTTAAGGGCCGTCACGACGGATACGGGAACACTGCTTCCGCTAATGGTGTTAACAGGCGATTCGCCTACTACACCGATCATCGTGTTTACTGCTTCTAGCTTCGTGGTAAGTGCCATAGTTTATTTAGGTTATATAGTCGGAAGTGAGCGGAGACGAGGCAAAACGAATGAAAACCTCGCCTCCGCAACACAACCAAACAAAAGGACTACTTCTGTAACTCGATAGCGGCTTCAGGACGCAAAGGTGCGTGTCCCATAGCGTATTTAGCTACGAAGAGAGTTCCTTGACGCTCCATCTGATACTCGGATTCAGTCGCGAGATCGAGAAGCTTCACGGTTCCAACAGCCGAAGGGTGAGATACGATACCGACGGTCTTCGAGAAGTCGCCGTTGTATCCTGCTCCGCTACCTCCGAACACGTCGTTAGATGCGGCTCCGTCTCCGGTAGCTACAGCCGACAAGTCGGTGGATGGAATGTGAGTGGACTTGAGGATGTTGATACCTGCCACTTGAGGAACGGTTCCAGATGCGAGTGAACCTGCGCCTCCTACGTCTTTATTGACGGCGGAAGAAGCGATGGTCAATGCTCCGCTACCGCCAGTGATGAGCTTATAGTACTCAGCAGGACGGAGAACGCAGAAGCGATCGGACTCAGGAATGTCGTTCTCATCAAGACCACGAGCGGCGGTGAACAATCCGGCTACAAGCTCTGCACCTGTAGGATCGGTGTTGTCTCCGTCATCTGCGGCGTCAGCATTGTCGGTAAGGATGTTACCTGACAAGTCAACGATTTGACCTGCTTTTCCACCAGTTACATTAGCGGCGGAACGAGCGGCGGCGATGAACACCTTAGCGATGGCGGTATCGAAACGGATAGCAAGAGCTTTACCCAACTCGGAAGCGTAGACGCTACGAATGTCGTAATGGTTCTTGAGATCGTCGATAGAACTGAGGAACGAAGAAGCGAGAAGCACGTCGTCGATGGTGATGACAACTTCATTCTTCTTGATGTCGCTCAGATAGCTGTTACCGCTGTCTGCGATGTTCTGACCGGGAGTGTAGTAGTTAGCGGAAGCTATACCTGTGACAGGGAACTGCGCGCTTTTACCGTTCTCGATGGTACGGATAGTGTGAAGAGGTTTGAATACGTTATTCTCTTCGAACGTTGTTAAGATTTCGCCAGCAAATTTCTTGAGAAAGAGCGCGTCAGCGCTTCCACCTCCGTTAATTTGACCGACGCGTGAGGGAGAGGTGTCTCCATTAGCCATAATTAATGTTCCTTATTTTAGGATTATTGTTGATGTTAGGTATTAGTCGTCGCTTTGTCGGTCAGTTGTCCCGCGCACGGGGCTGTCGTTGGCTTCGTCTAAAAGTGTTTATCGGCGACCTCCGGGTGTGAAGTAAAAGCCCACGATCATCGGGAGGACAACGGTCGCTTGAAAGAGTGCGATATGTCCTGTTGTAACGACCATAGGGGCTTGTGCCGCTTGAAAAGAGAGGAGTCCGAATAGGAACTCGTTGCGTCCTTCGCCTGTAATGTTTGAGAGGGTAACGAGGGGAACGCTTGGGTAGATGGCGGTGATACAGGTGATGAAGGATAACGTTCCCATTCCGATGAGTGCGAGCATCCGCCTAGTAGCGCGAGTAAAAGCGCCGCCTTCACCGCTGTTAAGACTCTGTTGGAATTGGATTGCATATTCATTGTTACGCGTCTCCCGCGCCATCTCGATTTCGAACTTCTGTTGACGTGAATCCGACAGCATACCGAACACGCCTTTTAAAACGCTTCCCATTGCGGCACTTCCACCGCCTGTCAGAAACAACGTCAACAGTTCGAACATAGTTAAATATTAGATACCGCTAGTCGGCGGTCGATGTCGGCGTGATACGCCTTGTCACCGCTCTTGTATCGAGGGTCTTGCATCGCCCGACTGACTTCTTGCATCGATTGGAAAGGCATCGTTGATGTACCCGTCGTCTTGCCCGTCACCAGCTTTGGTTGAGAACCGCCGTTCTCCGCTTGGTAACGCGCATACAAACCGCTTACAGCGAGCTTTGCTTGATCGACTGTGCCGTTGTTAACGACCTCGTTAAACGCGTTCATCTCGTTGTCATTCAACGACTTACCTGCCCATTCGGACATGGCGTCGTAGTCGCCGTTAGCGGCGGACTGTATCTGCGTCGTCTCCATCTCCTGAAGAGCCGCTTGTCCTTTCGCAAAGTTATCGACTAACTCGCGGCTAAGACCTGCGTTTGCTAACGCTTCATACGTCTCTTCCTTGAGCTTGCCTTCGTTCTCGAAGAACTCGACGGATGCGTCTTCTATTAAAGTTTGAGCGGCGGCTGTAGGTTCGTCTACTTCTTCCGCCTTTGGTTGTTCTTCTGTTTGTTCTTCTTTAGCCCCTGCTCCCATTTTTGATTCGAGTTCGCCGTAGGCTTTTGCCATTGCTTCCGCTGAATCAAACTTCTCTGGTAACCATTCTGGGCGTTCTTGCTGTGCTTGAGGTTCTTCAACCTCCGTTGCTTGCTGTTGATCGGGTTCAATCTCGTTAGGAGCTGGTTCGTTTATTTCTACTTTTTGGTAATCTGCCATATCGTTTATTGTTCACTTGGTTGTTGTTGTTGGTTGTTAGCCATCGCGTTTATCGCGGGGCCGACGGCGGGTGCGCCTAGCTTCATCATCATCTCTTGCTGTTGTGCCTGTTGCATCGCCGCTTGTATTTCTTCGTCGGACTTAATCAATCCATCGGTCTCGATTCCCAACGCGGTTGCACGTCGTTTGAAGTAGTCTCCTACATTGACGTATTGAGCGACCGCTTCAGGGCCCACCACTTGGTTCGCTCCGGCGAGGAACATATCCAAACGGTTGAGATCGTTACCACGACCAAGCGCTTCAACGCCTGTTACGATCGTAGGTTTGACGATGTCTTTCGGAAGTTTAGGTAGGCGATCCGACTTGCCCATGCGATCCATAAGACGCGACACAAGCGGGAGTTGGAACTCCTGACTAAGAATAGAATACAGTCCGCCTAGAGCGGCTTCGAGTTCCTGTGATAACATGCGGATTTCTTCCGCGGTGACTCGCTCGGCGTCTCGGACGACGGAACTGTTTAAAAGGAATGCGTGGCTTAAACGATCTTGAATCTGCGCCATGACCGTCTGGGCGACGCGAAAGTCGTTGAACTTATTAAGCTGTAAGACAGACACGTCTCCGTCGGAACCTTGAACGATAGCTCCGTTTGGAGCGTCGGCTAAAGTCTTCGCTCTGGTCGTGCCGTTTGGATTGACCATGAAGAGAACTTTAGCGGCGGCGGCACTGCCTTCAACGATCGCCTTTGTCAGCGACTCAAGCGATTTAAGATCGCCGATGTACTCTTCGACAAAGCCTCTGCCGTAGTCTTCACCGTCAATACGTGTATAGCGTAAAGGTAACCAAGGCGACTTGTCGACGGAATACGATCCTTTCGACTCTTCGATGACGATGCCTTTGACGTCCTGTTGTACGACGAACTTGTTTCCTTCGCGTACTATGGACGTATACAAATCGCATTGGTTCTCTTTGGACTCCTTATAGACTTCCTGTCGAACTTCTTCGGGAAGCATGAACGGAGCAACGGTCTCCTTGACGGCGATATGTGTGACGTTCCCCATCGCATCACGCTTAACTACGTAACGGTCAGGACGGAACACGCGCATACCGCCGTCGTCGGGGAGATAGAGTAGCGTATTTCCCGTGATTAAAAGATTCTTTAAGGCTTCGAAAACGCCGACTCTAAATGCCTCTACTTCAACCTCTTGCGACACAGCGCGTTCAACTTCGCTTAAAGCTTTCTCTAAGTCGGTACGAAGTTGTTCGCCTTGTTCCTCGCCCATCTCGGCTTTGGCTTTCTCAAGCTCGTAGCGATCGATAGCGAGGCGGAAGAAGGGAGCGTTCGGTGGAAGCAACGCCATCAAGAGTTTGGAAGCGAGGTTGTTGACGCCTCTAGCTCCGATGCCTTGGTACGGCGTGTAGTACTTCGTGTGTGATCCGTGACCTTCCGGCGGTAAAACGTACGGGATGGTCAGTTCTGACGACGTTCTGGCACGGTCAAGAAACGTCCACCGTTGGTTCTCCAACTGCGTGTAAAGACTTTGAGCCGTTTCGTATTGCATAGATTGTATCGTTAATCGGTTACCTCTTGGACGTTCCACGCGATGTCATCGCATTTCCAAGGGCCGTGATCCTTTACTCGGAACCTATAAACGCCTTTTATTTCTTCCACAAAAGCGTAATGAGATGAGGTTGAATTTGGGATGTTAAAATGAGCTTCAATTCTTTCGAGTTCCGCTTCTGCTTCCTCTTGTGTGTCGTGTACTGAATATTTCATAACGATTAAAAGTTTGTCCAACCAAGATTACTACTGCCGTATTTAGCTTGAGCGTAAGCACCTAGTGCGTTTCTGTCGGCATTGGATAACGAAGTCTTGAACAACATCAGTTCGTACACGTTGCCGACCATGTCGTACGCGGCGCTTTTGCCATGAAATACTTGCCCGACAAACTGAGTATCCGAGTTAGTAGCTACTGCCGATCCTTCATTATCTCCGTCCATAAACAGTTTAGTATTGTTAGAACCGTCTCTTGAAACAAGTAATGCTCTCATGTCCGTACTGCCCGCTAAAGGTGCAGTGGCGTTGGCAGCTCCTGTCTGTTGGAAGTATAGATAGTAAGTATTGCCAGAATACCCAAAAGCTAAATCGGCATTGGCCGATAAATTCTTAGGGTTAGTCCCTATATTTACGCCTGAACCTCCAAAAATTGTGGGAGGAATTGAATTACTTTGTTCAGCGATTGCAAAGGTTGTGAACTCGCCGGGTAATGCAAACCCTTTAGAGAAGTATAAGTAATCACCGCCGTCACAGTATACGTACGGTTTGGAATTAGTACCTGAAGTTTTGTACAATGGTTGAGAAGCGGCGACATGTTGCGAAAGCGTTATCGAGCTATCGACTCTACTTTTCCATACTGTTGAAGTATCAATCGATGTGTCGTTTGACGGGTTGCCGGAGGTGTCTGCACCGTTGAAAAACTCAGCATCGAAGTGAAGGACGGGTCTATCCGACAACGCATTAGTACCGTCAAGATTGTATCCGCCGTTATCCGCGCCGTATGATTTCCAAGCAGAACCGTCGTAAACAATTACGGAGTCTGTATTGGTTTCAAATAAAGTATCCCCTGCCGACGGCGACGCAGGGCGCGTGGAAGATGTGCAAGTGTTAAGTGTGCTCATACTGTAAAGTTGTTATCGTAAGTTATCCAGACAGAACCGTCATAGATATATAAGTTATTAGTGTCTGTTCCGTATGCCGTTGTTACTTGTCCTGACGGGTTTGATGGCGTCGTAGCGGTAATGTTTGATTCAGTATCCCGCGTAGTTATGTTAAAACCCGAAGCACCACCGCCTTCACCGCCCCCTCCACCGCCGCTTGCATCGAACCCATAAAGAGTTCCAAACGCCGGACGCTTTGCACCCGATGGTAACGCGGTTATACCGCTAGGCGCGGACGTCGCCGAAGGAAAGCCGATAGACATTATAGAGAGTCAGTTGTACCCGTGATGAACACGGAGTAAGTGCCGTCAGTTCTAGCGGATACATTCCCGCGTAGCTTTTCGTAGTGTCCGTGGTCATCGCGTATCGGTACGTCCCCGTCGGCGGTTACAGTTTCGCGGTGAATAACCCGCCAGCCGCCGCCGATATACGCTTCAACATCCACAGTCGCACCGCTCGTCACTGAGCTTGATGAGACGACGAATGTCCAGCCTTTCGAACGTTCAACGCTGAAGGATGAGCCCGCTCCTGTGGCGCTAACGCCGTCGAGGAGAGTGATCTTCTGGAGTGATTTTAACATTATTATTCTTTCTTTATTAGTTACTTAGGTAAATTGACACCGCTTCCCGAATAAGAACCGCCCATCGATGGACGCGTTAACTGTGCAGTTCCTCGACGCTTCCGTGAAGAAGACGATCCACCGCGTTTACTTGCGGGTTTCACAACCGCCGCTGTCGCCGTTGGAGGAGGCGGTGGAGGCGGGGGTGGAGGAGGTGGTGGTGTTGATCCGCCGAAGCACATGATTAGTCTTTCGTTGAAATGAGTGTTGTATGTTGTTCGTCGTAAACATCTTCGAGAAACTCTACGACTTTTCGTTGTCCGACTTTGATCCAGATTTCACGCTCCGTGTCCGTCAATTCGGGACAGCGAGAGGGGAAACGCTCGTTTAAAGCGTCGATTAAATCCTTGCTCAAATCGGGTAATTTTCTTTCAATAGGGTAATCCACTTATAGTCCCCCTAACGGATCAAACGGTTTAGGGCGAGCTAAATCTTCGTCTAATTTTCCTGTAACTTGTTGAATAATATGACTATATTTCGCCTTTTGTTCGTTGGAGAAGTCGTCGGGCATCCATAGGTATTTGAGTTGTTGGTTCACAGGATCGAACTCTTTGTGCTGTATCAGATACGCCATCCACGCATTCGTAAGTGCCTCTTCTTCAGTGAGTTGTGCGTCGCTGTAAGCTTTGAGAACGGTGTCCCAATTCGCTCCGTTCTTATCGAGTAACCGCATCGCTTTAACGACGCCCACACCGGGTATGCCTTTGTATCCATCAACGGGATCGCCAGCCATCGTCTGCATGAGGTGATATTTATTTGCGTCTTCAACCGATACATCGTGTATCTCATCGCGGTTAAAGTCGTAGAACGTACACGGTACTGACTTGAAGTCTTTGTCGATGGACACGATGATACGTTCTTCATCGGGCGTTAAGTCCGTCGCCATGATCGCTATGGTGTCGTCCGCTTCGAGGTTCGGATAGATCACGGTTCCGTATTCTTCCGCCATCCAATCACGCATAGGACTAAGACCTATAGGTGCGAACTTCGATCGACGGTTGGCTTTGTATAGCGGGTTCAGCTTACGACGGAAGTTGTTCTTATCTGATATAGCGATGACAAAAGCGTCGGCTCCCGTCTTCTCTTTGAACATCTCGAACCGTTCGATGACCCAGTTCTTAGCCAGAGCTAGATCGGAATGTGTCGTCCATAACTCGCCCTCCCATTGTATGTTTGCTTGGGCGATGAACGCCGATTGATAGGCGAGTACGTCGCCGTCTATGAGTAATGTTTTCTTCATTCGTTTTCCTTGTGTTGTTGAATTGCTTTATGTTTGATTAGGTAGTTGTATGCGGCGAGGACGAGTTCGGGGTCGTCGTTTAACTTGCCGATTCCTGAGTTGCATGTAAGACAGAGTAAACCGCGTACGTGTCCTGTATCGTGACAGTGATCGACGGCTAATCTTCTTTCGGTATTGGCGGGAGGTTCGTTACAGATCGCGCACTTGTAGTCTTGATCGAACGCCATGTTCTCGTAGTCTTCAGGCGTGATGTTGTAACGGTCTCGAAGGTTGTTCTTGTGGTAGTCGCGCTTCCTCTTACTCATGCACGATATGCAATGAGATTGAAGACCCGTTTTAGATTTCTTGCATATATAAAAGTCAGAACGCGGGAGAGTCTTCTCGCACTTCGGGCAACGCTTCATACGGCATTAGTGAGTTTCCGCCCAGTTGTCTCCGACTTTGTACTCGCCGTCTAACGGACATCGCATATTTAAAGCTGTCCCTGCCGCTCGTATCGCTTCAACCGCAAGCTTACCGTAGGTCTCCGCTTTATCCGGCGCTACCTCCGCTTGGAACTCGTCGTGTATGTTCGCCACGAATGCGTATTCCCTGCCGTGTTGCCAACCGAGGTTCGTCAGTTTGGTGTGTAACAGGATCAACGCTTGCTTCATCACCACGGCTCCGGCGCTTTGTAACAGCGTGTTTAACGCGGAGTGTTCGGATCGTATCGGAAGGATGCGTCCGTCTAAACCGTTTAGAAACCCGCCGCGTCTAACGCGTTCTTCAACAGCTACCCGCAGTTTGTTTAGCGCAGGAAGCGACGCTAGGAACCGCGCCTTTAACAGCTTACCTTCGCGTCCACTACCGCCAACGATCTCACCGATCTTAGCGTCACCTGCACCGTATAAGAATGCGTATATAAACGTCTTGGCTTGGTCACGTGTCTCTAGTCCCGCCGCCTTTTGGTTCGTAGTATGGATGTCACCTGTCAGCAGTTCCTTAGCGTACTGTCCGCCGTCGAAGTTACCGAGGTAGTGAGCAAGCATACGCAGTTCCAAACCGCTGGCGTCGCAACCGACAAGCTTGTATCCCGTACCCGCCGTGAATAGCTCTCGACATTCCTTGCCGTAAGGAGCGCGTACAGCAGGGACTTGAGCGACGTTAGGATAGCTGTGTGTACAGCGTCCTGTGACCGCACCGTTGGTGTTTACCTTGCCGTGTATGCGACCGAGTTTAGCGCTCTTGATCCACGCGTTGTCACCGTCAGCTAACATACCGAGGCGTTTGGTCACCATCAGATACTCAAGCAACAGATCAGCCGACGGATGCTTGACGCCTTTTAACACGGCTTCATCGATCTTAGGCTTACCGTCAGGAGTGAACAGCTTTGGTTTCCATCCGAGTTGCTGTAGGCGTTGAGCGATTTGATCGCGACTACCGGGGTTGAACGGTATGGACTTCGTCTTGTTCTCCAGCTTCGTCGCTTTGTTAACGAGTGCTTGTACCTGTCCTTCTTCTTTGAGTATCCGCTTTAACGCCGCTTTAGTTTCGCCGAAGTATTCTTTACCGTCGATCTCTAGCGTGTATCCGCTTGGCGTCTTCATCTCTTCGACTGTCGGTTCAAACGTCTTGTGAAGCTCGTCCTTTAACTCGGCTCGACGCATGGTCAACGTCTGTTCAAGAGCGACAGCTTTATCTTCGTCAAAGCGAAAGCCTACCATCTCCTGTTTACGGATGACGTGAGCGAACTCATGTTCGATGTTAAGCATCGTGACAGTCGGTTCCATCTCTCTCATGTACGAACCGATCGCTTGGGTGACGATGACATCACGCTCGCAGTACTTCTTCATGTCTTCGTTATACTCGTCGAACGCGCCTTCCTCTTCGCCGTAAGCGTCCTTGAAGACGGAGCCTATACGGAAGCCCCACGCTTTGAGACTGTGCGATCCCCATAGTTCTTTCGGGAAGTTATCGCGTGTCATGTCGAGGGCGAACAGATCGCTGTGTACGCATCGGGACGTGATCATTGTATCCAAGACACGGGAACTCGGCGTCCACCTGTACAAACGTTTAAGCGCGGGTAAGTCGAAGCCTATGACGTTGTGACCGACGATGGTGTCGGCGGAGTCTAACTCCTGTAGGCCCGTCGGTATACTGTCACCGCTAAACGTCACCATTTTTTCCATGACGGGGTCGTAGATCGACAGACAGTGGACGACTCCAAGGTCGCTTAGAGAGGAGAAGTCTTCGAGGGCATTGGTTTCAATGTCGAAGTAGAGGGTCTTGTTTCTTCTGCTCATATCTTAGAACGGACAATTCGAATCCACCGCTTTATCGTTATTAGTAGGAGTTGAGAACATCGTTGAATCAGTTTCATTTAATCTTCCGGTTTGTTGGTCGAAGTAAAGAGTCCCTGCCAATCCGCTCTCTCCTGAGAAACGGTTCTTCAGAACTCTCAACCTCGTTTGGTTGGCGTCGGCTTGCTCGGATTGTTGGTTGCGTTCCAACCCGATTACCATGTCCGACAGTTGTGGTATTGCGTGTGAACCGCGTAGGTGAGCGAGGCTTGTTACCGCGCCTTCTTCGTGTCCGTTACCCGGCGGTCGCTTAAGGTGACTGACTAAGACCATCCCGCATTGAGTCTCCTCAACAAGCGATCTTAATCGCGTCATGGTGTTGTCGATCAGTCGTCGTTCGTCATCGCCGTCAAAGCCGCTCACTACGATCGACAGGTGATCAAGGAATATCCACTTACATTCTAGTCCTTTGCATAGGTATCTAATCTTGTTCAGTAGATTGTCGCTGTCACAACTGCCGAAGTGATCGTAGGTGAAGAACTTGCCGTTCCCTACCGTCTCTTCAAACGTCGGTCTTAACGCTTCTGGTTCGATCTCTCTTTCGAGGTGGAGTTGCTTTCCAACGTGCAGTCCCATGATTCCAAGAGCCGTCCGCCTGACGCTCTCTTCCAACGCGATGTACCCGACAGCTTCTCCCGCTTGTAATAACGAGTAAGCAATCTCCCGACAGAACAACGACTTTCCTATTCCACTACCCGCGCATACTGTGACGAGTTCTCCCCGTCGTAAGCCGTGTGTCATGTTGTTCAGGTTTTGGTACGGATACGGTTGGGACTCCGCATTGTTAACTTCCGTGATCTTGTCCCACAGTTCTTCGCTTCCAACGATACCGTCAGGTCGATAGTCCCGTGCTTCCCACACCGCTCGAACGAGTTCCTGTGAACGGTTAGCAACGATCATATCGTTCGGGTCTTTCAGCGGTAGCTCGGCGATCTTGGCCCGTCCCGGCGTGAGTAAGGCGGCGCATTCAGTCGCTCCCTTTCTTCCGCTGTCGTCCATGTCGAACATGAATACGACTTCATCGAAACGTTCTAACCAATCAAGCGCCTGAGCGACGTGGTTCTTTCCTGACTGGGCGCCGTGTGGAATCGAAACGACTGCCCACTTATGTTCGAACGCTTGTGATACGGACAGGGCGTCGATCTCTCCTTCGGTTACGATGACGCGTCGACCGCCGTCTCTCCACAGGTGTTGACCGTACAGTCCGACGAGTTCGCCTCTGACTTTGAAGTCTTTGTTAGCGTATCGAATCTTCTGTCCGACGAGCTTGCCGTCTCGACTTCGGTAGTTAGCGACTTGTGCTTGTTCTCCGCCGACGTCAGCGATCTGATAACCCCACTTCTTGCACGTGGCTTCGGTCAGGTTACGTCGCGTCAGTGCCGTGTATTCCCCCGTGACAAAAGTCGGAGGCGGTTTGTTTTCATTATCCATTTTTATATTCGTTTTGTTGGTGTCGTCCTTCGGAAACGTGTGTTCACCGCAGGAGAAACAATGTGTGTGTCCGTCTAGATAGACGGCTTTGGCATCGCTACTACCGCAGGATGCACATGGCGAGTGGACTTGCGTGTATTCAGCCATGATCTTGGTATGGTTTTGTCACAATATTTTATTCCTTTCTTCTCGCACCACATCGCGTAGGTCGTCTTCGATCCCTTGCGAAGTTTGTTCGATGCGTTTTGAAAGCAAAGACGGACGTCGAGTTCGGGGTGTTGTTCGCGGATGAGTAGATGTTTGGTTCTGTCCTCGCTTGTCCATAGTCCCTTGGTCTCGATGATGATTCCGTTAGGGAGTATGAAGTCCGGCGTGTACGTCGCTACTTTCATAAACTCAATCTTCACACTTTCGTAC
>Ga0181414_1000407_pt1 | contig 13172 bp, 24 predicted proteins | sample 37SPOviralmetaG_FD_130139 | JGI IMG/M metagenome (GOLD analysis project Ga0181414, IMG submission 130139) | Marine viral communities from the oligotrophic San Pedro Time Series (SPOT) site, San Pedro Channel, CA, USA - 37 SPOT_SRF_2012-11-28 | ecosystem: Environmental > Aquatic > Marine > Strait... | reverse complement strand
AGCTTTCTGAAATGCTAGACAAACAGGAAATGATGGATGTCTGAAGTTAAAGAAACCTTGGACTTGTCCAAGGTATACGTTTCTGAAGAGGAGCGCGTGCTAGACCCTTCTTTGATTGAAAAATCTGCAATCGAAAGACTGCCGCAGCCCACGGGTTGGCGCATTCTAATCATGCCTTTTCGCGCTCCGCGAAAGAGCAAGGGAGGTATTTTACTAGACACCAAGACTTTGGAAGAAGACGCTATTCAAACTAACGTTGGGTATGTGCTTCGTCTGGGTCCTGATGCATACAAAGACGGCGAAAAATATCCGCGAGGCGGGTGGTGCGAAGAAAACCAATGGGTGATTTTTGCGCGTTATGCCGGATCTAGGTTCCGTTTAAACGGAGAAGACGCTGCTGTATTTGGCAGCGAGGTACGAATCTTAAATGACGACGAGATTCTAGCCACAATCCTTGACCCTACTGATATTCACCACAATTAAGGGACATGCAAATGAGTGAAGCAAAAGCTGCTCACGAAGCCGATGACGGCCAAGTAGAGCTTGAGTTTACGGAAGAAGCACAGGAAGTAGAGATTGAATCTACACCTGATACCGAGGCAAGTGCGGAACCGGCGGTAGAAGAATCTAACGACGATGAGCACGAGAAGTATAGCCAAAGCGTTCAAAAGCGTATAAACCAGCTTACTAAGCGAGCTAAAGAAGCGGAGCGAGAAAGAGAAGAAGCACTTCGCTACGCTCAAACTATCCAGACAGAAAACACCTCTGTTAAGCAAAGACTGCAATCTTTAGATCAAAACTACATAACCGAATACGGTAATAGGGTAGTTTCAGAGCAAACTCGCGCTAAAGAAGAGCTAAAGACCGCTATTGAAACGGGCGACGTAGATCGTCAGATGGCTGCGCAAGAACGAATAGCGCAACTTACTTTGGCCGCAGACAAGCACGCGCAAGCTAAAGCCCAGCGTCAGGCTCAAGTAGAAGCTCAAGAACAACAGCAGTTGTACGCGCAACAGCAGCCGCAACCGCAATATCAACCGGCACCGTCAGTGCCTGCCCCCGATGCTAAAGCAGAAGAATGGGCAGAAAAGAATGATTGGTTTGGAACCGATGATGCAATGACCTTTGCAGCTTTCGGTTTACACAAAAAACTCGTTCAAGATGAAGGGTTTGACCCCTCTAGCAATGATTACTATGATGCGCTAGATTCTCGAATGAGAGATGCATTTCCACACAGGTTTTCTGATGGGGAAGATGTACAAAGAAATAATCGTTCCGGTCAATCAGTTGCGGGAGTATCTCGCGGCAAGTCGTCCGGACGCGGCAAGAAGGTTCGTCTCTCCCCGAGCCAAGTAACAATTGCCAAAAGATTGGGAGTGCCACTCGAAGAGTACGCAAAATACGTTAAGGAAGGACAATGACTGATAATCAACAAGATGAAATTGATGCCATCAAGAGAACTTCCCGCGCAAAATCATCACGGGCGACACAGGTTAGAAGAAAACCGTGGAGTCCACCGTCTAAACTAGACGCGCCCCCTGCGCCAGAAGGGTTTAAACATCGTTGGATACGTGCTGAAGTGCGTGGTTTTGAAGACCGCACTAACATTTCTTCCCGTATGCGAGAAGGCTACGAGCTAGTCCGTCGCGATGAATACCCGGATTTTGAGGCACCTACTGTGGAATCGGGGAAATATGAAGGCGTGTTTGGTGTTGGCGGATTGCTTCTGGCAAGAATCCCGTTGGAAACGGTTGCAGAACGAACTGAATATTTTGAAAGAAAGAATGCAGATCAGATTGAAGCCATTGAAACGGACGTTCTTCGCGAGAATGCACATTCGACTATGGTGATTGACAAACCAGAACGTCAATCCCGTGTAACCTTTGGTGGTCCTCGTAAGTAAAGCTTTTAGGAGCAAATAATGGCAAATCAAGAAACCGCTTACGGGCTTCGTCCTATTGGACTTGTCGGCGCAGCCGCAAATTCAAACGGAATTACCGAGTACGAAATTGCCTCTAACAACACAAACGCTATTTTTCAATACAGCATCGTAGTTCCGACTGCGGCTGGTGTTATTGATCAAGCAGGCGACACGGCGGGCGGTACAACTGCTGCGCTAGGTGTGTTGATGGGAATTCAGTACATGGATTCGGTATCTAAGAAGCCTGTCTACTTAAACTATTGGCCCGGTTCAGCTAGCGTTAGCGTTGACACGAACTTCCCTGTCAAAGCTCTCGTTGCTGATAACCCGATGCAAACTTTCCAAGTTGCTACAGATGCAAGTATTACCGACCGAGCTACGGCTCTGACGGCTGTTTTTGCTAATGCAAGCCTTGGTACGTCTGCTCGAACGGGCAGCACGGATACCGGACGCTCAAACTCAGCGTTGGGTGTGTCTACGATTGCAACTACGGCAACTCTGCCGCTCAAAATCATGGGTATCGTTGATGACGACGCCAACAGTGATTTTGCCGCAGCAGGCATTGGCTTGGTTGTAAGAATTAATTCACACTACAACTCTCCGAATGCGCGTTTCGATTCACAAACCACTGCCACGACAACTGGCATCTAGGGTAGGAGAAATTCAATGCCTATTACACGCGCCCAACTGGCGAAAGAGCTTGAACCCGGCCTAAATGCTTTGTTCGGCTTAGAATATGATCGTTACGACCAAGAGCATGCTGAAATCTTTGACGAAGAGTCCTCGGACAGAGCGTTTGAAGAAGAAGTAATGCTTTCTGGCTTCGGCACTGCCCCTGTGAAATCAGAAGGTGGCGCTATCTCGTTTGATGCCGCGCAGGAAACATACACTGCACGTTATTCGCACGAGACAATCGCGCTGGCTTTTTCAATCACAGAGGAAGCTATCGAAGACAATCTCTATGACAAGTTGGCAGCACGTTACACTCGTGCGCTGGCACGTTCTATGTCACAAACCAAGCAGATCCGTGCAGCTAGCGTACTGAACAATGCGTTCAGCACTGCTAGTCCTATCGGTGACGGCTCGGCTTTGTGTGCAGCAGATCACCCGTCTATTTCGGGTAATCAGTCGAACGTTCTGGCAACTGCTTCCGATCTCAACGAAACATCTCTTGAGCAGATGTTGATTGATATCGCAGGCTTTACCGATGAGCGTGGCCTGAAAATTGCTGTCCGAGGAATGAAATTAATCATTCCAAAGGAACTTCAATTTATCGCAGAGCGAGTTTTGAACTCTAACCTGCGTCCCGGCACTGCCGACAACGACACAAACGCACTCAAGTCTATGGGTATGCTTCCCGAGGGAGCAGTGGTAAACCACTTCCTGACAGACACTGACGCGTTCTTTGTCAAGACCGATGCCCCTAATGGCTTCAAGCTGTTTCAAAGAACCGCCATCAAAACTGCGATGGAAGGTGACTTTGATACTGGAAACATGCGCTTTAAAGCGCGTGAGCGATACTCGTTCGGTGTTTCCGATTGGAGATCCGTTATCGGCACTCCCGGTGCATAAGCTTGTAAAAGCTTGTGAAAAAGAAGGGGCACATTGTTGCCCCTTTCTTTTTTGTGTATGCTAAAAACATCCCTGACAGGTGCATCCCGCGCCTGACACTAGCCACGACAGGAGATACTCATGGCGAATACGACTTTCTCGGGTGCGGTACGATCTGAAAGTACCTTCAAAACCGTAAGCAAAAATGCTTCGACAGGCGCGTTTACAGAGGTTGCTACTTTAGGTGATGGCCCAGTAAGCCTTGCTGACGGCAATGTTACCCTTACGAACGCAACTCATAGCGGAAGAATTCTTCTTGTTCCAGACGGTGGGCAAGACAACACCTATACGCTTCCGGCTCCTATTGCTGGATCGGTGTTTAGGTTTGTTTACGCAGGTGGTGCAGCGGATGCAACGGATGCGATCATCGTTACTCCCGGCAACACTAACTTTTACATCGGCGGTGTTACTTTCTTAGACAGTGATAACGAAATTAGCTCAGTATTTTCTGACGGAAACTCAAACAGCAGCATTCAGTTGAATGTTCCCGCTGGCTTTGACGTAACCATTGTTGGTTTGAATACCACTAATTATCAAATCTTCGGCACTGTTACGAGCGCAACTGCACCTGCATTTGCTGACCAGTAATAGGAGGCAGTTATGGCTGATACAGTAGCTTCACAAACGCTAGCGGATGGACCTAAAACCGCTGTTTTGAAACTGACCAACATTTCGGACGGCTCTGGTGAAAGTGCCGTCACGAAGGTTGATGTTTCGGCTTTGCAGCCTAGTGCCGATGGCGATGCGTGTACGAGTGTTACTATTGAACGTATTTGGTGGCAATGCATTGGGATGAAAGTCCAGATCTTGTGGGACGCCTCAACGGACTTGTTTTGTATTGAGCTTGGTGAAAACCAAAGCGGTGATCATGACTACACTAAGTTTGGTGGCCTCACAAACAATGCTGGATCGGGCAAAACTGGCGACGTAAAATTTACGACCGTCGGCCACACCAGTGCAGACACCTACACAGTTATCTTGTACTTGAGGAAAAACTTTTAGTAAGGAAACTTAGTATGGCAACAACCAAGGATGCTAAAAGACTTCCTTCTGGTCGAATAAAGTACCGGGGTGAAACGTTTGCAGGCTTTAACAAGCCCAAACGAACTCCGGGAAAAGCCAAAAAAAGTGCGGTTCTTGCTAAAAAAGGAAGCGAAATCAAGCTAGTTAGGTTTGGTGACCCGAAGATGTCGATAAAGAAAGATCAGCCCGGAAGGCGGGCTAACTTTCGTGCCAGACACTCTTGTGATACGGCAAAAGATAAATTTTCGGCTCGCTATTGGTCGTGCAAGGCATGGTAATGTCCCGTGGAGACATGCCCAGAGGACTAACGTATTACCGTAAAGGCGGTGCTGCGTCTAAGAAAAGCAAGGGCAGTAAAATCTGCCCTGCCGGTAAAGCGTGGGCGAAACGAACATTTGATACGTACCCCTCTGCTTATGCCAACATGGCAGCTTCTAAGTATTGCAAAGACCCTAATTACGCCAAAGGCAGCAAGAAGAAAAAGTAATGGGTGAACTGAAGAAATGGCGAGAGCAAAATTGGGTTCGCATCGACAGTGAAGGCAACATTGTCGGTAAGTGCGGCACTTCTCCTGACAAAAAGAACCCTGATCGCTGTTTGCCGGAGTCTAAAGCTCGTTCTTTAACTAAAGCAGAGCGTGCTGCTACAGCACGCAAAAAGAAAAAGGCGGGAAAAACCGGTAAGACTGTTGTGTCTAACACCAAAAAAGCCACGGTTAAGGGCATGCGGCAAGGTGGCGCTGTCCGCAAAGAAATCGCTAGAGGGTGCGGTGCTGTGCTAGAAAGCCGCAGAAAAGTAACCAAGTACCTGTGAGGTATATATGTCAGTAGTAAATCTGGGCAATGGTGCCCCAAAAAAGAAGGCTGCAAAAAAGAAAGCCCCTGCTATGAAGTCCAAGGGGATGAACATGGGCGGTGCCATGAAGTCTAAAGGCATGAAGATGGGCGGCGCTGTAAAGTCTAAAGGCATGAAGATGGGCGGCGCTATGAAATCTAAGGGCATGAAAAATGGCGGCAAAGTGTCCAAAATGAAGTCTAAGGGCTATCGCCAAGGTGGGAAGGTAAGCAAATAGAAAATGGCTTACCTACAATCCAATATCCCGCACTTTAAGTGCTGGGTAAGAAAAGAGTTTACGCATAACCACGAGGCGTATCATGGTGAGTTTTTGCACGCCATGGCTGTAGCTGTAACTACAATGCCCTGTAGATGTCTGAGCTTTCAGATGATTTTTACGGGTATTGAAGCAGACGGCGAAGAAGAAGATACCGTGCATGGCGGGGCAATGTGGGCAAGAATGCCCATAACTGCCTTGGTTGCCGATGTTCCCTTAGAGGAATGGCCGGAGCCTATGGCGGTACACGACGCACAGCCTTGGGACTGCTCTTCTCACCACCACGCTATTTATGTTTTAGATCGTGCCACGCCATGCCCTTGGATGGCAAAAATTGGCGGAGAAATGTATCCCGCCAAGTACCTTTTCACAGTAGACTACACTGAGAGTGAAATTGCGGATGACCCAGCACAGCACAAGCAAAGTCATGTGCTTCAACTTTTAGATGCGGGGGAGTGGACAGGTAACATCGTTGCATTACCAAACAACCGGGTTCGTGTAACGCACCCCGCGTGGTTTGAAACGGGTACAGGCGCTCCAGATTTTAAGCCTTCGGCTCACATACATTACTCGAAGTCTGATCTAGACTACGTTCTTGATGTGAACCGTGTATTCGATAACCTATACAATGACAACGAGTAACAGCAAAAATTTTGAGATTGATGTAGCTGAGTACATAGAAGAGGCTTTTGAGCGTTGTGGCTTAGAGGTCAGGACCGGGTACGACTTAAAAACAGCGAAACGATCTTTGAACCTGTTGTTTGCTGATTGGGCCAACAGAGGTCTTAATCAGTGGACTATTGCGCAAACGTCTATCACGGTTGCGTCAGGTATCAGTGAATATCCCGCAGGAACGCTAACTCTTTCGGTTGCTGCGTCCGGCAGTTTTTCCGTAGGAGAGACGATAACCGGAGGCACTAGCGGAGCAACTGCTTCCATAACCAGTAAGCCTTCCACCACTTCGTTTGCCACTACCATACCCGTAGGAACGTTTACTAACGGCGAAACGATCACGGGTGGAACAAGTTCGGCAACGACTACGGTAACCGCAGTCCAAGACCTAAACGATGTTCAATCCACCATCGACATATTGTCGGCTGTTGTGACACGAGATGGCACTGATTTTGCGATAGATCGGTTAAGTAGGTCAGAGTTTTTAAACATTCCTACAAAGACGCAGACGGGCAGGCCCAATCAATTTTTCTTGGATCGGCAGATTACCCCTGTATTGAAAATTTGGCCGGTCCCCGAAAATAACACGGACATTGTGAAGTTTAACCGGTTAACGCGCATTGATGACGCCGACACGTTTACCAACACCGTGGACGTGCCTTTCCGGTTTTACCCGTGTTTGGCCGCAGGGTTAGCGTATTACTTGTCTATGAAGAAAAATCCTCAGATGATGGGGATGCTCAAATCGGTGTACGAAGAAGAAATGATTAGAGCCATGGAAGAGGATCGCGACAGAGCTTCTTTCAAGATAAGCCCTCCTGCCTATAGATACGGAGTGTAGTCATGGCATTTGCTTCTGGAAAAAACGCTTACGGTATTTCAGATCGCTCCGGTTTTCGTTACAAACTGAATCGAATGCGTAAAGAATGGAACGGCAGTCTGGTAGGTTTTGATGAATTCGAGCCAAAGCAGCCGCAGTTATTGCCGCTTCCTCGTGTGGACGATCCGCAAGCTTTAAAAAACCCTCGACCGGATAGAACAGAGCCGACTGTTGTTTCTGTAGGCGTCCCCGTGGTCGGCATTAACCCGTTTGTTCCCGTGCAGGCTTCGGGACAAATTGGTCAGGTTACGGTGGTGATAACATGAGTTTTACCTTAGCCACGCTAAAATCTACGGTTCAAGACTACTGTGAAACCTCGGAAACAACGTTTGTTGCGGACTTGCCTACGTTTATAAAAGAAGCGGAAGAGCGGATTTTAAAGAATGTAGAGATGCCGTTTTTTAGAAAAAACGTCACAGGAACGGCTACTTCGGGCATTCCATACCTTGCGATGCCCACGGATTTCCTTGCTTCGTATAGTTTAGCGTTACAAAAAGACAGCGAATATTTGTATTTGTTGCTGAAACAAGTGTCTTTTGTTCGATCCTATACCCCAAATCCGGCTACTACCGGAACACCCAAGTACTATTCTCTGTTTGATGAAGATACGTTCTTGTTGGGTCCCTCTCCGGATGAAGCTTATACGTTTGAACTTCACTACAAGTTTAGGCCCGAATCGTTGACGGCGGGCGCAGAAAGCGGCACTACGTGGCTTTCCGAAAATGCCCCGGACGCGCTTTTGTACGGAACTTTGGTAGAAGCCGCGACTTTTCTAAAAGTTCCGGAAGAGGTTGCTCAGTATGAGCAGCGTTTTTCTTTAGCAGTCGCCGCTTTGAAAGCATTAGGCGAAGGCTACGGTGCTCGTGACGAATACAGATATGACATAAGCTCGGGGGCGTAATGTCTTTTTTTAATTCATCGGAAGCTACTGTTGGCTCTGTTATCGTAGCCACTACTCAAGACAAAGGGCATGAACCCGAGTTTTGGGCAAAGACTGCATCAGATAGAATTGTTAGTGTTGGTGGAAACTGTCATCCTTTGATTGCGCAGCAAGCAGAGGCGTTTAAGCAGTCTGTGGAAACAACGGTGAGTTTTTATATCAAAGAAGCGATAAAAAGTGACAGAACCACACTTATCGCAGAATTAGAAAAACAAGGTCATGGCGACATGGCGAAGATAATCAGGAGTCTGTAATGGCGATATCAACTGCAATGTGTACTAGCTTCAAGAAAGAAATTCTGGAGGCGGTGCATAATTTCAAGAACTCTGGCGGCAGCACATTTAACCTTGCGCTGTACACAAGTTCCGCAAGTTTAGGTGCAGCAACCACTGCCTATACAACGTCAAACGAGGTTTCTGGTACGGGTTATACGGCAAAGGGTGCCTCTCTTACTCGTGTAGACCCCAGTACTTCTGGAACTACAGCACTAACCGATTTTGCAGACGTAACGTTTAGTTCTAGCACTATCACGGCACGAGGCGCGATGATATTCAATGATTCTGCATCCGGCGATCCCTCTGTATGTATTTTAGATTTTGGCGGGGACAAATCTTCCAGTTCGGGAGATTTTACTGTCCAATTCCCTACAGCAGACGCATCAAATGCGATTATTAGAATCGCATAGAAAATGGCTAGTGTTGCCGGTTGGGGTAGACAGACTTGGGGTTCAGGCCCGTGGGGTCAAGCAGCACCTGTTGAAGTTACGGGTGTGGCAGGAACTGGCGCGGTGGGTACGGTTTCGATCTCTATCGATGGAGAGCCGTCGATCAGTGGCGTTGTTGGCACAACTCAAGTCGGGTCGCTTTCCGTCGTTGAAGGGTCGGGTGTCGATGTATCTGTTACAGGTGTCTCGGGCACAGGCGCAACTCAAGCAGTTACTGTTACAGGCATCGCGAATGTTAGTGTTACTGGTGTTGCTGGCACTGGAAGCGTTGGTTCGGTTTCGATCCTTACAGTTACATTTGTGGACGTTACTGGTGTCTCGGGCACAGGCTCTACGGGAACGGTTACGGTCAGTGCCGATGCAGGCGTATCTCTCACGGGTGTTTCGGGCACGGGGTTAGCTTCTAACGTTAATGTTTGGGGCTTGGTAGACACAAGTCAAACACCAGATTGGCAAGAAATAGCCTAATGGTTCAGAAAGTAAAAAAGGTTATTAAGGGTTCAGAAAAGCCCAAGACTAAAAGTCGGAGAAGATAAATGGCAACCTATGTTAACGATTTACGGCTCAAAGAGATTTCCACTGGTGACGAATCAGGTACGTGGGGCACCAGTACGAATACCAATTTAGAGCTAATTGCAGAGGCTTTTTCCTTTGGGACGGAAGCTATTACGACGAATGCTGATACTCACACTACCACTATTGCTGATGGTTCTACTGATCCGGGCCGCAGTCTCTTCCTCAAATATACTGGCACTCTTGATTCAGCTTGCACCATCACTATAGGGCCGAACACGGTCAGCAAGTTGTGGTTCATTGAGAACGCAACCTCTGGATCACAGAGCATTATCATCAGCCAAGGCTCTGGTGCGAATGTCACAATCCCCACTGGTCAGACCAAAGCAGTCTATTCAGATGGGGCTGGGTCAGGCGCAGCAATCGTTGACGCTCTTGTAGACCTTGACCTGACAGGTACGACAACGGTTGCGGCACTGACTGCCTCTGGAAATGTTTCAGTGGCTGGGGGATCAACCAACGGCGTTGTTATTAGTCAGGGCGACATCGCGCTCAAGAATGGCGGTACGCAGTCTACAATCAAGTTCTACTGTGAAAGTTCTAATGCTCACTATGCTCAGATTCAAGCGCCTGCACACAGTGCGTTTAGTGGCAACGTAACCCTGACGTTACCTGCCGCCACAGACACATTGGTTGGTATTGCGGGTACGCAAACGCTTACGAATAAGACGCTTACAACGCCCGTGTTAAACTCTCCCGACATAACAGGAGATACCGCTGCTGGAGATGCTGCTGCGCTTGGGTATACGAGTGCAGAAGGCATCATTGTCACGGGGCAAGGCTCAACGTCAGATGTCACGTTAAAGAACGACGCCGATGGGACTGTGCTCACGATCCCTACAGGCACCACCAATGTCGATATTGTTGGTGATCTTACTGCTGGCACGTTGAACGCTGATGGCGATACATCCGCTGGAGATAACGCTGCGATAGGCTATACAGCAGCAGAGGGCTTGATCCTCACGGGTCAAGGCAGCACAAACGATGTCACGATCAAAAACGATGCTGACGCTGACGTAATCGAAATCCCAACGGGGACAACAAACGTAGCGATAGCGGGTGCCCTTGATGTCGGCGGAGCAAAAGCTAAAGTCGCAGGAGTTGAGACGATCTATGTGCCTGCCGCTGCCATGTACCCAAACACGACAGCGGGTTGTGCCGACTTGGAGCAGGTGGAACTATCCAACGGCCCAGAACTAAAGTGCTTGGACTTTGATGCAAGCTCTGATGAGAACGCTCAGTTTACCGTGTGTTTTCCTAAGTCTTGGAACGAAGGCACCGTGACATTTCAGGCGTTCTGGACGGTTACAGGCACCAACACAGGCACCGTGGCTTGGGGTTTATCTGGGGGCTGTATAGCTGACGATGCGAGCATCAACACCGCATTTGGAACAAACGTGGTCGCCACGGCAAAAGCCTTTAGCGGAACGTCGAATGACATGACCGTATCGGCAACGTCTGGTGCAGTAACGATTGCCAACGCTGCCGTTGATACAATGACATTTTTTCAGGTCATGCGTGATGTATCGGCAGACAGCCAATCAGGTGATGCTCGACTGCTCGGCATCAAGCTGTTCTTTACCACTGACGCCGCCAATGACGCATAAGGAGTAACTGATGTCGGGTTTTGGTTACAACGTAAATGGTTTCGGTGCTTTCCCTAGCCGTGGCCCTGCTCCTATTGATGTGAACTATGCAGTTGTCGCTGGCGGTGCTGGTGGTGGCGGTAACTTAGGTGGTGGTGGCGGTGCTGGCGGTGTATTGCTAGGCACACTAAGTGTTGAAATTGCCGTTGCTCTTCAACTTACCGTAGGTGAACGAGGCGGTGCGCCTCAAGAGGGTCGCGGCGGCAGTGGCACTGGTTCTACTTTTGGATCTATCGCTACTACTGGCGGTGGTGGCGGGGGCCACCTCTCTAACGCGGCGGGCATTGATGGCGGTTCTGGTGGCGGTGGCGGTGGCGGTTCTGGCGGTTCTGGTGGCTCTGGAACATCTGGGCAAGGAAATGATGGCGGTGACCGTGCCCCGAGCCACTACAATATGGGTGGCGGCGGCGGTGCAGGCGCTGCTGGTAGTAACGGAAGTTCAGGTAGTGCGGGCAACGGCGGCGCTGGCGTAAGTATTAATAGCACTGTTGGCGTAAACACTACCGTTGGCGGCGGTGGTGGTGGTGGAACGTCAGGTTCTAGCTACGGCTCCGGCGGTTCTGGCGGTGGTGGGTACGGCGCAAAATCCGCTTATAACAACGGCGGGTATGCTGCTCAGGGAACTAACGGCACTGGCGGTGGCGGCGGTGGTGGTGCAGGCACTTATTACCCCGGTGGCTCGTATGACTATTACTATGGAGGTGCGGGCGGCGGTGGAACTATCTATATACGCTATCCAAACACGCACACAGCAACTTATTCTGCTGGGGTTACTGCCTCCCTTTTGGCTAACACCGGCGGGCTTAAAACTGAAGTTATTACGACCGCTGGTGGGTCTGACACAGTTACGTTTTCAGTGAGTTAATAGTTATGACAGGTTACGCATACTTAGATGAGAACAATGTAGTCACTTCTGTGATTCGTGGCAGAGATGAAACTGATACTGACAATCTCCCATCAGGATGTTCAAGTTGGGAAGAGTATTACGGTGCGAAGAGAACAAGTTCAAACACTCGCGGCGGAGTGCATTATGGACAGGACGGGAGGCCGGATGGTGGGGTGGCTTTTCGTAAAAACCATGCAACAATCGGCGGAATATATGACCCAGTGCGCGATGCGTTTATAGGGCCAAAGCCCTATCCTAGCTGGACGACTTTGAACGAGGATACTTGTGAGTGGGAACCGCCCTCTCCTCGCCCGGAAAGTGAAAACCCACATTACTGGGATGAAGACACATTATCTTGGGTCGAACTAGGAGAATAAAATGGAATTCTTGATTAACGTATTTCATGGCGTGACCTTTGCCATAGCACTGTCAGCAGTGCTCTGCGCTACAACGTCCCCGCCAAACAACGAATGGGCGCAGAAAGCATATCGGATTATGAATATCATCGCTTTCAACGTCTGGAAGTCTGAAGACAAGTAGCATCCTATGGATGTTGGATCAGTCAGCGACACTGCTCAGGTAAGCTGGAAGCAGATAGCAGTTCAGAAGCAAGAGCGCCTGCGAACGGGTGCCGAGGGTGAGACTGTGCGGGAAGCTGTCGAGACGATTATCCCCACGATCTATACCAAAGAAGGCAATAAAGTAGAGGCGCAGCCACTTGCGCCAACCCAACGAGTGAACATATCGGTATGAGCGACAAAGGCGAACAAGCATTAAACGAAGTCAACGCGCATGAGCGTGAGTGTGCGCTTAGGTATGCTCGTATCGAAGAGCGTTTGTCTGAAGGCTCTGCCAAGTTTAAGCACCTAGAAAAACTGATATACGGACTGTATGCACTGATTGCAGCGGCTGCATTGCCGCAGTTCTTCCTTGGCGGCTGACCATGATTGGTGAAATCGCTGCTATCGTGGCTGGCGTGAACGCGGCTACAAGTGCGATTAAGCAGGTCGCTGAGACTACCAATGACATCCAATCCATCTCGGGTTTTCTATCTGCGCTAGGCGGTGCAGAGGTAGAGCTTCAACGCGCCCAAAACGAGGGAAAGCTGTCAGAGGCGGACGCTGTAAAGGCGGCACTAGCCAAGAAGCAGATTCAAGAAACCATGAGGGAAATCAAGGACCTGTT